>Ga0272443_10001065_pt1 | contig 43308 bp, 40 predicted proteins | sample SSMAcet12_FD_193581 | JGI IMG/M metagenome (GOLD analysis project Ga0272443, IMG submission 193581) | Marine sediment archaeal communities from Little Sippewissett salt marsh, Falmouth, MA, United States - SSM-Acet-12 | ecosystem: Environmental > Aquatic > Marine > Wetlands > Sediment ...
AGGCCCAACAACCCTTTGGCGAGGCATCGATCGACTGAGTGTTATCACTGACACCTATCTCACGCTTCTGCCATTTATAAAATCCGGCCCATAACCCCCGGTGTCACGCGTGGGTCAATGTCAGGGCCTCCGCCGGGGCGACGGCAAAGCCGTTCTCCGGCCCACAGAAATCATTGCGACACAGTCTCTTTCGCCGGGATGAAGGCCAAACTTCTCTTCGTGCGCGTTGTGTCAATGCTTTTCTTCGTGCTCTTCGTGGTAATGCTTTTAAAGGCTTTTCCCGAGCTTCGCCGTGCTGCCTTGTGCCGGCGCTACCCCTTGCGCTTTCGGGCCTGGTCCATCTCTCGCCGCAGCTCCTTTTCCTTGAGGGTCTGGCGCTTGTCCACCTTCCGCTTGCCCCGGGCCAGGGCGATCTCCACCTTTGCCCAGTTCCCGGAAAAGTAGACCTTCAGGGGCACAAGGGCATAGCCCTTTTCCTTGGTCTTGCCGATGAGCTTTTTGATCTCCCGGTTGTTCAGGAGGAGTTTTCGCTTGCGCGTGGGGTCCAGCTCCACGTGCCGGGCAAAGGGGTAGGGCGAGATGTGCATGTTGTAGAGCCAGACTTCCCCGTTCTGGATGCGCGCGTAGGCGTCCACGAGGTTCGCCCGCCCGTCCCTCAGGGACTTCACCTCAGGGCCCGTGAGCACGAGGCCCGCCTCGAAGGCCTCGTCGATGAAGTACTCGTGCGAGGCCTTGCGGTTCTGACAGACTATCCTTTTCTGCATGTTTTCAGCAGGCGTTAAGCCCCTTCTTCCTGTTCATGAACTCCCGCACCTCCTGGGAGGTGCTGAGCTTAAAGATTTCTTCGATGTCCGCCACCGCCTCTTCGGCGGAAAGGGACCGGATGGCCTCCTTGACCCCGGGGATGCTGCTGGCGTTCATGCTGAGCTCCCTGAGGCCGAGCCCCACCAGGAGGCCCGCGCAGGCGGGGTCTCCCGCCATCTCGCCGCAGAGGCTCACGTCGATTCCCGCCTCCCCGGCGGCCAGGGTCACCTGCCGGATCATCCTCAGGATGGCGGGGTGAAACGGCTGGTACATGTAAGCCACGTGCTCGTTGATCCGGTCGATGGCCAGGGCGTACTGGATGAGGTCGTTGGTCCCGATGCTGAAAAAATCCACGTGCCTGGCAAGGAGATCCGCTACGGTCACCGCGGAGGGGATCTCGATCATGATGCCGACCTTGATGTCCGGGTTGTAGGCCAGTCCCTCCCGGTCCAGTTCGGTCATGACCTCGGACAGGATCCCGCGCCCGTCCAGGACCTCCTGGATCCCCGATATCATGGGGAACATCAGGCGCACCCGTCCGAAGGCGCTTGCGCGCAAAATGGCCCGGAGCTGGTTCTTGAAAATGGTTTTTTCCCTGAGGCAGAAGCGAATGGCGCGGAGCCCCAGGGCGGGGTTCATCTCCCGCCCCAGCGGCAGGGTGGACGAAAATTTGTCCCCGCCCAGATCGAGCGTCCTGATGGTCACGGGTTTGGGCGCGATGATCTCGGCCACTTCCCTGTAGTTTTCGAACATCTCCTCTTCGCTTGGGAGGTCCCTGTTCCGCAGGTAGAGGAACTCCGTCCTGTAAAGCCCGATGCCCTCGGCCCCGTGGTCCAGCGCCAGGGCCACCTCTTCCGGGAACTCGATGTTGGCCTTGATGCACAGGGACTGGTGGTCCAGGGTCTCGGCCGGTAGGTGGCTTAAACGGAGGATGCTCGACGCGTGCTTTTCGTGGGCGATCTGCCTTTCCTGGTACTCGATGATGGTGTCGTCATCGGGGTTGATGATGATCTCGCCGGTGTGGCCGTCCACGATCAGGAGCGTGCCGTCCGCAATGGCCTGGGTGGCGGATTCGAGCCCCACCACGGCGGGCAGCTTCATGGCCTGGGCCATGATGGCCGTGTGGGAGGTCCGCCCGCCCACATCCGTGATGAATCCCATGACCTTGCCGATGTTCATCTCGCTGGTGTCGATGGGGGAGAGGTCGTGGGCAACGATGATCACCCGCTCGTTGATCTCGGAGAGGCTGGCGGGCTCCTTGCCCGCCAGGTTTCTCAGGATGATCTGCGCCACGTTCTCCACGTCGTTGACGCGTTCGCGCAGGTAGGTATCCTCGATCTGGGAGAAGAGCTTCTGGATCCGCTGCACGGACCGCTTGAGGGCCCACTCCGCATTGATCTTCTCCTCGAGTATGGTCTTGACTGTGGCCTCGCTCAGCATGCTGTCGTCGAGGATCATGAGGTGGGTGTCCAGGATGAAGCCATGTGCCTTCAGGGGGTCCGGCATTCGGCCCCTAAGCTCGCCGATGTGCTCCTTTGCGGCGCGAACCGCCTCCTTGAACCGCTCCACCTCCAGATTGACCTGCTTCTTGTTTATGAGGTACTGGTAGAGGATCTTGACCCGAGAACGGTCGATCACCCGCGCCTTCCCCAGGATGATGCCGGGAGAAGCGGGTATTCCCTTGAGCCGGCTGGTGGTGTCGTTGTTCATTGGGGTTCGCCGAATTTCTGCTCTATGAGTTCGCCCAGGCTGTCCATGAATTCCCGGGCGTCCTGTCCCTCGATCCTGGCCGTGACTTCCGCCCCTTTGATGCAGGCGAGGGTGAGGATGGAAAGGATGCTGTTCCCCTCCACCTCACAGCCGTCCTTACTCAGGTACAGGCACGATTCAAACCGTCCCGCAAGCTCCACGATCTTTGCCGCGGATCTCGCGTGAAGGCCCAGCTTGTTTCGGATTGTGAATGTTTTTTCCAGCTTCATAAAGAGTTTCCATCCACAAATGGCCCTCACTCATGTTCAGGAAACCCGGCGGCACCCGAAACCGACATTGGGTGGGGCACTCGCCAATAGGGTTTATTTTATAGGATCATTCGGCCTGTTTTCCTCGCGCCTCAAGGAATTCTTTATTTCCAGGCACACCCTGTAGGCCTGCCTGTAATTCACGGAGAATTCCCCCGCGATCGTCCGCGCCGTGTCCCCCAGGGTCATGCGGCCCTCCCGAAGGAGCTCCCCGGCGCGGGACTCGAGATCCTGGTCCACGGTTTCATCCCCCGGCGCCCCGTGCCCGGCCCCCTCCACCAGGATCGTCAGCTCGCCCCTGGCGGTCTCGCCCTCCAGCCGACCGATGAGCGCGCTCAGTGGGCCCCTGAGGAATTCCTCGTGGACCTTGGTCATCTCCCTCGCAAGCACCGCCCTTCGATCCCCCAGGACGGTGAGGAGGTCCTGGAGGAGGGCGTCGACCCGTCGCGGGGCCTCGTAAAACACGAGGGTTAAGGGCTCCCGTGCAATCCGCTCCAGCTCTTTTTTCCTCCGGCCGGATTTCGGGGACAGGAAACCGCAAAAGAGGAAACCGTCAAGGGCAAGCCCGCTCGCCGAGAGCGCGGCAACGGCCGCGCAGGGACCGGGGATGGGGATCACGCGGATTCCCTCACTCAGGGCCCTGTTTACAAGCGGCACCCCCGGGTCCGACAGGCCCGGGGTGCCGGCACTGGAGACCAGGGCCACATCCGATCCGGAGCGAAGCTTCCCCAGAATCCGGGGCTCCACACGCGCCCGGTTGTTCTGGTTGTAGGATATTACGGGCGTCCTTATCTCGAAGTGCCGGCACAGTTTCCCGGTGTGGTCCCGGCTCTCGGCCGCGATGAGATCCGCTTCCCTTAGCTGTCGAACGGCCCTGAAACTCATGTCCTCCAGGTTCCCCAGGGGGGTGGCCACCACATAAAGCCTTCCGGGGGCGGCGCCTGTGCCTTCACTTTTCCTGACATTCCGGCTCATGCGATTTTTGGGAGTGTGCGGGTGTTCCGTCAAGAATGAAGATCCGTCCCCCGTGTCAGGCGGTGAAGGCGTCGCGGACGACCTCGATGCGGCGGGCGCCCCCTGCCGTGTTCACGGCCACAACGTCAAAACGACAGCGAACGCCGTCTTTTTTGTGCTCCTTGAGGTAGTAGCGTGCAAGCTGCACGAGTTTTTTCTGTTTCCGGACGGTGACCGCCTCCTTGACTTGTCCCATGGAGGCGGCGCGTCTCGTCTTGATCTCCACAAAAACCAGGCAGTCCCGGTCCGTGGCCACGACATCGATTTCCCCCAGCGGGCAACGGTAGTTTCGTTCCACGATCCGGTAACCGAGCCCCAGCAGGTGGTCGGCGGCCCAGTCTTCGCCGGTCTTGCCCAGCTCAAGCCTCGAGCGTGTCAAACCCCAGAACCCCCCTGAAGGTCATCCTGTGTATCGGGCAGGGCCCGTGAACCCGAAGGGCGGCCCTGTGGTCCGCGGTGGCGTACCCCTTGTGCCGGGTGAACCCGTACTGGGGAAAACGCACATCATAGCTGCACATGATGTTGTCCCGGTACACCTTGGCTACCACCGAGGCGGCCGAAATGGAAATGCTCCGCTGGTCCCCCTTGACGATGAACCTCTGGGGGGTCCTGACGGGGACGTACTGGTTCCCGTCCACCAGCAGATAGTCCGGCCCGGGCTCCAGGCAGGCGATCGCCCTTTTCATGGCCTCGAGCGAGGCCCTGAGGATGTTGTGCCGGTCTATGTATACCGGGGGCACCACCCCGACCCCCACGGAGACGGCGGTATCGTGGATACGCCAAAAGGCCTCCTCGCGGGCCTTTTCCGTCATCAGCTTGGAGTCCTGCACCCCCTCCAGGCGCGTGTCGTCCGGAAGAATGACCGCGGCTGCCACCACCGGGCCGGCAAGGGGCCCACGGCCCGCTTCGTCCACCCCGGCGACGAACCGGTAACCCGCGTTGCGGACGGACCTTTCGTACAGTTGCGTGTCCGTCTCCAGGAGTTCCTCGTCTGAAAAGAGGAGCAGGTCTTTCAGTATCGCTTCTCCTTGATACGGGCCGCCTTGCCCTGGAGTTTCCTCATGTAATAGATCCGGCCCCGCCGCACCTTTCCCCGGGTCACGATCTCTATCTTGTCGATGGTGGGTGAGTGAAGAGGAAATATCCTTTCCACGCCCACACCGTAGGAAATCTTTCTGACGGTAAAGGTGGCGCCTGTTTTGCCTTTTCGCTTTCTGAGGACAAAACCCTGAAAGACCTGGACGCGCTCCTTTTCGCCTTCCTTGATTCGCGCGTGAACCCTGATGGTGTCCCCGGCCTTGAAATTGGGGATGTCCACACGCATCTGCTCGTTTTCCAACACATCCAACACGTTCATTTTCAAGTCTCCTTCTGCCTGACTACGCTCTACACTCGATATCCCGGCCCTTCTTTTTCGTCATCCCGGTTGCCACTTTCGTCATCCCGGCCCTTCTTTTTCGTCATCCCGGTTGCCACTTTCGTCATCCCGGCCCCGGATCAGGGTCGCCTCCGGGGCCGGCTCCGGCCGGGGGGGAACCCTTCAGGTTCCCTAAGGCCGCTGGATCCCGGCTTTCGCCGGGATGACGACAAAGCCGTTCTCCGGCCCACAGAAATAATTGCGACACAGTCTCTTCCGCCTGGATGACGGCACTGGGGGTCTCTTCGTGTTCTTCGTGACCCCTTCGTGTCCTTCGTGGTAATGCTTTTTCTTTTTGCTTTTTTCCCTTGTATTTACCGCCCAGCCCCGAGGAGCCTGTCCACGATAACGGCGGCGGCCGTCCTCACCGAGAGGTGATTGTATTCCCCCGCCCCGGTGACGGGCTCCAGCACGAAATCCACGCCCCGCAACACATCCTGGTGGAGCCCCCACGCCGTTCCCAGGAGCAGGAGAACAGCTCGGTCTCTTGCCAGGACCCCCCTCGCCGCGGTGTAATCCAGTGCGTTCTCCTGGGGCGCCGCGTCTGTCGCCATGGTCAGGGGGCGCTCCCCCTCAACCTTTTCAATGTCCCCGAGCGCACGGTCCAGGTCCGGGACAACGCAGACCTCCTGAACGGCCTCCTTTCGGTCCCGGTTGTACCGTGCCCCGTAGCCCTTGGTCCAGTGCCGGATGACTCGCTCGGCCAGTTCCCGCTGATCCTCCAGCGGGGTGATGACAAAGTAACGCTTCAGGCCGTAAGTCTTGCACAGCCTCGCGAGGTCATGGAGGTCCAGGGTCGTCAGGGCTGATGCGATCTTGTCGCCGTTCTTGTTGTAGACCGGGTGGTGAACCAGTCCCAGGTAAAGAGTCGCCATGCTTCCATTCAGTTCTGATGCCCGTCGGGGCTCCCGCTTTTAAGCCCCTCGAGGATCTCCAGGTCCTCCTCGGTCAAGGCCGCCTTTTCCAGGAGATCGGGGCGCCTCTTCAGGGTCCTCTCGAGGGACCGGGCCCGCCGCCACTTCCTGATCTTTTCGTGGTCCCCGGAGAGGAGCACTTCGGGCACCTCCCGCCCCTCGAACATCCTCGGCCTCGTGTAATGCGGGTGTTCCAGGAGCCCCCCTTCGAAGGAGTCCTCCCTGTTGGAATCCTCGCACCCGAGCACTTCGGGGATGAGGCGCCCCACGGCGTCCATCACGGCCATGGCCGCGATCTCCCCGCCGCTCAGGACGTAATCGCCGATGGAGAGCTCCATGTCCACATGCCCGTTAAGGACGCGCTCGTCCACCCCTTCGTAACGGCCGCAGACGAGGACCAGCTGATCCAGTCCGGCGAACTCCCAGGCCATGTCCTGGTTGAAGAGGGTCCCCTGCGGGGAGAGGAGGACCACCCGCCGGCTGTCTCCGGGGCGCTCCATGGCGTCCATTGCCCTCACGATGGGGCCGGGCTTCATGACCATGCCGCTTCCGCCGCCGTAAGGGCGGTCGTCGGTCACCCTGTGCCGGCCCCGGGCGTAATCCCTGATGTTCGTGACCTGAATGTGCAGCAGACCCCTCTGAACGGCCCGCCCCAGGACACCCTGCTCCGCGAACCGGTCGAACATCCCGGGGAAAAGCGTGAGGACATCAAACCTCATTCAGATCCAGAAGCCCCTCCATTTCCTTGATGATCAGCCTTTTCCGGACCAGGTCGATCTCCCTGACCACTTCGCGGACCGCGGGGATCAGAATCTCCCTGTCCCCGGATCGGACGATGTACACATCGCTCCCGCGGGTGGGCAGTATGTCCGTCAGCGTGCCGACGGGCGCTCCCGTGTCCAGAAATACCTGGAGGCCGATCAACTCATGCCAGAAGTACTCGTCGTCATTCTCGGCCCGGAGAGCGTCTTTACGGATGTAGATCTCCGCCCCCCTCCAGGCCTCCGCCTCCTCGATGCCGTGGATTCCCTCCAGGCGGAGAAGGAGAACGTTCTTGTGTGGGCCGGCGAACCGCACCCGGCATTCCCGCGGAGGCGAATGCCCCTTTTTCAGGACAACGCGTCCCGCCTGCCCGAAGGACTCAGGCGAATCCGCGTAGGACTGCACCCTCAAGGTGCCGTCCAAGCCGTGGGGCCTGACGATCTTTCCCAAAAGGATAAAGTCTGAGTTGACGGCCTCACTCAAAACTACTCGATGATTTCCAGAACGGATCTCTTGTTGATTTTGGTCGATGCCGCACTGAGTATGGTCCTCATGGCCCGCGCGGTGCGCCCCTGCTTGCCTATAACTTTTCCGAGGTCTTCTTTTGCTACTTTCAACTCGATGACGGATGTCTGTTCACCTTCGATTTCAGTCACAACAACATCTTCGGGTCGATCCACCAATGACTTCGCTATGTACGTAATCAGCTCCTTCATCGATCAACACCTCCATGCCGGATTCGTGTCCAGGTCCGCTTTCAGCTGCCGGTGGGCGTAGCCTTGAGAAGTCCCTCCTTTTTGAGCAAGGATTTGGCGGATTCAGAGGGTATGGCCCCCTTTTCCAGCCATTGGGTTACTTTTTCCTTGTCGATCGTGATCTCGGCGGGCTCCTTCATTGGATTGTAGTGGCCCAGAATCTCGAGAAATCTGCCGTCCCGCGGGGACTCCTTGTCCGTTGCGATGAGGCGGTAGAAAGGCTTCTTCTTCGCGCCCATCCTCGTCAATCTGATTGTCACTGCCATGAATTTTTCTTTTATCCTCCTCCTGCGGAATTGTTTTTGTGCGTGCGTGCAAAAACCCATATATGTCCGCGCCCCTGCGGGCGTTGCCCATCCGCCGTGCCTACTGAAAGAGGGACGGGAGGCCCCGGCCCCCTTTCCTGGTGAACTGCTCCATCATCTTCTTGGTCTGGGCAAAATTCTTGAGGAGCCTGTTGACGTCCTGCACCTTGGTGCCGCTCCCCCTGGCGATCCGCTTTCTTCTGCTGCCGTTGATGATCTTGTGATTCCGCCTCTCGGCCCTGGTCATGGAGTTGATGATCGCCTCCACCCTGACAAGCTCGCCCTCGTCGGGTTTCATCTTCTTGAGCTGCTTGAGCTGGCCCAGGCCCGGGATCATGCTCAGGATCTGCTCGATGGAACCCAGCTTTTTCACCTGCTGGAGCTGATCGCGGAAGTCCTCCAGGTTGAACTCCCTGTTTTTCAAACGGTCCGCGAGCTTTTTTGTCTTCTCGTCGTCAAACTCCGTCTGTGCCTTTTCGATGAGGGAGAGCATGTCCCCCATGCCGAGGATCCTGGAGGCCATGCGATCCGGGTGAAAGACCTCCAGGGCGTCGAGCTTTTCCCCCACGCCCACGAACTTGACCGGCTTGTCCGTCACCGCCCGAATGGAGAGGGCCGCGCCCCCCCTGGCGTCGCCCTCGGTCTTGGTGAGGACGACCCCCGAGATGTCCAGGAGCTCGTCGAAGCTCTTGGCCACGTTGACCGCGTCCTGGCCGGTCATGGCGTCCGCCACCAGAAGGATCTCCCTGGGGGAGACCTTTTCCTTGATGCGGGCAAGCTCCTTCATGAGGTCTTCGTCAATGTGAAGGCGGCCGGCCGTGTCCAGGATCAGGACGTCGGCCCCGGCGCTCCCGGCCCTGACCACCGCCTCCGCGCATATGTCCTCGGGCTTCTTGTCCTGCGAGGACGGGTGTACGGGCACCCCCGCCTGCTCGCCCAGTTTCCTGAGCTGGTCTATGGCCGCGGGCCTGTAGACATCCGCGGGGACGAGGTAGGGGTTTCTTCCCTTGCCTCGCAAGTAGCGGGCCAGCTTGCCCGCGGTGGTCGTCTTACCGGAGCCCTGAAGCCCCACGAGCATGAACACGAAGGGAGGCCTGCCGCTCAGGTCCAGCTCGTGGTTGGATTCTCCCATGAGCTTTATGAGCTCTTCGTTGACGATCTTGATGACCTGCTGGCCCGGTGTGAGGCTCTCCAGCACATCCTGGCCCACGGCCCTCTCCCGGATGTCCTCCACCAGGCGCTTGACCACCTTGTAGTTGACGTCCGCCTCCAGGAGGGCCATGCGGACCTCCTTGAGGGCGTCGTGGATGTTCTTTTCACTCAACCTCCCCTGCCCTCGCAGGTTCTTGAAGGTTCGGTTGAGTTTTTCTGTCAGGCTTTCAAACATTCCGACATCCCATGCCAAATATCAAACAAATCAATCTATAGCTAAGTGTTTCATCTGTCAAGCGAAATGAGGGCATCGGCCAAAAAACAGTCACCCCGGAACCCCGGGGCCTTGTTCGTTGCGGTTAATCGTCCCTGTATTTTTAGCACACCTCCCGGCCCAAGAAACAGGATTTTTTACGAGGATGCGGCCTTCACAAAAAAAGACAACGGGCCGGAGAGACGACGGGGGCCTCGCCGCGGCGGAAGAGGTTTTGGTTTCCCCGCTTTTCACTTGCCCGTTTTGTCCCCGGCAACTATGATTGGCAATACGCGATGTTCGAGTCAAACCAATAGGAATCCTTAATAAAATCATGAGCCGACATTCAATAGTCGAGCAGGCGGGGAGTGATGTGACCGGGGATCCTTCCGGGGAAGAGGTTCTGATCCGACCGGTCAAGGGGCCCCGGGACCCCGAGGCCGCCCCGGACCTCATCCTCGCCATGACCGCGCCTCTGCTCGAGCTCTTTGTCCGGAAGACCGGCGCCATGGAGGCGAGGGTCTCGGATTACGGGCTGTACAGGGTCTATCAGGCCTTTCGGGAGGGGGAGGGCGGTCCCCGGCTCACCCTGGCCGGCCCCTTCATCGGGGCCCCCCAGGCGGTCATGGGCCTTGAGAAGATGATCGCCCTGGGCGCGAAAAGGGTGCTGGCGGCGGGTGTTTGCGGGTCCCTTCAGGATGGACTTTGCGTTGGAGACATGGTAATTCCTTTGTGCGCGGTGTCCGAAGAGGGAACCTCGAGGCATTACGGATCGGGGACATCCACACCCCCGGCCGACAAAGGGCTTTCGGCCTCCATTCAAAAGGAGGTCGAACGGAGGGGTTTGGCCTGCAGATCCGGACACGTGTGGACCACCGACGCCCCGTACCGGGAGACGCGGGACAAGGTTCAGGCATTTCAGGCGCGGGGCATGCTCGCCGTCGAGATGGAGATGGCGGCCCTCCTGACGGTCGCCAGGTACCGGGGGGTTCGTTTTTCGGGCCTCATGGCCGTCTCCGACGAGCTTTTCGGGCCGGAATGGCGGCCGGCGTTTTCGGGAAAGGCCCTCAAAAGGGCCTGCCTCGATCTGGTCGAGGTCCTCCTTTCGGTCGTCAACTTCCGCGCGCCCGGGGGTGAGGCGGCCGGATGATCGAGGAGGTGAAGGGGAAGATCCCAATGACAGACGTGAAAAATGAGCTGGAAGAACTCCGGCGGCAAATAGAGTATCACAACCACCGCTATCATGTCCTGGACGACCCCGAGATCTCGGATGCCGAATACGACCGGCTTTTCCAGAGACTCCTGGAGCTTGAGCGCGCACACCCCGATCTGGTGACCCCGGACTCCCCCTCGCAGAAGGTGGGGGCGGCGCCCAGGGAGGCCTTTTCCCAGGTGACCCACAGGATCCCCATGCTGAGCCTCCAGAACGGGTTTGCGGAAAAGGACGTCATTGACTTTGACGCGAGGATCCGCCGCCTCCTGGGAAGCGAGACCCCACCGGAGTATGTGGTGGAGCCCAAGATAGACGGGCTCGCCGTGGAGGCCGTGTACGAAAAGGGCCGCCTCACCGTGGCCTCGACCCGTGGAAACGGCCTGGTGGGGGAGGACATCACGGCCAACATCAAGACCATCCTGGACGTCCCCCTGAGCGTCCTTGTCCTGAGCACGGGCAGGCCCGCCCCCGAGCTCCTCGAGGTGCGGGGCGAGGTCTACATGGAGCACGACGATTTCGCCGCCCTGAACAGGGACCGTCTGGAAAGGGGGCTTCCCCCTTTTGCCAACCCGAGAAACGCCGCGGCGGGCTCCATGCGGCAGCTCGACCACCGGGTCACCGCGAAGCGCCCCCTCCGCATGTTCTGCTACGGGGTGGGGTCCCTGGAGGGCGCGGCCTTCGACACCCAGCTCGACATGATGCTGGCCCTTCAGGACTGGGGGTTCAGGGTCAACCGCCCACACATCCGGCTGTGCCCGGGTCCAGGCGAGGTGCTTGCCTACTGCCGCGAGCTGGAGGGGAAACGCTCGGAATTCCCCTTTGAGATAGACGGCGCCGTCATCAAGGTGAACCGGCTGGAGCTCCAGAGGCGCCTCGGCCAGGTCTCCAGGAGCCCCAGGTGGGCCCTTGCCTGGAAATTCAAGCCGAACCAGGAGACCACCCGCATCCTGAAGATCGAGGTGCAGGTGGGCAGGACCGGGGCCCTCACCCCTGTGGCCCACCTGGAGCCGGTGGAGGTGGGCGGGGTGGTGGTCCGGAGGGCGACCCTCCACAACCAGGAGGAGATCGAGAAAAAGGACGTCCGGGAAGGGGACCACGTGGTGGTCCAGCGGGCCGGGGACGTGATCCCGGAGGTGGTGAAGGCGATCGAGTCCACGCGGACCGGCGGGGAGATCCCCTTTTCCATGCCGGAAAACTGCCCCGTGTGCGGCACAAAGGCGATGCGCAAACCCGGGGAGGCCGTGATCCGGTGCCCCAACAAGAACTGCCCGGCCCAGGTCCGGGGCATGCTCCGGCACTACGTGTCCAGAAACGCCATGGACATCGAGGGGCTCGGCGAGAAGATCAGTGACCGCCTCATCGAAGAGGACCTGGTGCGCGAGCCGGCCGATCTCTACGAACTGACCCTTGAAAATCTCGTCAGGCTGGATAAAATAGCGGACAAATCCGCGGAAAATCTGCTGGCGGCCATCGAAAAGAGCCGGCAGGCGACCCTCGCCCGCTTCATTTATGCCCTGGGCATCAGGCACGTGGGGGAGCACGTGGCGCGCGTCCTGGCTGAGAGCTTCGGCAGCCTCGAGGCCCTTGTGGAGGCCGACAGGGAGGCGCTCCTGGATGTCCCCGAGGTCGGGCCCCGGATAGCGGAAAGCGTGGTCTCATATTTCTCAAGCGACCTCAACAGAAGCCACCTCGATCGACTCCTGAATCACGTCACCATCACGGACACGCGGGCGCGGGCGGAGAACAAGGCAGCACTGGAAGGCAAAACCTTTGTGCTCACAGGCTCGCTTTCGGGATTGACGCGATCCGAGGCCAAGGAGCGCATCGAGACACTTGGGGGCAGGGTCTCCTCATCCGTGAGCCGGAAGACCGATTTCGTGGTGGCCGGGGAATCGCCGGGGACCAAGCTGGACAAGGCTCGGGAGCTTGGGGTGGAGGTCCTTAGTGAAGGGGATTTTCTCTCGATGATCCGGGCCGAATGACGTTTTGGGGGGGGCGGGGCCATGGGTGAAGTTCGGGTCCATCTTGTCATATCGGGAAGGGTGCAGGGGGTGTTCTACAGGGACTCTGCGCGAAAAAAGGCACAGTCCCTGGGGCTTGCCGGATGGGTGCGGAATCGACGCGACGGCACCGTGGAAGCGATCGCCCAGGGACCGGAGGAGAGCGTGCGGTCGTTTGTGACCTGGTGCCGCGGCGGACCCCCGGCGGCCCGGGTGGATGATGTTCGCGAGACCCGGGAGGAACCCCTTGAAGACTTCGACGGGTTTGACGTCAAGTTCTAGCATGAGACCAAGGAAGCAGCTATGAAGAAAAAAGCCATTCATCTCCTGACGGCATTGGGGATCTGCGGGCTTCTGTTCCAGGCCGGCGGTTGCGGGACGGCCAAGGGCGTCTACAAGGCCGTTGCCCAAAAGGTGAGCTTCTCGGACAACACCGAGCTCAGGAAGAGGGTCCTGCTCCTGCCTGTCATGGACCAGCAGGGGGTCGGGGAGGCCAAGTCCGCGGAGTTGACGAAGAGCCTCGCCGCGAACCTTGAAAAGGACCCCAACCTTGTCGTTACCATCCAGGAACAGCCACTGGCCACGACCGTCAAGGTCCGCTCCCCCAAGTTCGGCATCCTCATCGACCCGGACCTCGCCCAGAAGGCCGAGGAGATGGGCATGAACGTCCTCGTCACCTGCGTCCTCAACCGCTACGAGGTCATCGACCACGGCCCCGGTCTCTGGCCCCTCAACAAGATCCCCGTGTGGCCCTTTACCGGGAAGAGCATGGAGGTCGAGATATCCACGGTCGTCAACGCGCTGGACATCACCAACGGGACGCTCTTCCTGACGAACCTGGAGCGGTTCCGCATGAAGATCCCCGAGGAGGAGCTGGACGAGGAGGCCCTCTTTGTCAAGGAGCGGGAAAGCCTCTCCGAGGAAGATCTGATCGCCTCGGTCCCGGACGAAAGAAAGGAAGAGGCCCTGTCCGAAATCTTCGAGAACCAGGCCGATGCCATTGTCGAGAAGCTTCGCGAGCAGTCCTGGGCGGGCAGGGTCCTGTCGGCCGGGCCGGACAAGGTCATCATCAACGCGGGCAGGGACGTGGGCCTGAGCGAGGGGAGCATTTTCGAGGTCTTCAGCCGGGGGGACTCCATACGCACGGCCTCGGGAAGGAGCCTCTACCTGCTGGGCAGCAAGGTGGGGGAGATTCAGGCCGTCAAGGTGATGGACAGGTACTCATCGGCAGTGCCCCTGAACGGGGCGTCCCTGGAGGCTGGGCAGGTCATAAGGGAGAAGCGATAGTTTCCATCCATAAACGGCCCTTTTCCGTCCACAAATTATTTCCCGAGCATCTCCCGGGCGTGCTCGACGGCCTTGTTGGACACGGATTTCCCCCCGAGCAGGCGGGCGATCTCTTCCACCCGGGAATCCGGGTCCAGCTCGGTGATCCGGGTCTCGGTACGCTCGTTTCGAACACCCTTGCGCACGACGTAGTGGGACCCGCCCTTGCAGGCGATCTGGGGCAGGTGGGTGATGCAGAGGATCTGGTGAAACCGGGCGAGCTCCCCCAGTTTCTCCCCAACGGTCTCGGCAACGGCCCCCCCGATGCCAGCGTCCACCTCGTCGAAGACAATGGTGTCCACCGCGGCCCTTCCCGCGAGGATGGTTTTGAGGGCCAGGAGGATGCGGGAGAGCTCCCCCCCGGAGGCGATCCTGGAGAGGGGCCTCAAGTCCTCGCCCACGTTGGGGCTGATCAGGAACTCCACACTGTCAAGGCCGTCCGGACCCATCCTCCCCAGCGCCTCCGTCTTTTCCCCGGGTCCCGTGTGGGGCTCCTCCTGAAACCGGGCCCGGAAGCGCGTCCCCTCCATGGCCAGCATGGAGAGCTCCCCTTCCACGGCCTCTTCGAATCGGGCCGCCGCCTCCCTCCTCTTGAGGGACAGCTGCCGGGCCTTTGACAGGAGCTCTTCTTCGGCCGCCGCCAGCTCCTTTTGAAGTCCGCTCCTCTCGAGCTTCATCTCTTCGAGATTGTCCATCTCCCTGGACAGGCGCTCCCCGGCCGCCAGCACGTCCTCGAGGGTGGGGCCGTACTTCCGTTTGAGTCGCGTGAGGACCTGGAGCCGATCCTCCACCTTTTCCAGGCGATGGGGGTCCATGTCGATGCGCCCCCGCATGTCCCTGAGCTCGATTGCCGCCTCTTCCAGCTCCGCGCGCGCGGAGACGAGGAGCCCCCGGACCTGCTCGAGCCGGGAATCCACGCGCGCGGCCTTCTCCAGGAGTTTGTCCAGGCGGACCACCTCCGAGAGGATGGATCCTTCTTTCTCGTAAGTGGCCACGTAGGCGTTCCGCACGGCCTCCTGGATCTCCTCGGCGTGCCGGAGCCTCGTGCGCTCCTCCTGGAGCCGGTCGTCCTCCCCGGGCTCCACCCCGGCCGAGGCGATCTCCTCCATCTGGAAACGGTCCAGCTCCCGCTTCTCCTCCAGCCGGCGGATCCCCGCATCCAGGCGCTCAACCCGTTCGGCCAGGGCCCTGTGGGAGTGAAAGGACTCCCCGAGATCCCGGCACTCCTCTTCCAGGCCCCCGAAGGAGTCTAGGAAACCCAGGTGGCGGTCCGTCCTGAGGAGCTGCTGGTGCTCGTGCTGGCCCGAGACGGAGATGAGGAAGGGGCTCACCCTCTGGAGCATCTGGACCGTGGCGAGGGACCCGTTGATGCGGGCGCTGTTCCGACCCTCCCGGGAGATGGTCCTGGAGATGAGGACCTCCCCCTCAAAGGGGAGCTCCATCTCGGCCAGGAGGCCCCCCGCGGGGGACCCGGCGGGGAGGGTGAAGAGGGCCTCCACCCTGGCTTCTTCGGCCCCGGTCCGTATGAGGTCGGACGAGGCCCTTCCGCCCAGGATGAGGTTCACGGCGTTGATCAGGATGGATTTTCCCGCCCCGGTCTCGCCGGAGACGATGTTGAGCCCGGGTCCGAGGCGGGTTTCGAGCTCGCTGATGATGGCAAAATTGCGGATGGATATCTGGACGAGCACTCAGGCATGCTCCCACGTGACCCGGAGCACTTCCTGGTAGGTGGTCTACGTGCCGCTTGGTGTTTTCGGTGACCGGCGGGACCTCGTAAGCCCCGTAAACCCGTGCCCTACAGGAGCGCTGAAACGTGCGCTATTTCCCGGCTGCGTCGCCATTGCCCGGTTTGTCCAGCAGGCGACGGAAGATTTCTACTTTGAACTCGGAGAACATCGCGCGGATATTGGCCTCATACGCGCGCATGTTGCCTTCCATGGCACCTTCCAGCCTTGATACCCGATCTGACAATTGACCCAGCCGGTCTTCGATTTTCTCAATATCGGGCCGCATGGCTTCCTTGACGGCCAACTGGAAACCTTCCTTGGTGATTGTTTCTATCCAGCTCATATGATGTCACCCTTCCTTTGGTGCATCGTATCCTTAACAAAATCAGGTTGTAGTATGTCAGAAACACTGTCCTGTGTCAAACAAAAGAGGTCGTCCCCTAGGCATGCTCCCATGTGACCCGGAGCACTTCCTGGTATGTGGTCTCGCCTTCCAGGAGCTTGCGGACGGCGTTTTCCCTGAGGGTGATCATACCCTCCTTGCGGGCCGTGTCCTTGAGCTCTTCGGTGTCGCACTCGGCCTTGACGTGCCGCTTGATGTTTTCGGTGACCGGCAGGACCTCGTAGACCCCGGACCTCCCCAGGTAGCCCGTGCCCCGGCACTTGATGCAGCCCTTTCCCCGGGCGAGGACGACCTTGCCCTTTTTGCCGAGCTCCAGCCCCTGGGCGGCGAGGTCCTCCGCGTCCATCTTGAAGGACGTTTTGCAGTGCGGGCAAATCTTTCTGACGAGCCTCTGGGAGAGGATGCCCACCAGGGTCGCCTGGATGAGAAAGGCGGGGACGCCCAGGTCCAGGAGGCGGGTGACCGCCGAGGGCGCGTCGTTGGTGTGGAGTGTCGAGAGGACCAGGTGCCCGGTGAGGGCCGCCTGGACGGCGTTCTGGGCGGTTTCCAGGTCCCGCATCTCACCGATCATGATGATGTCCGGGTCCTGGCGGAGGATGTTCCTCAAGATGGAGGCAAAGGTGATGCCGATGGTCGGCTGGACCGCGATCTGGTTGAAATCCTGGTGGACCATTTCTATGGGGTCTTCCACGGTGGTGATGTTGATCTCCGGGGTGGAGAGGGTCCGGAGGGAGGAGTACAGGGTCGTGGACTTTCCGCTCCCCGTGGGGCCGCACACCAGGATGATGCCGTGGGGCATCCGGATGCAGTTCCGGTACCTGACAAGGTCCATGTGGGTGAACCCGAGCTCTTCCAGGTCCTGAAACAGGATGTCCGGGTCCATGATCCTCATGACCACTTTTTCCCCGAAGGCCACGGGTATGGTGGACACCCGGATCTCGGACTCCTTGTCCCCCTTCTCCATCTTGATCCGGCCGTCCTGCGGCCTCCTCTTCTCGGCCATGTCCAGCCGGGCGAGGGCCTTGATGCGGGTGATGATGGCCGAGTGGACGTTCTTGGGCAGCTCGTAGACCGTGTGGAGGACCCCGTCGATGCGGAGCCGGACGATGGTCCGCTCCCTCTTGGGCTCGATGTGGATGTCGCTCGCCCGCTGGTCGAAGGCGTACCCGAAGAGGTGGTCCACCGCGTTGACGATGTGGCGGTCGTCAAAGGCGAACTCGTCGGCCGTGCGGAGCTTCACGAGCTGCTCCAGGTTCCCGATGTCAATTCCCATGCCCCCGAACTGGTTTTCCGCGGCCAGGATGGAGCGGTGGAAACCGAACTGCTCGCCGATGAGCTTGATGATGTCCGTCTTGGTGCTGACCACCGGCTTGACGCGCATGTGGGTCACCTGGCTGATGTCCTGGAAGGCCTCCATGTTGAAGGGGTTGGGCGTGGCGATCAGGAGGTCGCCGTCGTCGTATCCTATGGGGAGCACCAGATGCCGCCGGGCGAAGTGGTGGGGGATGGTTTTTGTGACGATCCCGAGGTCCAGTTCCAGCGGGTCGACTTTCTTGTAGGGCAGGCCCCACTCCTCGGCCAGCGCCTGGAACATGGTCTCCTCATCCAGGTGCCTGGCGGGTTCGTCCCCGCGCTTGATGCCCAGGGCCACGATGACGTCGATGATGGTGATGGGGTTGGGAACGCGCTGCCGCGCCGCCTCCCTGGAGACTTTCTTGGAGGCCCGCTCCCGTTCGATCTTCCTTCGGACATTGGCCTTTTCGCGGAAAATGAACTTGTTTTGCTCCTCCGTGAGAAGGCCTGTGTTGAGGAGCGCCTGGGTGACCGAATCATCGGTCATGGAGTAGGCGATTTTGGTTTCAGCTGTTGCCATAAGTCAAAGGGGGGGGACCCCTGAATCTTCATCTTTCGTTTAAGTGTGCCATATATTAGCAGTTTCGCCTGCACAAGCAACAACAAATCGCGGCCCCGCCGCCGGTGCGGCAAGGCTGCGTCGGGAAAATCCGGGTCATTGGACTTTGGATGTTTCGATCACTCGACAAGCCACATTTTCAGGATCTCCTTATGCTTGTTCACAATGAACACGACCTCCTTTCCGGGCGGAAAAAAGTCAAGAGACAAGGGACCCATGTAGGAGGTGTAGAGTTCGGTTTCAGGCATGAGCAGGTAAAGGGAGTCGTTGATGACGATGCGCGGCTCCTCCACCCTGTCCACGCGCCCTTCCATCAGGGTCTCCCCCTCGTTGAGGACGGGGATCCTCATTTCCTTGTCGCTCCCTCCTTCGTCCCCTTGCTCCGCCCACGCCGGCGGAGAGGACAGGCACAGGGCACAGACGCACAGAACAACAGTACGGAGTATATTTTTTGGTTGAAATTGACACATCATACTGCCTCCAAGCGCTTCAGTGGATCAATTTATGAGATCCTTCCAGTATATGACCCCCATGGCAGGGGATGTGGTGATTTGAGTCTCTATTCCGCCCCCGGAACTCGGGTCCCCGGAACTCGGGTCCCCCTTGGAGGAGCTGAAGATGTTGACGTCGATGCTTTGCCCGTCCTTGTTCGCGCGGACGAACGTCTGGCGCTGCAGCCTGCCCTCGAACCTGCGTCCGGACGGCGTGGCCGTTATGGGGTTGCCTTCCGCGTCCGTCCCGATGGTGATCTGGTCGGCCGAATTGATGATGTTGTCCCCGTTGATGTCCAGAACGACGGTGCCGAGGTTCCCCCCGGTGCATGGGTCCGTGAACATGGGGAAGGAGTAACCCTCGCCGCCGCATGGGTCCTCGGTGGGCACGAATGTTGTGGAGTAGAGAATGCCCACTCGGATCAGGATGTCGTTGATCACCCTCTCTCCGGCATCCGGGAGATCCAGGAACCAGCCCACATCGACCAGCGGGTCCGCGTCGCACGTCGTGCACTCGGGGTCGCACGGCTCCGTCGAGGACGAGTAATCCCCGCACGAGGACCCGCCGTCAGGGGTTGTGGTGATCTTCCAGTCGGGGTCGTTGTCGCTCAGAACGCGCACCGTGAGCTCCTCGGAACCCGCTGTCACTGCATAGTCGGTGGCGGTCTGCTTGAGGAGGGTGCGGGTCACGCCGGAGAGGGGGTTGAAGACCTGCAGGCGATCCGCCCCCCCGATCCTGGTGAATTCGCCGGGGAACTCCTCGTCTTCCGAGTCGTCCCCGAAATCCCAGATACCGTACAGCGACTGTGTCTCCACATTGGTGATGTCGGATTCCCCCATGTACTTGCCTGTCCCGAAAACGACCATGTACCCCGGACGGTCCGGATGGCCGCAGTGGAACATCACGTCCGGCTGGGTGGTGATGGGCTGCGGCCCGGTGTCGCCAACGGCCTGGAACAGGGCGTGGGGTTCGTCCCCGTCGTCGAAGTCGATCGTGCCGTCAAGATTCTTGTCGTCCCCGAAGGCCACGCCCCAGTCATTGTAGTCCGTGCTCGTGAGATCGAACTTCCAGAGATTGCCCTTGAGGTCTCCGGCGTAAACATAGTCCACCATGTTGTCGCTGTTGACGTCCACCAGCGCGGGGGAGGAGAGCCCGTTGCAGTTCGTCACCCCTGTGTCGATGCTCTTCAAAAGGTCCCCCGTTGTCGGGTCCAGAATAACGAGAACGGCGCTGCTGTTTTCGCTGTTGTAGCCGTTCCCGAAGATCACGACCCACTCCGCGTGACTGGTGTCGTTGGATTTGGCGATGTAGGCCTTGCTGTAGCTGAACCCGAGGTCGTCGATCTCCGCGGTGGTGGTGCCGGAATCCGGGTATTCCCAGAGCACCCGGTCGGCGAGGTCCCACTCGGTTGGAATCTCGTTGTTGAAGCTGGCGGTGTTTGTGATGCCCGAGATGTCCAGTGCGAAGTAACCTTTGCCGCCCTTTCGGAGCCCTCCCACGAGGACCGTTTTCTCGGTTCCCCCTATGTCCACGTCCGGCTGGACAAAGGGCGTGAGATCCACGTAGAAATAGTGCTGGTAGCCTGGATCCGCATAGTCCTTGAGGTGATCGTAAATCAGTCCCGGGACATAAGCGAACAACTCCTTGCCCGTTTCCGCGTCAAAGGCGTGGAGCATGCCGTCGTTCCCGCCCGTGTATAGCACACCCATGTAGTAGTAAGGCGACGAGTTGACGATGTCCCCCAGGACGCCGTCCACCCTTCTCCTGAAGACACCGCCGCTGCTGCTCATTTCATGGCCTCTGTTCCCCCTCAGGTAGTTGACGAGATTCTCGGTGCTTGCCGTGGCCGAGGCGCTCCAGTCAGGGGTCAGGTAGACCATCTGTTCAGCTGAGCCGTAGCTGGAAATGCCGCTGTAGGTGAAAGGAATGCCGCCGACCCCGCCTGTCAGGCTGTAGGTCGCGATCACCCGGTCCGTGTGACCCAGGGTGCCAATCCTGTCGTCCAGCTCTTCCGAGGCGGACCACACGGGGGTGTCGGTCTCCACCTCGAAGTTGTCCATGTCGACCGTGTAGGCGAGGACATCGCCCGACTTGGTTCCGCTGGAGAACCTGGCCTGAAAAACCCGTGTCTCCTCACCCAGGACGGCGAAGAGCTGGTCGCCGTTGATGGACACCGATGCCGCCGATCCGGTCCGCTCGCTGATGTTGCTCACGATGGCCTGGAGGGCGTCCACCAGTTCATCCGGGTTGGAGGCCTTCAGGAACTCACCCCGCCCGTTCACGGTGGCGTGCCACAGGTCGTCGATCTTCTGGAGGTCGCCATATGCCGGGTTGGGCCAGGGTGGCGGGTTGGTGGTGCCGCTGGTCGTCTCGTAGAGGCTCTGGTCCAGAGACCCCTGCACACCGAAGGAGACGCCGTAGGTGACCATGTGCTGCCAGTAGGCGTCGTCATAGGGGTTGGTGGGCACGTTGTTGGTGACCCCGCTCACCAGGTCCCTCTCGTAATAGTACATGGCCACGTCCGCCAGGGTGTTGTAATAGCTGTCGGCATAGGGCGAGCCGTCGTTTCCGTCCGCGTTGCTGACGGATGGGGAGTACCCGTTGTAGTAGCCGTCCGTCATGACGATGGCAAAGGCCTGCTGGCAGTTCCCTCCATGATTGTCGTCGCGCCAGATGTTGGTGACGCCCGACCCCATGTCCCCCGTGGTGGAGTCCTCCTGGTTGAGGTACTTGCCCACGTACTCGAACCCCCTCCTCAAGGGGGTGCCCCACGCGGAACCCACGTGGGAGTAAAGTTTTGTGAGGAGGGTGGAGAGGTTGCTCTCTCCGTCCACGTTGATGGGGAGGGCGGGCTGCTTGATGGCTCCGTTGATGGACCGGAAGCCCACGTAGACCTCGTCCAAATCGTAGATGGTCCGGCTGATGGCGGCAATGGCCGTCAGCTCGCGCCTCCTGTAAAAGGAATACCAGTTGGCGAAGTTCTGCCTCTCCTGGGCATAGCTCCTGAAGCTTCCGTCGGAGTTCTTGGGCCTGGCGGACACGTGCACGTTCGCCTCGGTGACGCCGGTCAGGTCGCCCGAGCTCACCATGTCGTCCGAGGCGTTCACCTCATAGTAGTCGATGCTTGATGTGGCGCTGTTGAGGCAGACCAGGTAGACCGTTTCCCCGCTCTCGAGCTCGTTGTCGTCGTCCAAGTCCGCGAATGTGTAATAGTGGGCCCTTGGGATATCGATCTGAGAGGCGCCGGCGGGGACAAAGGCCACGGCGTCCGCCACGGTGTAGCTGTCGTGGTCTTTCCAAGTGCCGCTGCTGAGAGCGGGGAGCGCGGGCGGTTGAACCGGATTTGTTCCGTTATTGTATCTCCTGATGCTCACGCTTGCAGGGCCCGCATTGAAGGCATAGGTCCCAATGGAGACCCACGTGCCTTCATCTTCATCCTGGTCAACGGCATAGGTGTTAGGGCCAACAGTGCGTACCCCGTAACTCGAACCCCCGGCGTGGTTGACAATGTAAGGAGCGGATGAGTCCCTGTCCCCGGAATCCGTGTACCAGACAAAGACCTCGTAATTGCCCGCCGACGGGAGGGTGGCGGTCCACGTGGCCGTCGCGCCGTTCGAGGAGGAGTACCAGGAGGCGTTGGCCCCGTAAGGGTAGGCCCCGCCGGATGTGTACCAGGTGCCCGTGATGGCAAAAGAAGGACCCCGGACATTGTCCACGATCACCCCGGGCATCACGGAATAATAGGTGTCGCTCAAATTGCATGTGTCGGTGGCATGGTAGGGGTGGGACCTCGGCGTGTCCGGGTCCGCATCGGGGAGCGTGGGCCAGGGCACGTAGTATGCCTCAGGATCGTAGTAGATCCTGTTGTACCCGGACCACTGCCCCTTCCAGAGCCCCCTCTCGTTTCCTTGGATGATATAGGAGCTGGAGTAGAGATTGTCTCCAGGGTCGTCGAAAACGTAGTACTCGCCGGCGAAAATGCCGTCCCCCTCACGGGTCATAAACTCCCAGTCCATGCTTCCGGAGTCGTCCAGCACGAACATGATGATGGGTGGGGCCCCGCTGACCACGGCATCCATGGGGATGTCCGAGAGGTCGTTGCAGGTGGTCGGCGGCAGGGAGAAGATCGCCTCGATGGTGTGGTTCTTTGTCACGTTGAGGAAGGCGTAATTCGACACGCCTCCTATGGAGGTGCTGTCCACCTCCACATCGTAGATGGTGTTTCCCGAGTCCGCCGTTATGGCGAAGGTGACGCCGGAGCCCCTCTCCACCACGATGGTGCCCGCGGGATCGATTCTCCCGCCCGTGTGCGCGGTCGCGCGGATGACGTGCTCGCAGACCATGTAAAGGGTGTAGTCACCGGTCCCGCTGGTCTCGTCCTCGTGCTCCACGGCGATGTGGTAGGTGCCGGGGTCGAGATTGTACTGGATGCTGAAATTGCTGTCCGTCCCGCTGTTGTCGTCCGTGGTTATGGGTGTGCAATCCGTGTCGAGCAGGGTGCCGTATGTGTCCGTGCCTCCCGTGGTGTAAAAGGTGTAGAGGCCCGCGCCTGTGATGTCCACCTCGAAATAGTCTATGTCCCCCGCCGGCATGATGGTGCCGCTGACCCCGCTCCCGCAGTCGATGAGTGTCGCGGAATCGCAGTCGAACCCGTGATCGCCGAAAAAGGCCTCGATGGTGTGGGAGGTCTGGATGTTTGAAAAGTACTCAGGGTCGGAAAAAGTGGTCACCCCGGATGAGGTCACCCCGGAGATTCCGGCGATTTCGGAACCGTCCACATATATGGTCTGTATCTCATGCCCGGTATCCGCAATGGCGGTGAAGATCAGCGTGGTGCCTGTAAGTACCGAAAATACTCTGGTAGTGCCGCTTTCTACAGTAACCCCCGAAGCTACCAGCACGCCGTCCGGCCCGGCGGTCGCCAGGATGGTCTGCCCCATGTGCCCGTACACGCAGAAAGAGGTCGTGGAATCCCGGTAGGCGTCGCTCTTCCATCTCACAAAAATGTCGTATTCCCCCGCGGCCGGAAGACTCGGCCGGACGGTCACCCTGTCGCCGCCGACCCCGGTGTAGTGGTGCCCCCCGTCGTAGCAGGAACTGCAGTCGATGTTCACGGCCCAGTCCAGGTCGGGAGAGTAAGTGCACTCCGCGCCGGCGTCGTCCACAACCACTTCCGTGCTCCCGTCGGCCGGCGCGAACTTGACGGCGTCCAGGCTGACGGTGCCGTCCCCCCCGTTCGTCAGCGTGACATAGGCGCTGGTGCCGCTCGGGAGGTTGTAGGTCCCTATGTAATACCATGAGGTGCCGTCGGCCTGCTGGTCCACGGATGTGCAGGTGAAGGCCCCCTCGCCGGCTTCACCTATGGCGAAGGAGACCTCGATGTCGTGGTCCGCGGCCACATCCGGAAATGTGTAGGTTCCGGTGGTGACACCGGACAGTTCCTGGACGATATCGCCGTCCACGGCCACATACTCGACGTGGTAGTCGGGGTCGGATGTGAAGGTGAACAGAACGTCATCACCTTCATGGTAAACCGGAAAACGGGTCGTGCCGGTTTCCACGTCCACCGGGGTTCCGCCGTTTATTGAGTATGACAGGTGCCCGTTTTCGCCTTTAGTGGCGGTGATGACGTGCCCCTGGTACTCGTAAACGCAGTAGTGCGCGCTCTCGTCCCGGGTGCCGTCCGCGTGCCACCGGACATAAACCTGGTAGGTGCCCGCTGCAAGGAGTCCGCCCGGGGTTATGGTCACCCTGTCGCCGGTCGCGTCTGTCACGTGGTGGCTTCCCCCCTCGCATCCGGCACACGCTTCGCTGCTCCAGTCGCTGCTGGGGGCATATGCACACACCCCGTTTGAATCGTCTATGACGACCTCACCGGAGCCGTTTACGAATCTGACGGCGTCGAAGCTCGTGCTTCCGTCGGACTCGTCCGTCAGGGTTATTTCGCAGCCGCCTGTGAAATCATAAGTCCCCAGGTAGGTCCAGCCGGTTCCGTCCGTCACCTGGTTCACCTCGGGTGTGCAGTCCTGGGTCTGGACAAATGCGGCGCCGACCGTCTTGTCGGTATCCATGATGACGGTCTGGGGGTAGGACACGCCGCTCAAGGCCCCCGACCATCCGGAAAAGGTCCAACCGGCGTCTGGCACTGGGGTGAGTGTCACGTACGTCCCGACGGGATATTCTGTACAGCCTGCACCGCAGGATATGCTGCCGGATGGGGCAGCAGTGATGATTCCGCTTCCGGTGGTGGTGAGGGCCAGATCAAAGTTGGACAATATCGAAATTGGGAATGTGTTGTTGCCGGTTTCCGCCCCTTCGTCATCCTTCACCGTGAAGACAAAGCTGTCCGATGTGGTGTCGCTCCCGTCGTGGTCGTATGTGAGATGGCCGTTGGCGATATTTGTCTGTGTGAAGGTGCCGCCTGCCGCAAGGGGCACGCCGCTCAACTTGAGAGTGCCGTGCGCGGGCGGGGTCTGCAGCGTGTATGTGAGGACATCGGCCGTGTCAGCCCCGTCCACGTCGCTTGAGGAGAGCCTGGTGTCGGGTATTGGATTGTCTGTGGAGTCTTCCCAGACAACCGTCAGGCCCAGGTTGATGTCCACGGTGGGGGTGTCGTTGACGCCGGTTATCCCGACGGTGACGACGGCGGTGTCTGTGGCGCCGTTCCCGTCGGATACGGTGTAGGTGAAGGTGTCGGTCGCCGGGTCCCCCGTGTCCAGATCTTCAAACTGCCCGTTGGGGTCGTAGGTGAAGGTCCCATCGCCGTTGTCGGTGACCGTTCCCAGGGTTCCGGTGGTGTCGAGTGCTGAAACGCTCAGTGTGTCGGTGGTGTCGGGGTCGGCATCGTTGGCGAGGACGTCCGCTGTTGTGAAGGCGGTGTCTTCGTCTGTACCGAATCCCGCCCCGCTGTCGTCGCCGGCGTTGATTCCGTCATTGATTCCCGTAATTGTGATCGTCACGACGGCCGTGTCCGTGCCCCCGTTCCCGTCGGATACGGTGTAGGTGAAGGTGTCGGTGGCGCTCTCTCCGACTGCGAGGTAGTCGAACTGCACGTTGGGATCGTAGGTGAAGGTCCCGTCGGCGTTGTTGGTGACCGTTCCCAGGGTTCCGGTGGTGTCGAGTGCTGAAACGCTCAGTGTGTCGGTGCCGTCCGGGTCGGTGTCATTGGGGAGGACGTTTGCCGTGGTGAAGGATGTGTCCTCATCCGTTGCAAATCCCGCCCCGCTGTCGTCGTTTGCCGTGGGCCCGTCGTTGACGCCCGTGATGTCTATGGTGACCGTGGTGGTGTCCGTGCCGCCGTTCCCGTCCGAGACGGTGTAGGAAAAGGTGTCTGTTGCGCTCTCTGTCACGGCCAACCCCTCGAACTGCCCGTTGGGGTCGTAAGTGAAGGTGCCGTCGCCGTTGTTGACAACCGTTCCCAGGGTTCCGGTGGTGTCGAGTGCAAAAACACTCAGCGTGTCGGTGCCGTCCGGGTCGGTGTCATTGGGGAGGACGTTTGCCGTGGTGAAGGGCGTGTCCTCATCCGTTGTAAAACCCGCGCCCCCTCCATCGGCAACAGCCGTGGGGGAATCATTCACGCCGGTGACGGCAATGGTGACGGTGGCGGTGTCCGTGCCGCCGTTCCCGTCGGACACGGAATAATCGAATTGATCCGTGGCGCTCTCCCCCACCGCCAGGTACTCGAACTGGCCATTGGGATCATAATCGAAGGTCCCGTCTAAGTTGTTGGTGACCGAGCCAATGGTGCCGCTGATGTCCAGGACGTTGGGGTTGAGGGTGTCGGAGGTGTCCGGGTCGGTGTCATTGACGAGGACGTCGCCCGTGGTGAATGGGGTGTCCTCATCTGTTTCAAATCCCGCCCCGCTGTCGTCGTTGGTGGTGGGAATGTCGTTAACCCCTGTAATGGCGACTGTCACGGTGGCGGTGTCCGTGCCGCCGTTCCCGTCGGATACGGTGTAGGCGAAGGTGTCGTTCGCGCTCTCTCCCACCGCCAGGTACTCGAACTGCCCGTTGGGGTCGTAGGTGAAGGTCCCATCGCCGTTGTCGGTGACCGTGCCCAGGGTTCCGGTGGTGTCGAGTGCCGAAACGCTCAGTGTGTCGGTGCCGTCCGGGTCGGTGTCGTTGGGGAGGACGTTTGCCGTGGTGAAGGAGGTGTCCTCATCCGTTGCAAATCCCGCCCCGCTGTCGTCTGTTGCCGTGGGCCCGTCGTTGACGCCCGTGATGTCTATGGTGACCGTTGTGGTGTCCGTGCCGCCGTTCCCGTCCGAGACAGTGTAGGAAAAGGTGTCTGTTGCGCTCTCTGTCACGGCCAACCCCTCGAACTGCCCGTTGGGATCGTAAGTGAAGGTGCCGTCGCCGTTGTTGGTGACCGTTCCCAGGGTTCCGGTGGTGTCGAGTGCAAAAACACTCAGCGTGTCGGTGCCGTCCGGGTCCGTGTCATTGGTGAGGACGTTTGCCGTGGTGAAGGAGGTGTCCTCATCCGTTGTAAAACCCGCGCCTCCTCCATCGGCAACAGCCGTGGGGGAATCATTCGCGCCGGTGACGGCAATGGTGACGGTGGCGGTGTCCGTGCCGCCGTTGCCGTCGGACAGGGTGTAGGCGAAGGTGTCGTTCGCGCTCTCTCCCACCGCCAGGTCTTCGAACTGACCGTTTGGATCATAATTGAAGGTGCCGTCGCCATTGCCGGTGACGGCACCTTGGGTTCCTGTGGTGTCGAGCGCCGAGACGCTCAGCGAATCGCTGGTGTCTGGGTCTGTGTCATTGTCGGTAACATCTGCGGTGTTGAAGGCGGTGTCCTCATCCGTTGTAAACCCGGCCCCGCTGTCGCCATTGGCGGTGGGCACGTCATTGACCCCCGTAATGGTTATTGTCACGGTGGCGGTGTCCGTGCCGCCGTTGCCGTCGGACAGGGTGTAGGTGAAGGTGTCGGTCGTACTCTCGCCCACCGCCAGGGACTCGAACTGACCGTTGGGGTTGTAGGTGAAGGTCTTGTCGCCGTTTTGCACGACCGTTCCCAGGGTTCCGGTTGTGTCGAGTCCAGTAACACTCAGCGTGTCAGTCGTGTCCGGGTCCGAGTCATTGATGATGACGTTTCCCGTGGTAACCGAAGTGTTTTCATCGGTCGTCGCGCTGTCGTCGTTTGCCGTGGGGGCATCATTCGCGCCGGTAATGGTGATTGTGACGGTGGCGGTGTCCGTGCCGCCGTTCCCGTCGGACAGGGTGTAGGTGAAGGTGTCGGTCGTACTCTCGCCCACTGCCAGGTTTTCGAACTGCCCGTTGGGGTCGTAATCGAAGGTCCCATTGCCGTTGTCTGTGACCGAGCCTTGGGTTCCCGTGGTGTCGAGCGCCGAAACGCTCAGCGTGTCGGTGGCGTCCGGGTCGGTGTCGTTGGCGCGGACATCTCCCGTTGTAAATGCAGTGTCTTCATCCGTTGTAAACCCCGCCCCGGTGTCGTCAGTGGCCGTGGGAGCGTCATTGACCCCGGCAATGGTTATTGTGACCGTGGCCGTGTCAGATCCAGCCGTGTCCTTAACCGTGTATGTGAAAGTATCCAGCGCATTTTCCCCGGAAGCCAGTGCTTCAAACTTCCCGTTCGGATCGTAGGTGTAACTCCCGTCCTGGTTTACCGTGACCTGACCACCCGCGACACTGAAGGCGTCGAATGCGGGGATGCTTGCGGGGGGATTTAAAGCGTCGTTTGACGTCACCCCGGAGGCGGCATCCACAACAAGAACGGTGTTTTCACCCGTGTTTCCCGCATCGGGATTCGCAGTCGCCGCAAAGAGCATGGCAGGTGTGATCCCAATAAAAATCATGGCTGCACAAACGAGGAAGTGGAAGGTTCGGAGTTTCATGGCAATGTCCTTTTGTGGGGTTTTAGCCGCAGGCGCCTTCAAAAAGCACCTCAAATAAAGGTTCAGGACCTAATAGGCCTTTCGATAACCCATCTTTACCAGTCCCTGGCCGTTTTTAAGGGAGCTTCTCCCGTAAACGTCGAAGTCGTAAGTCTTGCTGGAGGTCATCACGAGGGACCCTGTCTTGGTCTGCCCCAGTTCAATGGCCAGGCACCGGGCATTACCACCAGCCAGTGTAGGTATTTGCGCTGAGTATAAAGCATCATCCCAGTTTGCGTCTTCGTGGATTTTTTCGTCAAGGTCGCCGCTTCCGGATGATGCTGGAAGCGCTACAGCTGTCCTACCATCGGCCGGAAGATATGTATCCTTCTTTATCAGCCACCCGGGAGGATTTGTCTTGAGATTGGCTGCCTCCAGGTCGCTGATGGCATCACTTGCCGCGGCCTCTGCTATGTAAAAATTTTCCTTGGCCACCCGTTCATTGCCCGCGATCATGATTTCAATTTCCGTGTTCCGGGAAGCGGAGATGCCTATGACCGTCAAGAGGACCACCATGATGAGGGCGATGACGAGAACGGAACCCTGTTCCCCTTTTCGTTGCCTCGCAAGCTTACTCATTTTAATCTCCTTAATACTGTCAAATTATTTTATATATTGTTATATTTGTAACATGTAAGAGTTGTTGACCGTGACCCGAATCCTGCGTCAGTCCAATTCACCGTCACTGTGATCTGCTTCAAATCCGTGGTGCCGGGGACGAGGCTGACCGCCCAGTTGATGGTATAGCGATTGTTTGCGCCTTCTGTTACAGGGCCTCCGCTTGTGATGTTGTTCCATTGCCGGCTCAGGAGTTCCTCCATCTGATCCATGGCCCTGGTGGTCCCGTCGGTCACGCTGTAGGCCAGGGAGGTCCCCAAAAGGGAGCTCTCCTGCATGCTGGCGATGGCGAGGATTCCAAAGGCCAGGATACCCAGGGCCACCATCACCTCGATCATGTTGAAACCGGCCTGAAGGCCCTTTGTGGATTTGTTCGGCTTTTTTGTCGGCATGAGCGGATTCCCCGATTGATAATTTATAGGTTGAGGTTGCGGCACAACACCCTGGTGCTGCTCGTCCTCGAGCGCCCGTCTTTGTCCCCGGATATTTCGACCCTGACCGAGCGAATGGAGCTCGCACTGGCCGTCGCGTTTCCGTTGAAGTTGAGAAAAGTAAATGTCACCCCGGTGATGTAGTTCGCTACGTCAAAAAAGCTACCCCCACTGTTTCGTTCCAGAGTGTTTTGTTCAGGATGATACTTGTAGATAATATATTCGGTTGTACCGGATACAAGACCGTCTTCATTGACATCCAGGGTAAATGTTACCCTGTTTTGATTCGAAATATCAGTAAACCCGAAATTTCCGGAAATGGTGGGGTCATACCCGGCCATGCGCAGATCCTTTTCCATGAAATACATGGCGTTACGAATGTTTTGCTGCACGTCGGTGTAATCCTGCGTGATTTCGTAGGCCCTCTGCTGGGAATAATAGGCAGAATAAATGGCGGTCATGGCGACCCCGGCGAGCACCATGGCTATCAGCAATTCAACCAGCGTAAATCCGTGTTCGCGCATATTTCCTCCGCGATGAAACGATTTAATTCCAGTCTCCGTTTTTCCACTTGGCCATGGTGATGAGGCCGGTGTTGGACTGGGCCCCGATGTTGTAGGCGGTCCCTTGTGCGTTGGAGAGATAGACATAGCCGGCATCGCACCTCCCTCTGGGGTTGAACGTCAGCCTGTTAGCCGTTCCGCCGAACGTCACAAAATCCCCCCCCCATGATGTTCCATCTGTAGCATCTTTTGTCGAATCGCCATTACCGAACTGAATGGTGCCGGCCCCGTCGTCATAATCCGAGAGATTGGTGCTCATGAGGGTGACACCACTCACGGTGTCAATGACTGAAATGTCACCCGTTCCCGTGTCAAACTGAACTGCGTGGCTCCTGTTCGTCCTCACCGCCATCATCTTTGCGTGCTGGCACTTGGAGTAGATGTCCATGACGGCGCTTTTCAGGCGGTAGTTCGGCAGCCAGGTGGAAAATGCCGGAATGGCGATGCCCATGAGGACGACCAGAATGCCGATGGTGACGAGAAGCTCTAGCAGAGTGAAACCGGATTTACGGTTCATGAGGTTTCCTTCCCATGGGGCTTGGCGTGGATCCTTGCGGTCTTTCATCTGTCAAACGTGCAGGGGAATAAATCAGCAAAAGGCATACCACTTGAGGCCCAGGTTCAAGCATTTAATTATATTGCAAAAATTTTCTGATTCGGTTTTGCCTGGTGGAAAAAAAGTATTCAACTGTAAAAAAATCTTCCAAAAAAAACTCCTATTCTTTTGAACAGGGCGCTGCTATGCATATTACCCTGTATGCTTCATCGGGTTCGATTTTTTGTAACTTGAAGGGATTCCATGAGGGCACTCAAAGGAAATATCAGCCGGAATGAATATTCGAAAAGGCCATGAAATAGAACTCATTGTTGATCGAACCGCCCACGGTGGGCAGGGGGTTGCGAGGGTGGACGGGTTCGTCGTCTTCGTCAAGGGGGGCGTGCCCGGGGACCGGGTGCTGGCCCGGGTCTTCCGAAAGAAAAAGGGGTATGCCGAGGCGGGCGTCCTGGAGGTGCTGGCGCCTTCCCCCGATCGGATCGATCCGGCCTGCCCCTACAGCGGCATGTGCGGGGGGTGCCAGTGGCAGCACATACGATACGAGGCGCAGCTTCGGTACAAGAGGAGCCACGTGCGGGAGGCCCTGGAGAGGATCGGCGGGCTGGAGGGCGTTCCCGTGCGCGAAACACTTCCTTCCGAGAAAATCTTCGGGTACCGGAACAAGATGGAATTCTCCTTTTCAGACAGGCGCTGGCTCCTGCCCGAGGAACTGGAAGACCCCAGCGCCGGGCAGCGGGACTTTGCCCTGGGCCTCCACGCCCCAGGTACATTCAACCGCATCCTGGATGTGGAGGCGTGCAACATCCAGCCGCCCCTCGGGAACGAGATTCTCGGGGCTGTCCGGGCGTATGCCATGGCAAGCGGGCTTCCCCCTTACGGTTTCAAGACCCACGAGGGGTTCTGGCGGTTCTGCATGCTCAGGCACTCCACTGCCGAGGACGCATGGATGGTCAACATCATCACCTCGGAAGACCGGCCCGACGCGGTCCGCCCCCTGAGCCGGGATCTGGCCGCGCGCTTTCCGCAAGTTCGGACCGTGGTCAACAACATCACATCCAGGCAGGCCGCGGTGGCCTTCGGGGAGGCGGAGGTCGTTTACGCCGGGGAGGGTTTTCTCAAGGAATCCCTGGGGCCGCACACGTTTCAGATCTCCGCCAATTCCTTTTTCCAGACAAACACCGGGGGCGCGGAGACCCTCTACAGGGTGGTGGAGGAATATGCGGGACTCACCGGCAGGGAGACCGTCCTGGATCTATACTGCGGCACCGGGACCATCGGCATCTTCCTCTCGGGCAGGGCCGTGCGGGTTTTAGGGGCCGAGATCGTCGAAAGCTCCGTGGAGGACGCGAGGAAGAACGCCGCACGGAATGGGATCGACAACTGCAGCTTCACGGCCGGGGACCTGCGTGAAACCCTGTCACGGTTGCATATGGATGCGGACGTGATGATCGTCGACCCGCCCAGGGCCGGCGTGCACAAGGACATCCTCAAGGGGATCCTGAAAAAGGGGTGCGGGCGGATCGTCTACGTGTCGTGCAATCCCGCGACCCTGGCGAGGGACCTGGCGGAGATGTCCGAGATGTACGACATCCTGGAAATTCAGCCGGTGGACCTGTTCCCTCACACATACCACGTGGAGTCCGTGGCGCGGCTCGTGAGGAAAGGTGATTAGGACGGAACACCCTCCGCCGGATCCAGCCGAGTCAACCCGAGATCCCTTTGAAAGGCATCCGAAACACCCGGTTTGTTAACGTCAATAATTTGTGTGAAAGGTCATGAGATGGATAAGGTTGATTTCCTGAGCCAGGTACCTCTTTTCTCTCTCCTCAAAAAGGATGAGCTGGAAAGCCTTGCCGGATGCACCGAGGAGATCCGGGTCAGGGCAGGCGACACCATCATCCGTGAAGGGGAGCGCGACCATCGACTTTTTATGATTGTCCAGGGAAAGGCGTCCGTCATCGTGGGCATGGGGAAGCGCGGGGAGCGCAAGCTCGGCCGTATCGGGCCGTACAGTTATGTCGGCGAGATGGCGCTCATCGACGACCTGGTCCGCTCCGCGAGCGTCCTCGCCCTGGAGGACACGGTGCTGCTCACCCTTGACGGCAAAACACTCCTGGATGTCATCCGAACCCACCCGCCCATCGCCATGGAGCTCCTGCAGACCCTGAGCAGGAGGGTCCGCGCGCTGGAAAAAAGCCTCATGAAGTCTTTGGGCGGCATGCTGCCGATCTGCGCCAACTGTAAAAAAATCCGGGACGAAAAGGGGGAGTGGGTGCCGGTTGAGATTTACATCTCCGGGAGGTCGGAGGCGGAATTCAGCCACAGCATCTGCCCGGACTGCACCGAGACCCTCTACCGCTGAGCTCCTGGTCCCCGATGATCGAGGCACTTTCACGCCCCGTTCGTCAGATGTCCTTGAGGAGCAGGGGAAGGGCCGCCGCCGACAGGATGACAATCCCCGTGATCACGAACCCGAGCTCAAAGCTCCACCGGTCCGCAATCGCCCCCAGCAGCACCGGGGCTATGCCCATTCCCACGATGGTCCCCCCGGAAATGGTGACACCCGTAAAGAGGCTTCTCTCCCCGGGGTTGCTCAACTTGGAGACGGCCACGAGCCCCACGGGAAAGAACCCGTTGGAAAAGGGCGCCTGGATAGAAAGCGCCAGAAAAAGGAGGATCATGTTTGGGGCCGCGGCCACGCCCAGCGTGGAGGCCCCCGAGATCACAATGATCCAGAAAATGAGCTTTCGAGACCCGAAGCGGTCCACCAGGAATCCGGCTATCAAGGTCGCAAAAATGCTCCCAATGCGGGATATCCCAAAAATGGTGTTGGCGGATTCCAGGGGGATGCCCCTTTCCGTGACGAGGAAAAGGGGGGTGATGCTGTAGAGTCCCATGGTGGCCGTGGCGGCCACCATCCACAGGACGAACATGATCCAGAAATCGCCCCGTTTGAGGATGTCTGCAATGCTTCCCCTTTCCTCCCCCTGATTGGGGGGCGCATCGGGAACGAATTTGACAAAGGCCGCGAGGCAGAGGACGCCGGCCACTGCCATGAGCACAAAGAACCCCCTCCAGGGCGTGAAGACCAGGGACAGTGTCGTGAGAAAGGGAATGGAGAGGATGCTGACGGAGGCCGCCGTGTCGTGGACCGCGATTGTCTTGCCCCAGTTCCTTGGCTCGAAGAGCCCCGTCAGGAGGGGGATGGCGCCGGGTATATAGAGGCCCCCCGCGATGCCTACGAAAAACAGGATGACGGCGAGCTCCACATAGCCCTTGGCCAACCAGCAGCTCGCGGCCGACAGGACGAGTGTCGCGGTCCCGATGACGATGAGGCGCTTGTAACCCACCTTCGGGGCGACGATACCCGACAGGATGAGGCTCAGCGTGTAGCCCAGGGAGATGGAGAGGTAGAATCCCCCCGCAAGGGCATGGCTCAGGTGCAGCTCGTCCTCGATAATGGGGAGAAAGGGCGAAAGCGCGGTCCTGCTGGAAAAGACCAGGAACCAGAGGGACCAGAGGATGGAGAGGTAAACGGTTTTCATGGCAGCGGGTCGGGGCTTATTTTCCGGGCTCCCCCTGCGGTTTGAGGACGTAGGAGTCCTTGAGGCCCTTCTTGAAAAACTTGCCCGAGCCGGTTCGGGGAATCTCGTCCACAAAATCCACGCTCTTGGGGGCCTTGTACCCTGCGATGTGCTCCTTGCAGAACCGGATGAGCTCCTCCTCGCCGGCCGCGCGGCCTTCCTTCAGGACCACAACGGCCTTGACCGCCTCCCCCCATTTTGGGTCGGGGACGCCGATGACCACGGCCTCCAGCACGGCCTCGTGGGAGTAAAGGACGTTTTCCACCTCCACGGAGTACACGTTCTCTCCGCCGGTGATGATCATGTCCTTTTTCCGGTCCACGATGTTCACATAGCCCTCGGGGTCCACGACGGCCAGGTCTCCCGTGTGGAGCCATCCGTCCTTGAGGGCGGCCGCGGTCTCCTCGGGTCGGTTCCAGTAGCCCTGGGTGACGATGTCTCCCTTCACGAGTATCTCTCCGACCTCCTGGTCGTCGGCCGCCACTTCCGTGCCGTCGTCCCGGACCACCTTGAGAAGCACCCCGATAAAGGGGCGACCCGTCCGCGCCTTGAATTGGAACCGCTCCTCTTCGGGGAGTGCCAGGAGGCCTTCCTTGAGGATCGACACGGTGAGGTAGGGGCTCGTCTCGGTCATCCCGTAGGTCTGGATGTAGTCGCACCTCAGGGTGTCCATGATGCGCCGCACCACCTCTGGGGCGATAGAGGAGCCCCCGCTCAGGATCACCCGGAGGCTCGAGAAATCACGCTCCTCCACGCCCGGTGTGTTCACCAGCATGTTCAGCATGGTCGGGATCATGTTGGAGATGGTGATGTGCTCGTCCTCCATGAGGCGCAGGACCTCGGGCGGGTCGAAGTCGGGCACGATCACGTGCCTGCCCCCCACCCAGGTGACGGCGAAGGTCGCCCAGGCATCCGCCAGGTGAAAGAGGGGGGCGGCGTGTATCCACCTGTCCCGGTCCGTGAGGTGGAGCTCGGCGATGGCCGCCAGGGCATGGGTGCAGACATTCCGGTGGCTGAGCATGACCCCCTTGGGCCTCCCCGTGGTGCCGCTCGTGTAATAGAGGTGGGCGATCTCGTCATCGGTCATGCGGGGCGGGGGGGGGAGGGCGCCGCCGGGCTCCCGCAGAACGGTCTCGTACTCGAAGGACTCCACGCCCTTTGGCCTTCCCCCCTCTCCGGTCCACAGGACTTTTGTCATGGCGGGGTGAATGCCGGAAAGCTCTCCCACAGCCTCGGAAAAGCGGGAGGCCGTGATGAGGATTCCCGCGCCGGAGTCCTCGAGAATGCCCGCGAGCTCTTTCGGTGAAAGCCGGAAATTCAGTGGGTTGAGGATGACCCCCAGCCGGGCCGCCGCGAAATAGGACTCCAGAAATTCGTGGCTGTTCTGGTGGAGTATGGCCGCGCGGTCCCCCTTGCGCAGCCCCTGGGAATGCAGGAAGGCGGCAAGCGCTTCCACCCTTTCGGCGAACCTGCCGTATGTGAATCTGACATCGCCGCAGATGACGGCTTCCTTGTCCGCATGGAGGCTGCGGGCCTTTTCAAGGATGAATGGTATGAGCATAAATTCTCCAAATTTAAATGAATATTTCTCTCGATGGAAAGGCTTCGTGGTCATGCTTTTTCTTTTGGCGCGTGCTTTCGCCGGGGTGACGGAACGTCATCATCAAGAAAGGGGGCGCCCCCGGAGGAGGTCGGCCCCCTTTGTTCCTTCTCTGTCCTGTTTAGCCGCGGGTTTCCCCCAGACGAGGCTTACATGAGACCCAGTCTGAACTTCATGGAGTTCAGGGTGTTCTTCATGAGCATGGTGATGGTCATGGGTCCGACGCCGCCCGGCACGGGGGTGATGAAACCCGCGATCTCCTTGGCCGCGTCAAAATCAACGTCCCCTCGCAGGATGGCGACCTTCTTGCCGGTCTTTTCGCTCACCTTCTCGCCCACGCGGTTCACGCCAACGTCGATGACGCACGCGCCGGGCTGGATCCACTCGGGCTTGACCAGCCCGGGGACGCCCGCGGCCACGATGAGGATGTCCGCCCGCTTGCAGTGCGCGGCGAGATCCTTGGTCCGCGTGTGAACGATGGTCACCGTGGAGTTGGCTCCGGGACCCTTCTGCACCATCATGTTGGCAATGGGTTTGCCGACGATATTGGACCGGCCCACGACCACGACCTCCGCGCCGCTCGTCTCCACGCCGGCACGAACGATCATCTCCTGGATGCCCGCCGGGGTGCAGGGCGCGAATTTGACCTCGCTCCCGCCGATCATGAGCCGGCCCACGTTGACCGGGTGGAATCCGTCCACATCCTTGTCCGGGTCGATGGCGTTCAACACCTTCTTTTCGTCGATGTGCTTGGGCAGGGGAAGCTGCACCAGGATGCCGTCAATGGTGTCGTCTTTGTTGTACTGGTCGATCAGGGCGAGGAGGGCCTCCTCGGAGATGTCTTCGGGCTGGTTGTCCTGGACCTCCTTGAATCCGAGGCGGTCGGCGGTCTTGATCTTGAGCGTCACGTACGAGATCGAGGCGGGGTTTTCTCCGACCAGGATGGTCACGAGCCCGGGGACCCTGTCGTGGGCCTCTTTGAGCTTCTTGACTTCGTCCTCGATCTCCTTGAGGATCTCCTCACGAATGTCGGTCCCTTTGATAAGTTTTGCGGTCATTTTCCCTCTCTCCTTTCATCTGAGATATCGTCAAGGCGGTGATCTGTGTTCGGTATGAGAAAAATAGCACAAAGAAACTGCGACTGTGGTTAGCACAAAACCTGGGGAATTTCAAACGCTAATTATTAATTCGTCGAGGTCACCCCTCCCGGCGCTTGATGTCCCTCTCCCGGTGCCATCCGATTTCGGCGTCGGGCACGGAATCGACGTTCGGAGAATAGGGCTTGATGTCCAGGAGAGGCGATCCGTCCAGCGCGTCCAGCCATTTGACCGTGACAAGTCGGCCGCTTCTCTCCACCAGCTTCACGGTGCAGAGCCCGATGAGGTTCGGCCGGTTGGGGGATCTCGTGGCGAACACCCCTCGGATTTCAGGCCCCCAGGGGGTCTTCGTCCGCAGCCTGTCCCGGTCCCCCCTGTGTTGAAGATAGAGGACGATCAAATGCGAGCACCTCTCGATGTCCTTGAGCCCCGGTTCAAATTCCTCGAAGACCTCCAGAGTCGACAGGTCGTCCTGGTGACGGCCCTGAAAAGGCGCGTCGCCCCTTACCTTGTAAGGTGAGTGAATCACCCCGATCGGTTTCAATCTCTCCGGTTCCATGCCGCTCGAATCACCCCTGATCCAGTGTGAGATACGCTTTGAGATACGCTTGACTTATGATCCCTCCAAGTTTAGCCTTTCCCTTATGGAAGAAACAATAAAGAAAGTAAAGGAAGAGATCGCCCGGGCCGACAGGGTGGCCGTCCTCACCGGGGCCGGGATCTCGGCCGAGAGCGGGGTGCCCACCTTTCGGGGCGCGGACGGTCTCTGGAAGAATTATCAGGCCACGGACCTGGCGACGCCCCAGGCATTTGCACGGGACCCGGAGCTGGTCTGGGAATTCTACAACTGGCGGCGGGACCTCATCAGCGGCGTCACCTTCAACGCGGCCCACCAGGCCCTGGTGGAACTGGAGAACAAAGCCGCCCACTTCACACTCATCACCCAGAACGTTGACGGCCTCCATCGCCTGGCCGGGAGCCGGAACCTGCTCGAGCTCCACGGCAACCTCTGGGAGGTGCGGTGCACCCAATGCGGCGGGCTCACAATGGACAGGCGCCCCAACGTGGGGGCCCTCCCCACGTGCAAGGAGTGCGGCGGTCTCCTGCGGCCCAACGTTGTGTGGTTCGGGGAGTCCCTCGACCCCGTCATCCTCCACAATGCGGTGGAGGCCGCCCGGGGCAGCGGGGTCATGCTGGTCATCGGCACCTCGGCCCTGGTCCAGCCCGCCGCTTCCCTGGGCCTCGAGGCCAGGTCGTCGGGAGCGAAGGTGGTTGAGATCAACCTCGAGCCCACGGGCCAGTCCGGATACATGGACTACACCCTTCACGGCAAGGCCGGGGAAATCGTCCCCCTGCTGGTCTAGCTTTGGGCCCGCGTGTGAAAAGCCCTTGATTTGTCCTGAAAGGCCCATGAGGAGCCACATCATCACCCTGACAACGGATTTCGGGCTTCAAGACCCCTACGTGGGGGTCATGAAGGGGGTGATCCTGGGGATCGACCCCGGGGCCCGGATCGTGGACGCGACCCACGCCGTCCCGCCCGGCTCCATCCGGGAGGCCGCGGACATCCTTGAGGACACGGTCCCCTTTTTCCCCGAGGGGACGGTGCACGTGGCCGTGGTGGACCCGGGCGTGGGGAGCACGCGGAGGGCCATCATCGCCGCGGCCGGGGGGCACTTCTTCGTGGGGCCCGACAACGGGATCTTCTGGCCGCGTATCAGGCAGGACCCTGAAAGCAGGGTCTTCCATCTCACGAGGGAGGAGTTTTTCAGAAAGCCCGTGAGTCGGACCTTTCACGGGAGGGATGTCTTCGCACCGGCGGCCGCCCACCTGGCGGCCGGGAGGGACCCCCGGGACATGGGGACGCCTGTTTCAGACCCGGTCGAGCTCCCTTTAAAGGGGCCCGTGGCCCTGGGGGACGAGGTCGTGGGCGAGGTCACCCGTGTGGATCGGTTCGGGAACCTCATCACCAACATCCGCGAGGACATGCCGGGGGGACCCTGGAAAAGGGGTGCGTGCCTCATCAGGGCGGGCGGTCTCGAGATTCGGGGGATCCGGTCCACTTACACGGAGGTCCCCGAGGGCGGGGTCCTCGCCCTATGGGGCAGCGGCGGACGCCTGGAGATATCAGTCAACCGAGGCAGGGCGTCCGATCTCGTCGTCGGCGATTCCGGCGCGGTGGGGACCGTGGTCAGGCTGAGTCGTCTTTTCTGATGTTTTCCAGGGCCTCCGCCCACCCGGCCGGCGGCGGGTATTTCATTCGGCTGTTGCACTCCTTGCAGGCCGGTGCGCTTTTCCCGTCAAACAAAAGAGGCGATTTCGAAGCCGTTGTCCTCGAAATGACTGTCGTAGGCATAGGCCAGGGTGATGGCACGCGCCTCCATGATCTCAAAGCTGAGGCAATCCACCAGGCTGACCCCCTTTTGTGCCTGCATTGTGAGCCGCTGGACGGCGCGGGCATACCAGTCGGCATTCACCCACAGGATTTCCAGAAGGGGGACGATCCTGGCATTGAAATCCTGGGCGGCGTCGTGTCCGACCCTCCTTTGCAGGAGCGCCATGGTTTCCACCAGCACGAAGGAGCTGCTCAGAAGCTGGACAGAGTGCTCGGCAAAGTAGGAAAAGCATCTTTTCGCCCTGACGTGCATATAGTCGTCACGCACCAGCAGGGCATACAGGGCCGAGGTGTCCGCAAAAACCGTCATGATTTATAGGCCTCCTCCAGGTACTTGTCGTGATCCACGGATGTGTCCGGAACCCCGGCTTCATACTTTCCGACGACCGCCTGGGCCTGTTTGTACAGATAGAACCTGTCCGGCCGACGCGTCAGCAGAAATTGATCCACCGCCTTCCGAATGAGGGCGGCGATGGGCTCCTTGGTGTCTTTTGATATCTCCCTCAAGAGATGGTGCTGTTCCTCGGTGAGCTGAATTTGCGTGCGGTTCATGAGGCCTCCTGCATTACATCATGATGTAAGAATAGCCACAATGATATCATGCGACTCGCAGGGGTCAAGCTTTTCTTGCAATTCCGGCGGGGTGGGGGCCGTGGTCAGTCTGACTCGCCTTTTCCGAGTTTTTCCAGGTACTCCGCCCACTCGACAGGCAGCAGGTATTTCTTTTTGCTGTTGCACTCCTTGCAGGCCGGCGCGGTGTTTCCCCGGGTGCTTCTACCCCCCCGGATCAGGGGCACGATGTGGTCCATGGTGAGGTTTTCCCGCCCCACGCGGCGGCCGCAGTAGTGACAGATCCCCGGCTGAACCTGGCGGTCCCACCAGGCCGTCTGCCTGAGGCGCCGGGCCTTTGCCTTTTCCCGCGCCACGTGCCTTTCATCCGCTGTCTCGTAAAACTCGGCCATGCCTGAGGGTTTCTCCGTGGGCTTCTTTTGTCCAGCGAAGTCAAAGCCTACCACGTATTCTTCGGATGCCAAGTAAAAACAGCCTATTCCCAGGTTGACGGCCTGTTTTATTGGTGATAAAGCCTTTGACATCATGACCTTCGATGTCTATGATTTGATGGCAGAGGCTGTCAAAGAGGCCGAAAAAGCCGCTTCCATCGGGGAGGTCCCGGTGGGCGCCGTCATTGCCGACGAGGCGGGGTCCATCATCGCCAGGGCGCACAACAGTCCCATAGCGCTCGAGGATCCCACGGCCCACGCCGAGATCCTGGCCCTGAGGCAGGCGGCCGGGAAGCTGCACAATTACCGGCTACCCGGATGCACCCTGGCCGTCACCATCGAACCCTGCATCATGTGCATGGGCGCGGCCCTGCACGCGCGGGTCGAGCGCCTTGTCTACGGCGCCCCGGACCCCAAGTGGGGAGGCGCCGGCTCCCTCTATGATCTCGCGGGGGACCCACGGCTGAACCACCACATCGAGGTGGTCCCGGGCGTGCGGGAGGCGGAATGCCGGGAGTTGATGCAGGCCTTTTTCAGGTCTCGAAGATAGCAGGCTGGCGACAATGCGGAGAGGTACCGAAGTGGTCGTAACGGGGTCGACTCGAAATCGACTTGTCCCGTTGATAGCGGGGCACGTGGGTTCGAATCCCACCCTCTCCGCCACATTTAAATATAAAAAATGACAATGTTTAATCATAATTCGCATTGTTACTGCTAGTGCTCCTTGTCAAGTGGGATGCAAATCCGTCGAACCCCTGTGCCTTGTCCAGTGCGCCTTTCAGCGGTCCCGTCTGGAACTCTGCTCCTCCTCCTTTTTCGCCAGGTGGTAATACAACCAGACGATCGCTGGGAAAAGAATGAGTGTAGGAAGTGTCGGCCAGTGTATGAGCTGACCGGAGAGGGCGAGATAGATGCCCGTGTACTGGGGGTGGCGGATGTATCTATAGATCCCGTCGGTCACCAGCTCTTCGTTCTTTCCTGTTCTTCGGCACCAGAAACCGGACCACGATCCACACACCGATCAGGATCATGATCAGGGCGACTCCCCAGTGTCCTCCGAGCGTAAGGTTCATGGTACCTCATCTGGCCTTTCAGCCGGAGCCGAAGTTGTAAATGCCGGCCGGAGGTGGCCTCGGCACTTCGCACATTCTCTCCAGTCTGTCCCGCGCCAAAGAGCGCACCTGCTCCCATTGCCCCTGGGACAGGTCCAACTCATCCAGCATCTGGTCCATCTTTGAGAGCTCAGGCGTCGCCGGAGGAAAAAAACCTGATCTTTCATTTTTCTACTTTTCAGATAGGCTTTGATAGAGCAATTATCAAAACACAGGATTCGCTTTAGCCCTTCGACCGCGTCAGCGAGACCGAAGGTGCGCCGAGCGCTGTTTTCAGGAAAGAACCCCGCGTGATCTTCACTGTGGCTACTGTTAGGGAATCAATCGGTATCATTGACTTATGTAATTTTGAAGATCATAAAAATTGTTTGTTGTATTTTGCTAGCGGAACTTTCAGATATCAGAAGTATGGTGAAGTTCGCCTGGGCTTATGATTGATGCAAGTATTTTTGACTGATGCAAGTATTATTGACTTGAACAATCCTTGTCTCTAAGCGTTAAAATGAATTTTTACCTATTACTATATCTTGTGTTCCATCAAAAAGTACTTTATCAAATACTGATCAAATATCACATATTTCAAATCATATGATTAATTTGAGATTTCACTCTCTTATGTCAGTAGTAGGTCGCGGTGATATCCAATTCATATCTTTCATAAAAATCCGCACAGAAATCATGAAGCAGCCGCCTTGAGGTTGTCGCAGATCCCCTTGCGATAGCCTCCCTTTTGCTCAATTTACGTGGAACACTTGCGACGATCTTGAAAAAACGGGCTTGACATATTAAAATAGACATATATCATTAAATGTATGTGGCGGATCGAGGAACATAGGCGAATCGACAAGCAAATCGACTTGGTTCCGATTGAAATACTCAAGCGATATGAAAAATGGAAGGACATCGCTCAAATTTCGGGGCCGCCGGGATTGAGGCTAATCAAAGGATTTCACGATGAAGCTTTGGTCGGAAAATGGAAGGGGTATCGTTCATCCCGAATAGGGCTCCAGTGGCGCGTGATATATCGCATCTTTCCCGAAGCGCTGCTGTTTCAGATCGCTTCGATCACCGCTCATGACTATCGGAGGTCTTAAATGAAAGAATATAGCCCCGCCAAAAAGAGGGTAGAGGTTTCGGTGGGTGAATCCGTAAGGATCATTCGTGAGCTTCAGGAATTGAGCCAGAATCAACTGGCAGCTTTGACGGGCATCCCCCAGGCGACAATTTCCGCGATCGAGAATGAACGTGTCAAACTGGGAGTCGAACGCGCGAAAGTGTTGGCCACTGCCTTAAAGGTACATCCAGGAGTGCTTGTTTTTCCAGGCTGGGAGCTTCCTGAAGAAGCAGTAGCGTAACATACGGCTGATCTGCAGCGATTAGCAATAATTCCAATTCCTGAGTTTCAGCTGCTCTGGATCATTCAGTCTTACCAAATGAGGGAGCAATGTATTCGGCTTGCCAGAAAAAGTTATGTTACAAATTTACCTTTTCAATGTCTGTTATGCAATCGCTTTGAAACCCCACTTAATGGCCATGATTCAATAAAAATAAATCGCGCTTTACTTAAGAAACGAATTTTAATATCTGCCCTTCCCAAAACCTTAGATGCATCTGACATCACACTCTCTTATCTCAAGGTAGGGGGTAGCAGTGATATCCAGTTCATATTTTTATGAAAAAACTGTGATAAGATAAGATCTTTAAGCAGTCGATTTTGAAGACTAGCAAGGAAAGTTGGAATCTGACGATTTTCAGTGATGCAACCGGAATCATTCAGGAAAGGAGAATAATTGGGGTCCTATTCTGGGAGATCCTGAAGTGGGTCATTTAGGCCCAATAACTAGATTCACGGTTTTCAAGGTTTGTAGGGTTAATATGGAGTTTGACCGTTATCGACTATTCTGTTGGTAGTACTGATTTTATAGTAATGCGAATACAAAGGTTGTAATCATGACCGGCAAGCCTATGTATGAGGAATTGGAACGGAGAGT
>Ga0272443_10001066_pt1 | contig 43229 bp, 42 predicted proteins | sample SSMAcet12_FD_193581 | JGI IMG/M metagenome (GOLD analysis project Ga0272443, IMG submission 193581) | Marine sediment archaeal communities from Little Sippewissett salt marsh, Falmouth, MA, United States - SSM-Acet-12 | ecosystem: Environmental > Aquatic > Marine > Wetlands > Sediment ...
ACCGGCAACATTATCGATCTCTTCCGCGACCAGATTCAATTCGCTCGCAGCATACGTTCCGGCGACCGTTTTGAGGTAATCCGCAATCGTCAGTTCATTAACGGTGAGTTCACCGGTCAGAGTCGCATTGAAGGGGTTCGCATTTTCCGCGGCAGGCGTATTTACAGCGCTTTTCTCTGGGATGACGGAAATTATTACGACCTCGACGGAAACAGTGTGACACGCGCCTTTCGACGGTATCCCACGACAGGGTACTACAGGGTTAGCTCGCACTTCAGTCGCGCCCGGCTCCACCCGATTACCCGACGTGTTACGCCTCACAATGGTGTTGATTTCGCGATGTCAACGGGCACACCGATCATCTCGACGGGCGACGGCATAGTGACCCGTGTCCGTAACCATCCCTTCGCCGGTAAATATATTGAATTGCAGCATAGCGGTCATTTCACCACGCGGTACCTGCATCTGAGTAAAATCCTGGTCAAGCGAGGGCAAACGGTTCAGCGCGGTCAACGGATCGCGTTGTCCGGAAACACCGGTCGCTCCACTGGTCCGCACCTGCATTTTGAACTGCATGTTAATGGACGTCCGGTAAATCCCTTAACCGCAAAGATTCCGACGGCGTCAGCCATCCCCGATGAAAAGCGCGTGGATTTTAACCGGCAGGTGGGAGAGATAGTGGCACTGATGGAAGAACCGTCGGGAAAACTGGCTCTGCATCGTGAAAACAGCGATTCCTCGGGCGAGGTACTCCCAGGAATTCTGGAAGCAAAACTTCTATTGATGCCGTTGTATTATTTAAGACAGCCTCCATTGAAAACAGACAAAATCTCAATACCAAACCTTTACCTAAACTGATCGGTCCAGATCATCGAATACGCATGAAAAATGCTGCTACATGACAACCTGTTCACACTCATCCAGACTAACGACCTCTTCCTGAAGTCAATAAATCGTTAATCGAATAAACGATAGAACGGTATTATTGGCAACAGATTAACAGGTGTTCCCGCAATTAACCATCAAGAATCGTACTTGACACAGGCGTCTTTCTATTTTACCGTATTTTCGAAATCTTAAGAAAGTACATGTTATGTTAAATAGTTAAAATGAGCAAGCCAGCTTGTTTTTTCCCGTTCAATCCCGACATATCGGGATCAGGCAAAATTGCCGTACATGTAAATGTTATCAGGAAACTATAATGAATACTCGTCAAAAAATAAAATTCATTCAGGCTGTCCTGATTGGATATATGCCTACAAGTACATTGAGAATATTCCTTTATCGAATTGTATTCGGTTATCAAATACGAAGATCATATATTGGCTGGAGGACCGTCCTGGCTGTTGATAATGCGGATTTGATTAAGTGTTCAATACATAGAAATAACAAATTCATCGGTCCCATGACCTTAAAGATCGAAGAAGGTGCCAGCATAGGAGCTAACAATACTTTCCTCTGTGGGTGGTGGTCCCAAAAAGAACAATTTAAATCTTTAAACTATCAGCGTTATTTGCATGTTGGGGCACACACCCGAATTTCCCTAAACCATTATTTTGATGTGGCTGGAGCTTTCGTTCTCGGGAATAAATCCTGGATAGCAGGAAGAGGTTCCCAATTCTGGACTCATGCAGCTGGAGATCAAGAACATAATATACATAATATAAATATTGGGGCGGGTTGTTATATTGCAAGCGGTGTGCTGTTTGCACCCGGCTCTTCAGTGGGAAACGATTGTATCGTTGGGCTTGGTAGCGTTGTGACAAAAAGAATTAATTCTAATAATGCAATAATAGCCGGTCAACCAGCAAAAGTTATACGAGAAAATTATGACTGGAGAACAAAAAAAGATCTTTGTTAGCACTTTGCCGAACATCGGCTAAAAACGCTGTGTTTTTGTTATGCATTAGAAAATCGCTATTCTTTTCCGCTCCGTAACGCTCAGGTCTGGCATTTTCACGACGCTGAACAGTCGCGGGCATACTCCATGGTTATCCTCCGAAATCAACTCAGAGACCCCGGTAAGGGAAGACAGAGACTCTCTCCCCGAAGCAACTCGATCTCTCAGTCTCCGTCGATCATCCCGCCGATACGGCCGAGGATCGACCCCTCACCTTTGCTGCCTCCGCCGCCCGAAGGCGCATGGGCGAGTATCCGGTCGGCCATGCGGGAAAAGGGCAGACTCTGCAGGAAAACGGTGCCCGTGCCTTTCAGGGTGGCCAGAAAGAGACCTTCGCCGCCGAAAAACATCGATTTCAGGCTCCCCGCCCTCTCTATGCTGTAATCAATCCCCCGTGTAAATGCTACCAGGCAACCGGTATCGACCCGGAGAATATCATTGTTCAACTGTTTCTCGATTACCGTGCCTCCGGCATGGACAAATGCCATACCGTCACCGCGCAGACGCTGGAGGATGAAACCCTCTCCCCCGAAAAATCCCGCGCCGAGGCGTTTTGTAAAGGCGATGCCGATCTCGGTTCCGAGTGCTGCCGCCAGGAAGGCGTCCTTCTGGCAGAGCAGTTCTCCTCCCGGCGCGGACATATCATACGCAATGATCTTTCCCGGGTAAGGAGCCGCAAAGGATATCCTCTTCTTGCCTCTGCCCGTGTTGGTAAAGTGGGTAAGGAAGATCGATTCGCCTGTCAGAGCCCGTTTGCCCGCGCTCATCAGCTTGCCGAACACCCCCGCATCCGCCCGAGAACCGTCTCCCATCCTGGATTCAAAGGTAATACCGTCTTCCATGTAGTTCATTGCTCCGGCCTCGGCGACGACCGTCTCGCCGGGGTCGAGTTCGACCTCGACAATCTGCATGTCGTGTCCCAGTATTTCATAATCCACTTCGTGACATTTCATACCTACACTCTCCTTCCATGTATATAAATGTGATTTATTACACTGCACGACACAACCGGCAAGGTAATGATTCCGGATTTCTTATAACCGTTTCTCTCACGCTGTATTCCGGGATCTAAAAATACCAGGTAAGCCACGCATACGCATTGTCGGGTGTCTTAATCAGAATATCGGTCGGAATTATTTTAAAGCCGCCGTATTCCGTCTCCCGTCCCCCGTAGAATATGTTCCCCCCACAGGTGAACTGAAGGTTTTGAGTAATATCCCATGTAAGGCTCGGCTGAAGTATGCCGGACGGATCATCCATGTTATTGATAACGGTAAGGAAGATGTTGACCAGGGGATGTACCTCCATTCGGATATGACCGCCCAGGTAATAGCGGCCCAGCGTAAAGAGTTCTCCCCGGTCGAGACGTTCCGTTATGTCATTGTCCATGATGGATTCGGAGTAGTTATCATCACCCAGACCGTTGTAAAAACCCTCGAGAAATCCGTAAAAATTTTTGTTCCACCAGACCCATGAATAATCTATATTGGCAACCAGAGACAGGAAGTTGTTTTTGTTGCTTTCTTCATCCGTATGAGTCCACGCGGCATCGAGACGCCATGCCGTATCCCCCCAATACCCCGAACAGCCGGCACCGATAACATGGTCCTCGAAGTGGCTTGCGATCATAATGTCGAACTCTGTCGCCCCGAGGGCAAAGTGAATCTTACCCGCCAGGGAATCCTGATCTTCACTTAATTCCCCCGTCGAGGGATCACGTCTCGGAACATAGAGAAACTGGGCGTCTCCCGACATCCCGAAGGCAATCTGGGCATGGGCCATATCGTCTCCGATCTTGTATTCTCTCTCTATATCCGTTGGTGCGAAAGGATTAAAAAGATCCATGGGGTTAAAAAGGAATCCGTTTCCCCAGGTGACAGCCTGTCTTCCGATACGAAAAACACACTGCCTCTGCTGAACCGTCAGGACGAGGCGATCAAGCCGATGATAGAGAATATAATTATCATGATCATTGAGTGTTTTCGTGAGATTCATAAGCCGGCGATTATCGGTGATTTTGCCTGATAAATACCGTTCTACAGCCCAGCCCGCGAAGAGTTTCTTCAGCTCGCTTTGTTTTCTCCTCGTATCTCCCCCGGAGAGTATCATCTCATAGTGGGTATCAAAGTAGACCGACGAACCGAGATAGAGGCGGTTCTTGAGTCTGCCTTCCGCGCTTCCGTCAAGGTATGTTCCCGTTCCTACAAGACTGTAAAATGAGTCATCGTCGGGCCATGAAACCGCGCCCCGGAATTTTATGTATCCACCCCAATCGGTTTTTATACTATTACGAAGGGGGTTTGAAATGACTGACTGGTCCGCAGCCGCCCCCGGGTGAGCCGGAGAAGACGGGACAACCACATACCAGCCTGCGAAAAGTACAATCAGAAGACACGCTGTGATTTTAAGCTGTATACCCGGTGTATTCACTGTCGAATCATTCCTTGACCTGATCATCCGCTACCAGACCGTCCCTGATATGAACGAGCCGCCTCGCGTAATCCATTACCATCTGATCGTGAGTGGAAAAGATGAAGGTGATATTTTTCTTTTCATTCATCTCTCTCATCATCTTCATAAGCCCCTCCCCGGTCTTCGAATCAAGATTTGCCGTGGGTTCGTCCGCCAGCACGATTAACGGATTCGATACGATAGCCCTGGCAACGGCAACCCGCTGCTGTTGTCCTCCGGAAAGTTCAGCGGGCCGTCTGTTGTACGCGTCCTTAAGTCCGACATCATCCAGGACAGCCATTGCCCTTTCTCGTCTCTCCGCGGTCGGGACACCCTGAAGAAGCATCACAAATTCGACATTCTCCAGGGCGGAAAGAACGGGTATCAGATTGTAGGCCTGGAACACAAATCCTATGTTGTGAAGCCGGAGACTGGCGAGTTTCGACTGGCTCATTGTGTCGATGCTGTTGCCATCTAACCCGATAGTTCCTGAGTCGGCATAATCCAGGCCGCCTATGATGTTCAGCAGGGTGGTTTTACCCGAGCCCGAAGGACCTGCAAGGGCGATAAAACCACCTTTCTGTATGGAAAGGGTTATTCCCCTCAGCGCGTGAATTTCTACCTTTCCCTGACGATATATCTTCTTTACATCCCTGCATTCCACAATGTTCATATGAAGTCTCCCGTACTAGTTTCCACACCGGCCGGAGAAACGTGTTCGAGGATTTCCTTTCATCGCTCGACCCCTCGAATCCTCGCCCCCTTGAGCCCTCGAACCCTTGAACCCTTACTTTATTACGTATGAGCCATCGCCTTCACCGGGGTAAATCTGGCAGCCTTAACGGCCGGATAGATACTGACTACAAGCCCCAGGATAAGAACAACCAGGTTCGCCGCCACAACATCCTTGACAACTACAAAGGGATAAATCACCCGGGACATGCCCGCGAATTCCAGTCCCTCCGAAAGCGCGGAGAGGTCTATGCCTGTGTCGGCCAGCGCACATACACTCAGGAAACCGAGCGCGTTGCCCGCCAGCATCCCAAGTATAAGGAGAAAAAAGGATTCGGCAAGGACCTCCTTCACAATCCACCAGGGTTTCATTCCCAGCGCTTTTAAGAGACCGAATTCCCTGATGCGTTCGAATACGGCCATCAGTATCGTATTCACTATGCCGAATCCCATGGCAATAAAGACAACCAGAAACCACAGGAAGATAAACCAGTCATACATCTTCAGTATCGCCGTTATAAAGGGGAGAAGTCCCCGCCAGGTCTGAACATCATATGAATCCGATGAAAGGACGCCCCTCAGGGCATCTGCGACTTCATCCGCGTTTTTGTAATCGGCGAGAAGGATGGACACTTCGGAGATACTGTCCCCAAGCTTCAACATCTTCTGGGCCGCGGTCATGGTGACAAAAACAAACTGTTTTTCGGTAGCCTCCATCTCGGCCCTGAATATGCCGGTTATTCTGAAGGCCCGGGAAGCGATATTACCCTCGGTATCCTGAGACATCAGCACAAGCTTACGACCCAGCTTTGTGTCAAACTTTTCCGCCAGGGCGTTCCCGATAACAATACCCTGCCGATCGTCGGCCGCAAGATACGTCCCTTCGGTAACCGCCTGCCCGATGAATGAAATCGCGGCCTCCCGTTCGGGATGAATGCCCACAAGCGTTACACCTCCTGAATGTCGCGCGTTTGACGCAATCGCATCGACACGAACACGGTCGCTCCATCCGGCATTCTGAGGCAGAACCTTTCCAAGGGCGGCCTTCACAACCTCCGGGTTTTCTATACTGTTCTCGATGACAGGGTCTTCCCTGAAACCCGTGTGGTGCACCTGAATATGTCCGGTCAGAGTCGCGATTCCGTTTCGAACCATCTGCTCCGAAATCCCGCGCATTAACGCCCCCAGAAAGATCATCGCCCAGACGCCTATAATTACTGCCGTCATAATCACAATGGTTCGCCGGGGGTTACGCCAGATATTTCTCCATCCCATCTGCAGATACATTACAGCTCCTTACTCAAACTGCGGTCATTGCCTCAACCGGTTTCAGACGCCTCACCTTCAAAATCGGATAAATGGCGGTCAGAATTGTTATTATCAATACGATACCTGTTCCAACGGAAAGGGAAAGCACCGAGAGCTGAGGATACATCCTTTCGGGCAATCCGTACTGGCTCAGGAGTTCCGAGGCCCCTGAAATCATGATGCCATGCACCTGATAATACCAGGTTATCAAACTCCCTGATATAATACCGAGAATGATACCGATAAGGGTAATCGTCATCGACTCGAGGAACAGTGATCTCATCAGCCGGCCCGGGGTCATTCCGATTGCGATAAGAACACCGAATTCCCTCGTTCTTTCAAAGATTGCCATCAGAAACGTGTTCAGGATACTGAAGGCGACAACGACAATCAGGATTACATACATGATAAGTCCGCTTACCAGATCAAGTTTTATGGACTGGATGATACCGGGCATAAGCTCCATCCAGTCGAGTACCGCCAGGTTTCCATCGTTGTCGATATTCCTGACTCCCGCCTCCAGTTCCTCTTTCGTTTTCGTTACCTTTTTCAGTGAATTCCCCACAACCACCACTTCATGAACAGATCCTCGCATGGAGAAGACATCCTGAAAGTATTCAAGGGGCATCTGGACCGAATTACGGTCAAATTTATCCTGCCCGGAACTGAATATTCCCTTCACCGTTAGAACCGTTGCGGCAATTGAACCGTCGCGACCCTGCCCGAGAACAATAAGTTCATCTCCGATATCTACCTTGAGATTCCGTGCCAGAAGCTCGCCCAGCAGGGCCTTATCCGTATCGCTCTGTTCGAGGTATTCTCCCCGCCGTACCAGCTCTTTCAGCGTCGAAACCGCAGCTTCTTTTTCTGGATCGATGCCCGTCAGGAGCACTCCATAAGTGCGGTCACTTGAAGAGACGAGAGAAAAAGCGTTCGCCCGGGACGTATATGCCTCAATATCCGGAATGTCTTTAATGATATCATCCACGGCGCCCGGGTCCGGCACCACCAGTCGTATATCCATCTTGTCACGGTAATCTTCGGCCTGCACCTGTACGTGACCCGTGTGGATCTTGACCGCGGTGTCAATCATAATGTCGTAGGAGCCGAACTGAAAGGAAAGCATGAAGACGAGGAGCATGGTAGCAAAAATGATCGCGAGAATCGTCAGAACCGACCTCCGTGCGTTGCGCCATATGTTGCGCCAGGCCATTTTGATCTCGATCGGCACGATACCCTCTACCTCCCCGGATTCTTCAGCGAAGAAAGGGTAAACAGACCACCCGGAAGATTCTCCTTAAATTCAAGCGTGCTGTATTCAAGGAGCGTATATTCATCTTCCCTGTCCGCCCTCTGCATTTTCCAGATTCGCGGAAAAAGTTTGCCGCCGATCATCTGTATCTCGGTGCCGGTCATCGCCTTAACGAGCAGAAGATCTTCGTCGTAGAATTCCTGGCCGATAAAGATAAGATCCTCCCGGATTCTAAGCTTCTGCATTCCCCACACCACGGGGGCGTCAGGTTTGGGCATTGACGTGATTATAAAAACCTTTTTCCCGTCATGAATCTCCGTCCCGGTAATCTCATGGGTATACTCATCGATAATACTGTCGGACTTCGCAAGGTCGTTATTTGAAAAATCGGACCCCATCCAGGACTGGGACATCATTGAGGGGGGGAGCTTGATAACGCGGTTCACCCTGGGGTTGAATATCCACATCTCTTTTCCCTTTTTCAGGGTTCCGTTTCCATTGTCCTTGGGAGGCGCGATGATGGTAAAGAGGCTGTCCTTCTCTCCCCTGGTCCACGCCTTGATAGTCAGGGTACGTTCCCAGCCGGGACGATGTATGGTCATATCAACCACGGAAAAGGATGCGGTCCCCCGGTAATAATTAACGGCGTCCCTGACGAGTGTTTCAACCTCTCCGGCATACGACGGGATACACAACAGGGTAAAAAAGACGACAGACAGCAAAAAGATTCTCATTGTTTTTTTATTCATCATCACTTGACCCTTTACCGAAGATCAGCCCCCTTAGTGCTCATTTTCAGGAAAATAACGAGACACATCCTAACAGGCTGTGTTTATTCCGTAAACCGCTAGCATAGCCGGAATGAAATGTCAATTGTCAAAACCTGTCCCGACAGTAACCAGCTCTTCCCGGTGGGGTATTGATTAATAGAAATCAGCGACCATTTATGATAGTAATACCCTATTATGATAGATAATCATAACAGAGAGATCAACTATCTGAGAATATCGATTACCGACAGGTGTAACCTGCGCTGTGTATACTGCATGCCGAAGGAGGGTGTCTCGTTCCTCGGACACGAGGATATTCTCAGTTATGAAGAGATCCTGAGAATCGTGGAAGTTGCGGTTAAAACAGGCATTATTAAGGTGCGTGTGACCGGCGGGGAGCCACTCGTACGGCGCGGAGTCATAGATTTTCTTGCGTCTCTCAGGAGAATTGAAGGTCTGCGTGATATCAGCCTGACAACAAACGGGATTCTCCTGGAAGAATATGCCGAGGAGATCCTCAATGCCGGCATAGAGAGGATAAATATCAGTCTGGATTCTCTCTCCCCCGAAAGATACAGGCATATAACCAGGGGCGGTGATATAGACAGGGTTATTCGGGGAATACGAAAGGCGCATGATGTTGGATTCTCACCGATCAAGATTAACGTGGTGGCAATAAAGGGGTTCAACGATGACGAGATAATCGATTTTGCGAAACTTACCGTGGACAGGCCCTACCAGATACGATTTATCGAATTCATGCCGGTAGGTGAATCCGCCCTGGAAAACAGCCTGGGATATTTCTCCAATGACGAGGTGATGAAAGTGATTCAGAGCTTCAGCACCTTGAAACCGTCAAACAGAGAACATACCAGGACAGATGGTCCGGCATCGGTGTACACCCTGAACGGGGCGAAGGGGGAAATCGGCTTTATCAGCGCAATGAGTCATGAATTCTGCAGTTCCTGTAACAGGCTTCGTCTGACGGCCGACGGACATCTGAGGGCATGCCTCCTTTCAGACGAACCGACGGCGGATCTTAAAACACCTCTGCGTGACGGGTGCAGCGACCAAGAGCTGGAAACACGCATAAAAGATCTTATCAACAGAAAACCGGGCAGCTATAAAAGCGGTTACCGGCAGATACGCAGAAGAAAGTGTGTGACAAATATGTCTTCAATAGGCGGTTAGACCGGCAGTTTCAGGTACAGAAAATATGGTGCATATCCTATGGCAAACGAACCGGGCACTCCAGTTGAATATTATATCGACAGACGCGAGAAAGAGCTGATCCAGAACCTTTTGAAACCCGTTGATGGCGAGCGCCTCCTCAATGTCGGGTGCGGAACGGGAAACTATCTGCGATTTTTCCGTGAAAGAGGGTGCAGTGTAACAGGTACAAGTCCATCACAACACATGCTCGATATGGCGAGAGAAAAATTGGGACAGAGAGCAGACCTCTGTCAGGGAAGTTATGAAGATCTCCCCTTTTCCGATAACGAGTTTGACATTGTTGCTATGATCCTTCCTCATTCAGGATGCAACATCCGGAAGGCGATAAACGAGATGATCAGGGTATGCCGCGGAAGAATAGTTGTCGGAACCGTTAACCGTTACTCCGCGTCTTCACTGTATGGGGCGGGAACGGGCACCTCGAATCGATATGAAGCCTCTCTTGTTTCAAGCATTCCCGGGATGATCAAGACAATCAGATCGGCCCTTTCGGATACCAGTATACAATGGGGCAGTGTCATCTTCTTTCCGCAGAGGTGGTATCCGGCCATCTCTTTTCTGGAAGAGAGGACTCCCGTCATGAAGAACCCATTCGGTTCATTTATCGGGCTTGCTTTTCCTGTCACCTATACTCATATAACCATACAGGACCCCCTCGGAAAAATATCGAAGGCGAAGCCAGCCGGCGGATATCCCGAACCCGGCGCCGCGAGAAGGAGAACAGGCAGATGAAAGAAAGCATTCTTTATGAAAAGCTGGATAATGATTACGTACGGTGTCATGTCTGTGACCACCGGTGCACGATAGCCCCCTCAAAAATAGGTATCTGCGGGGTCAGGGAGAACCGGAGTGGAACGCTGTACTCAATGGTATATGGAACATCCATAGCGGAAAGTATAGATCCCATCGAAAAGAAACCCCTGTTTCATGTGTATCCGGGGTCCCGATCCTATTCCATAGCCACGGTCGGGTGCAATTTCAAATGCGATTTCTGTCAGAATTACGACATATCGCAGGTATCACGCACGAGGGGAAAGATACGGGGGCACAGTTCCATGCCTGAAGAAGTGATAGAAAGGGCGCTCAGGTCACGATCAAAAACCATCGCATACACATACACCGAACCGACGATATTTCTCGAGTATGCGCTGGAGATAGCGAAAATGGCACATGAAAAAGGTATCAAGAATATCTTTGTCACCAACGGCTTCATGACCGGGGAAGCACTCGAAGAAATCGCGCCTTATCTCGACGCGGCGAATCTCGACCTCAAATCATTCAGCAATGATTTTTATAAGCAGTATTGCGGAGGAAGACTTCAGCCGGTTCTGGACAGTCTGAAAAAGATGAAGGCTCTCGGCATCTGGGTAGAGGTAACAACCCTTATCATACCGACCCTCAACGACAGCAAAGAAGAATTGACGGATATCGCCCGGTATATTTATTCACTCGGCTCCGAAATTCCCTGGCATATCAGCCGGTTCTATCCGCAATACAGGATGGGGCACCTTCCTCCCACCCCTGTGGAAACGATACATGCGGCATCAGAGACAGGGAAAGAGGCCGGTCTAAAATATGTCTACGCCGGTAATGTTCAGGGAGACGCGGGAGAAAACACTTATTGTTCGAACTGTGGAAAACTCTTGATACAACGATACGGATTTACTGTTGAAAAGATAGATTTAAGCGAATTGAGATGCCCCGCGTGTAAAACCCCCCTTGACGGCATTTATGAAAGTCCCGGGGATACCACCCTCTAGCAATCCGTCACGATATCATCTTCTTCATAGGATTCCGCAAGCACCTCGCGTGCTCTCTTTACATGACGTGAAGGCACCATGACCCGTACCTCGCCAAGGCCGTCAAGGGTAAGCCCATAGATGACACCCGCCGCTTCGTACTGAAATGTTACCGGAATGTTCTCCGCCTTAAGCCTTCCAGCAACGATATTCGCGTGGATCATCCCGGATGAAACGTTGACAACTTCCCATTTTTCCTCTTCCATATCACGTCACCATTTCTCCAAAACAGACACCGCGCACCACCAGAACAGCGTATACGTGCGACTGTTGTGCATATTTGTGCGCCAATCCCACGTAACTGTGTACATTGATAAAAACATATTTGTCAATACCAAAGCGAGTGAACGGACTCTCGCCTTACCGTTCTGTATTTTCCCTTGACATTTCTTCCTGTATTTTTACAATTTCTCTGCCCGGGCGAAGTATCCAACCCGCGAAAATAAATGGGGGGCAAAATCTTGTATCTCTCCGATTTAATCAAAAACGAAAGGATGGATAACTACAATGCTGGAAGATCCAAAAACATTTTTGAGAAGTTTACAGGAAGCGATTGAAGGGTTTTCAAAGGTCGACAAGGAGACACTGAAATCATTTGGCAATCTCAATGAAACCGCTCTCAAACAAGGAGCGCTCGACCGGAAGACAAAAACACTCATGTGCGTTGCCATCGGGATAGCCACCCGTTGCGAATACTGTATTTCCGCCCGTATTGCTCAGGCGGTTCAGGCCGGCGCCTCGCGTGAAGAGCTTATAGAAACCGCGTCTGTCGGTCTTCTGATGGGCGGAAGCCTGGCAATGGGGCCTATTGTGACTCTCTTCGTTGATACGATTAATATGCTCGTTCCGGAGACAAAGAAATAGCAATTGAGCGAAGGGGGAAATGAAATTCTGTATGGCGAGAGGTGCGCCCGGAATGGCTTCCGGATAGATGTTTTTCATTAGATATAACAACAATAAAGAGGTTCGGGTTTTCCCTGTTAACCCTCGATATGTTCTCTGACATGAAAAATCCGGGAGGAGAGAGCCTTGAGTGAATTGTCCATAGATTCCAGTGACGTAATGGCTTCCTCCTTGAGAGATCGTTCCGTACCGATTAATTCCGCCGTTGATGACAGATCAACGGTGAAAACATAAAAACGGTCGAGCAGTATCCCGTTGAGAATCTTCGGAGCTTCGTCAATGAGCCTGAAAAGATATAGAAATTTGAGGTTTTCCTTGTAGTTATTCAGGCTGGATATAATAGACCGCATCGTTTCTTTCTTGATTCGTTGCACACCGTCTTTCAGCGCGCGGCCCTCCCCCGCTTTTTCGTTCTGGATATCCTTTTTTAATACCTTTCTTATGAGCGTGACCAGATTATAATATTTCAGCCGCACAATGGCTTCGGTCCGAATCTTTGAAGTGTAGCTGTATGACGAAATAAACTTTGGGACATGGCATGTAATTCTCTTTTTCAAGTTTTCCAGATCTATCGAATATACCTCGTCAAATGTATGTTTTTTTGACGGTATCTCCATGTTTTCCAGGGCCTTTTCATACGTTTCAAGCGCATTCTCCATCAATGAATCGTAGGCACGGGCGGCATCGGAAAGAAAGGCGTCAATTTTAACTTCTTCCTGCCGGATGAACTGAACCAACTGGGGGTTAATCCTTTCAGTCATGAAACGATCGATGTCGCGTTTGAAATCCTGGAATATTCCATACAACGTGGTTGAAAAACCCAGGTCTTCAATATCATCTTCACTCATCCGGTAGTCAACTTTATAATCCTTTATGTGCTCCCTGACATCTCTGACCAGACTTCCGCTGCGGGCATCAAAGAATTGGTCTACAGTTTTCCAGATATCGAGTTTTGTTTCCCGCGATGCCGCGTCGATTGTGTCGCTGATAAGCGATTTCAGCCGGGTTAATTGTGCCTGAATATCTCTTGTCTCTTGAAGAATTTTCGCGGCCCCTTCAGTATCTTTTATTAAAATAGCATGATTGACGCTGGTCCAGTCATAGAGACTGGCTGCCATGAGCGCAAAACGCTCGAGGTGATTTTTTAATAGAAGTGCGGACCGGTCCCGGGTAAGCTTGTTGCTGAAAAGAGTAAGAAACCGTTTGGTTTCCCTGTCGGAGAATGTACTGAGTTTTGTCTCGTTTTTCCATTGTTCTGCCCTGAGCAGGTTTTTACGGGAAGTGTTCTCCCCAAACTCCCTGATAAGATTATACAGGGAAGAAAAAGTAAATATCTGGGGATCGGATTTAATCACCGATATCTCTTCCCGGATTTTGCCGACGAGGGTTTTCAAATCATCGAGCCCTTCATGCTCGTTCAGATCGCAATTGATAACGAAGTAGATGTTGTCAATCAGGCCCATTTTCTTGATTATTGACAGAAACTTTATATCCGCCTGACGTATACCCGTTCTGCTGCTCACAAGGTATATGATAAGATGGGTTTCGATAAGGTAATTCTGGATCATTGAAAGATGGAGAGGGTTTGGAGAGTCGCTTCCCTGGCAATCCGCTATTTCAATGTTGTCGGGAAGATTGTTAACTCCGGGAATTTGTAATTCAAGATCTTTAAGATATACCGCGAGCGAATCATCACCCACAAAATCCTTATGTTTGCCGAAATTATCGCCTTCAAATCGCCGGACATTTCCGTCCTCTGAAATGTTGTTTCGTACCCGTTCATATCCCTTCAGATACGAGGCGAGAAGAACAACATTGGCATCGAGGCTTTCCCCGGGGATACGCTTCTCGACACTCAGGGAATTCAATGCCCCCTCCAACTCCGTTCGATCCTCCGCGGAGCGTATGTCAAACTGGCGATCATCGGCATGCCGTTCAAAGGAGGGAAGAAGAATCATTGCTTCCTTCATCTCGGCATTCACTTCGTCCCATGTCTTGAAAAAAAGAGACGCCTTTAAGATCGGGCCTTTCTTTATCTTCGTCACGATCGACGTTACAACCCCGGCGCCCCGCTTGAGATAATCTTCTCCCAGAAACGCGTTCACAAAGGTGCTTTTACCTGATTTTATAGCTCCCACCACGGCTATTTTCAGCGTATCTTCGTGAATCTGTTTTTCTATCGAATGCCGTACTTTCTCCCACTGATCAAAAGGAAACGGCGATATTCCCGGAATTGATCGCGCCGCATCGAAGAGAGACGAAAATTCATCATTTATTTGAAGAAAATCGGTCTTTATCGAGTTAAAATGATCCATGCAGATTCTACCTGATTTTCATTAACTGTTTCATTTCAGTTTAAACAATTTCTTGATCACCGCCACATAGGAGTCGGCTTCACCATCGCGGCTCTCCTTCTTCAGTCCTACAACGGGGTCATGCAGTATCTTGTTCACAATAGAGTTGATAAGTATCTCTATATTTTCGTTTTCTTCCCCGCCGAGATCTTTCATCCATGAATGGGACTTTTTCATCTCTCTTTTGACTATGGTTTCTGTCTTGCTCTTCAAGTTTACTATCGTGGGGACAACCTCCAGTGTAGCGAACCATCCGGAGAATTTTGCAACTTCCTCATCAATAATGGCCTCCGCCTTTACTGCCTCGCTGAGGCGGCTTTTGACGTTCTCGTCAACGACCCCCTGAAGATCGTCGATATTATACAAATACACATTGTCGATTTTCCCCGCAGCGGGTTCAATGTCTCTCGGCACCGCCACGTCGATGAGAAACATCAGCCTGTTTTTACGCCTGCGCAGGGCCGTTGAAACCATATCCGCCGATATAATACATTCCGGGGAACCTGTTGAACTTATTACTATATCCACGTCTTCGAGTTTTTTATCCAGAAGTTCAAACTCGACCGGCAGGCCGTGAAAATCATTGGCGAGCTTTACCGCATTCTCGTAGGTACGATTGGCAAAGAGTATCCGGTCAACCCCATTTTCCATGAGGTGTCTGGCCGCCAGCTGCGCCATCTCGCCTGCACCGATAAGAAGGACCTTCTTTCTGTCCAGTTCCCCGAATATCTTCTTGGCAAGTTGGACCGCAGCGAAACTTACCGATACCGCGTTGTTCGCTATAGCGGTCTCCGTCCTGACCCTTTTTGCCACCAAAAAGGCATGGTGAAGCAGTTTATTTAATATAACGCCGGAAGTCTTTTGTCTCACGCACAAGCGATAGGCATCCTTGACCTGTCCCAGGATCTGCGGCTCTCCCATGATCATTGAATCGAGGCTTGATGTAACCCTGAAAAGATGGCGAACCGCATCCTCATCCCGATACACATACAGACATCTCTCCATCTCTTCGGGAGAAAGGTTGCCACGTGACGTGATAAAAGCTTTCAATTCCTCCACGACCGCGTCGGAGGGCCTGATGTTCACCAGCGCTTCAACCCGGTTACAGGTGGAGAGATACAGCACCTCTCTGACATGCGGAATATTCTTCAATTTCTCGAGGAACTTCTCTTCTCCTCCGGACGATATTGATAACCTCTCCCGTATGCTCAGAGGCGCACTTCTGTGGTTTATTCCTAAGAGGGCTATGCTCATGTTCTCCGCACCCCGCGATGATCAGAAGTTGTGCATCGTCACAAAAAAAACATTCACCCCGATAAAGGTGAAAAGAAGACCGGCAAAGGCAATTATGGAGAGAAAGGCCGCTTTTCTTCCCTTCCATCCAATGACCATTCTCTGGTGAACCAGAACCGCGTAAATAATCCAGGAGATTGCGGTAAACACCTGTTTCGGATCCCAATGCCAGCTTCTCCCCCAGACGGTCCCGGCCCATATTGATCCCGCAATAATGCCGAGCGTCAGGAGCGGAAATCCCCAGACAATACATATATGATTTATCCTGTCGAGATCCTGCAGGGAGGGAAGGAGTCTGCTAAAACCACGCACTTTTTTGCTCTTGATCAAGTTGTCCTGCAACAGGTACATCATTCCCGCCAGACACGCCAGCGCGAAGAGTGCGCCCCCGGTAAGCAAAAGCACAACATGAACGGGAACCCAGTGTCCTCTCAACGCGGATGGAAGGGAAACCCCACCCGTCAGTCCGGACGACGCCGCGATCATCATCACGAGAACCGCTGGAGAGACAAACGCTCCGAGTACCTGTGTCTTTGTCTTTATCTGGAAGGCAAGGTACGCCCCCGAAACGGCCCATGCAATAAATGAGAGAGAGCCATACATATCGGCCGACGGAGTAGAAGCAACCTCCATCCATTCGATAACGATATAGACTGTCTGCAGGGCGAATGCCAGAGAGAATACCCACATTGAGGCCTTCGCCACCCGTACTCTCCCGACCAGGAGAGAGGCGATATATCCTGCCGTACTCACAAAGTACCCAAAAAGTGCAATCCTGAAAAACATTGTCTCCATACATTCACCCGAGTATTATAACCCCTGCCGGACCAGACCCCCTGAATTTTTCTTACAGAAAATCTCTCAGTTCCATATTCTCGCCGGTGCGGTTTCTGATAATATCTCTTGCCTTATCCCACTCTTCTTCTCTGATGTACCGGAGTATATCGGAATCCAGTACGGATTCAAAGATCTGTTTATTTTCCGCCGATGTGGCTCCGCGGGCAATGATTCTTCTCCTGAGATCACCCATGATGTCGAGAAGAATGCCATATTCGGGACCATACGTCCCCTCCATCGTCTCCCTCAGCGTCCTGGCGAGAGCCGGGCTTTTCCCCCCGGTCGAGATGGCTATCAGAAGATCCTTCCGACGGAAAACCGCAGGCACTATAAAATCACATCTGGCGGGTTCATCCACAATATTTACCAGTATCCCCCTGCTGTGCGAGTAGCGATAGACGCTTTCATTGACATCGTCGCGATCGGTCGCACCTATTACCAGAAAGGCGTCCGTGATATGTTCTTCGCGGTAATCATCCGGCACATGTTCTATATCCCCGGTATCTTTCATCGCGCGAAGCCCCGGCGTTATGCTCTTCCCGACGAGAACAACCCTGGCACCACATTCGAGGAGCCCTGTCACCTTTCGTTCGGCAACCTCTCCACCACCGACAACAACGCATTTTTTATTCGAGATATCAAGACTTACGGGATAAAATTTCATGTGCTCCATCCTTAAACTAAATTTCAAAAACAGTTATCATGAAGATCATGAAAGTTCAAGTTGCTTGAAATATCGGCAAATGGGTGATAGTTTGAATGACAGGAGATACGACATGACGGAAACAAAAGAGAAATGGATCGAGATAACCGTTTTTACGCCCCCCGAACTGGTTGACGCGCTGTCAAATTTTCTGGAGGAACTCGGGGCGGACGGCGTCTTTCAGGAAGCAGAACACCTCCCCGACGAATCGGGATTCAACAACATTAAAGCCTCATCAGAGGAAACAATAAAGGCCTATTTTCCCTGGAGTCACAACACACGGAAACTAACTGCCGCCATTACCACGTACATTGAGAGTGTATCTTCACTATTTCCCAGGATGGAAAAACCGCGGTTCTCTAAAAAGGCGATAATCGATCCCGACTGGGGTGAACAGTGGAAAAAATATTTTAAACCTGTCAGGGTGAGCAACAACATAATAATAAAACCGACCTGGGAACGATATTCGCCCGCCGGTCACGACATTGTTATTGATATCGATCCCGGGATGGCTTTCGGTACGGGCCAGCACTCTTCCACCATGATGTGTATCATGGCTATAGAAAAGATACTGCTGGAGGACAACGAACGGGAAGAATACGACATACTGGATGTCGGTACGGGCACGGGCGTGCTCGCCATATGCGCCGCAAAGCTTGGCGCACGCATGGTAACGGGCATAGACATAGATCCAAAGGCCGTTGAGATAGCAGGCAAAAATATCGCCATAAATGGGGTACAGGACCGGGTCGAGATTATCAATCGCGATATAGCCCTGTTCAAAGGCAGTTTCGATCTGATTGCAGCCAATCTGATATCGGGGGCTCTCATAAAACTTCACTCACACCTGATATCCCTGACAAAGCCCGGCGGATATATCATAGCTTCGGGGATCACCGAGCAGGACGCGAAAGACGTTCAAAAGATATTCTGCAATGGAGAAACCGAACTGTATGAAACAAGAAGCGAAGATGAGTGGGTTTGTTTCACGTTCAAAAAGAAACAGTGACCGGCTGTCTGAATAAACCCTGATATACGGAAGGCACACGGAGACCCAGATTGACAATACCGCGAATATACAATCCCGGAGAACTCGGCGATAAAATCTCTACGGAATTGGGGAAAGAATATGTTGCCTACATAATAGATGTCTTGCGCCTCAGAAACGGAGACGAACTGACACTCTTTGACGGTACGGGTCACGAATACAGGACCATTATCCGGGATTGTGATTCACGCACTGTCTATCTGGATATAATCGGCAAGGAAAAGATACAGCTGCCTGCCACGCATATAACGCTCGCCCAATCGCTCCCCAAGGGGAGTAAAATGGATTTTATCGTTCAGAAGTCAACGGAACTGGGCACAAGCCGGATCATCCCCTTCATCTCTTCAAGATCCATCCCCCGGCTGAAAGGCGCCAAGGCAGAAGGCAAGGCGGAACGGTGGCGCAAGATAGCCGTCGAGGCTTCCAGGCAGTCCGGCCGGGGAGATGTGCCCGTGGTGGACGAAATAGTGCCTTTCGATCGGATGTTGTCTATGCCGGACGCAAACAGTTTACGGATACTACTCTGGGAAGCTGAACCGAAATTGGGAATCAAAGAGATACTGACGGATGAAAGATATTCGGGAGCGGATAGTTTCTTTATCGTTATCGGCCCTGAAGGCGGATTTTCATGGGAAGAAATCGAAAAGGCCCGGCAGTCCGGTTTTACCTCCGTAAGCCTGGGCAAACTTATTATGAGGACCGAGACGGCACCTCTGGCCATACTCTCTATTCTTCAGTACGAGAAGGGTGTGTTCGGCGCACCGGCACACATAACAGGGCAGAAGGAGACAGCTAAATGACGGTTTTATACGGCGGCTTCTGGAGAAGGTTTGTTGCCATTTCAATCGATACGATACTCCTCTACATAGTAAATGTTATCCTGATAGTCATCGTGAATCTTATTGTCCCGGTTCACTATGACCCCATCTACCTGACAGACACCAATTCGGCGGTTATGTTTTCCGCTCTATTCCCCTACTATGGAATGGCCGTCATGGTCAACGCCGCCTATTTCATATATTTTCACGGCATGACAGGCCAGACGCCGGGGAAAAAAATGCTGGGCCTTGCGGTCGTTCGCGCTGACGGAGAACCGATGACCTTCGGAATAGCCTTTCTGAGATGGGTGGGATACATAGTATCCAAGCTCCCCTTTTTTCTGGGGTTTATATGGGCTGCCTTCGACAGAAGAAAGCAGGGATGGCACGACAAGATAGCGGGAACGTGCGTCATCAGAACCCGTATATATCAGGACATCTGGCCTCAGAACCCGCCGGATACCGGGGCCAAACCCGGTCCCGGCACATCTCCCGACAGGGAAGACGTACGTGAAACCGGCGAACTGCCCGGAGGATATGACACACAAAAAGAAGACGCGGGAGGGAGCGAAAATACTTGACAAAAGAATCCGGATTGGATAGAACACCATCCGTTCTTGGCATATAATGTTGTGGGTCGGTAGCTCAGTCGGTAGAGCACGGGACTGAAAATCCCGGTGTCGGCAGTTCGATTCTGCCCTGACCCACCATTTATTTTCAAGGGGTTAGCCACTTTGGCTGGCCCCTTTTTTGGTGCCAGAATCACGAATTACACGTGTACTGCACGGTTGGATACATTGTTATTGTGTATGAAATCCGGAAAACCGGAAAATACCTATGCTGAAATAGCTGCAATCAAATTGTATCCGCCAAACCCCGATATACTCTGAGAAACTTCAATGAATCAAATTTGACTTTTGTAACTGCCCGATATATAAGCCAATTAAAAGTTGACGGGAAATTCCCTGACTGATTTTTCCGGCTGAAAAACAGATGAATATCGAAGACATTGAACTGAAAAAGATAAAGGGATTCATCGCGCGGGATGAGGCTATGCGTCTCTACGAGCTGGCACGAGAAGCGAGCCTCATCGGGCCCTGCCTTGAGATCGGAAGCTACTGCGGAAAGACCGCCTCCTACATCGGCATGGGATGCAGAGAAAATGGCGGCATCCTCTTCTCCGTCGATCATCACCGCGGATCGGAAGAGCAGCAGCCGGGAGAGGAATATTTCGACCCCGATCTGCTGGAAGCAGAAACCGGCCTGATAGACACCTTCAGGTTCTTCAGGAAAACCATGAGCGACCTTGAACTGGAAGACACGGTAGTCCCCATAGTAAGCAGGTCGGAGGTGGCAGCCAGGTCATGGGGCACACCGCTGGGCATGGTGTTCATCGACGGAGGGCACACGTTTGAGGCGGCCATTACTGATTATACCTGCTGGACCCCACATATCCTTCCGGGGGGATTCCTCGCCATACATGATATCTTTCCGGATCCTTCAAAGGGAGGACAGGCGCCCCTGCATATCTATAATCTGGCCCTGGACTCCGGCCTTTTTATCGAACTGCCGATGGTAAATACCCTGGGAATATTGAAAAGAAACGATTAAAACCCGTGACATGTCGTCACGGAGAAGATACCACCACCCTCCGGTCCGAAGGCGTCACCCCCTCCCCTTACCTGTTTCCCTGTATAACGGGACACGACTCTTATGATGGCATCTATGTAAAAAGATGCGGGGAAATTACGGTGAGTTTCGCAGGCAAAACCGTATTTGCGGAAGATTCAGAACGCGGTTTCTGTTATTGCCGGTATTCGGCGAGGTTATACTTTCTCGTAAGACGTTCTATCTGTTCGTCCTTTTTATGCCAGAGCCCGCTCACCCATTCCTGGAACCGCTTCCTGAAATCGGGATCGCATTCATAATCCCCCGAGAGGAATTCCTCCGGAATCTTCAGTTTCCTGACTCTCACAACAATCCTGGAAACGCGGCCGGATATAAAATCCCAGAATTTTCCGGATCCGGGTCCTTCGGGATACACTATTGTTACGTCGAGCATATCGGTTATTCTGCCGGCCATAGCGTTGATAGCGAAGGCCAGCCCCCCCGCTTTGGGACGCAGCAGGTGACGATAGGGGGACTTTTGACGATCGTGTTTTTCCTTTGTAAATCTCGTCCCCTCGATAAAATTAATGATCGAAACGGGGGATTGTTTGTACCGGGCACACGCCTTCCGGGTCGTTTCGAGATCCGCACCGCGAAGCTCGGGATGTTTTTCGATAAAATCCTTTGAATACCGTTTCATGAAGGGGTAGTCCAAAGCCCACCACGCAGTCCCGAGCATAGGCACCCAGAAGAGTTCCTTCTTGAGGAAAAACTTGGGGAAGGGAATACGGCCGACGAGTACCTTCAGGATAACAAGGATATCCGTCCAGTGCTGATGATTGCTGTTGACAAAATACCACTCGCCGAAGCTGAGATTACCGGTCCCCTCGACATCCCACGAAATCTTTTGCGTGAGCTTAAGGGTCGACAGTATTCCCCATATCCAGATCTTCGCTATCCCCGTCACCATACGCCCGCACACCCTCTGCCAGGCAGGCAGGCGTATGAGAAATTTCGACAACGAGAGGATATACAAAGGGATCATGCATACACATGTAACCAGCGTCATAAGCACAATCGCGATAATACCCAGAAAACAGGACGGGAGAAACGAAAGCACGATAAAATCTCCTAGAACTTTACCTTCGGAAGCTCCTTGGCGGATTCGGGAACATCGAAGAAATCAGCCTTTGCAAATCCGAAGATACCCGCCATAATGTTGGCCGGAAATGTCCTGATCTTCACGTTATATGTCTTTACTGCCTCGTTATAACGTCTCCGTTCAACCGCTATCCTGTTTTCCGTACCGGCAAGCTCATCCTGAAGCCGTATGAAGTTCTGATTTGATTTTATATCGGGATAGCGTTCAACGGTGACGAGCAGTCTGCTCAACGCACCTGTCAGCTGGTTGTTTGCCGCTATCTTATCCGGGATGTTCTTTGCTCCGGCCACCTTTGACCTGGCCTCGGTGACGCTTATAAAAACGTCCTTTTCCTGGGCCGCAAAACCCTTGACAGTCTCCACAAGGTTCGGTATCAGGTCATATCTCCTCTGCAGTTGATTCTCCACCTGAGCCCACGATGCCTTCACTCCTTCGTCAAGCGTCACAAAACTATTGTAATATCCCTTTATCCCGGAATAAAATATCAACAAAATAACTGCTATCACCACAACTGCAATTAATACATTCTTCTTACCTCTCGTCATTTGTATGTCCCTCCCTTTTGTTTAAACAACACTCTTGAAGTAAAAAACCAGGCTTTCTGAAAAGATCGTTCCCTTCTATTCCAGTTCCTCCACGTATTCCCACAGTTTTCGTACCTCTGCCAGGTAGGCCATAAAGACACTGTGGATCTCCGAGGATGAAAAGTTTTTCGTTCCCTCCTTTATATCCAGACAATTCATAAAAACATTCTCGTCAACCGTGATTTCACGGGCGAGCGCTTTCACAATTTCCCGTCTGGAGGAAGGAATTTTCACGCTCTTCAGATGGAGAAGTCCCCCAAAAATAGAAACAAAAGCAGTTATCGACTCCCCTGTCAATTCTTTTATCATCCTGGATTTCCCCTCTGTCTCCAGAAATCTCTCTCGCAGAAGAAGCAATTTACCCTTGATCTCACGTTCACATTGCAGCCTCAGGTGTTCCGGCTCGAAGCATATGTCCTTCAATACATCCTCACCATATACAAGATTATACTGCTTCCGCATGTTGAGAAATTCGAGGGGATACGAATCCAGCGAAGAGGAAATGTACGAGCGTGTCATGAAGAGCGGAGTTGCCACTTTTTTCTTCCGCCACCCGGAGACCGTTTCAATTGCCCTATCCAGACGATCTATGGCCTCCTCGGAAAGGACTATCATAAAATTCAAGTCCGATTTTCCCGGTCTGTAGTCTTCCCCTGCCGCGCTTCCGTAAAGGATAATCGATTCGAGGGCGTCTGAGTATATCTTCTTATAATCCCCGGTGATGGCGGAAAATATTTCTTCCGGTCTGTTTATTTTTGACATTTTTCCGATTTCCTCCGTAGTAGTAATAATTGACGGGCATTTCGTATCAGAATCCCCGTCCCGCGCCGCCGCCTCCGCTCATACCTCCACCGAAGCCGCCGAAACCTCCGCCAAAGCCGCCGCCGAAACCTCCGCCGCCTCTTCCACCCATCATCAGCATCAGCAGTATAAAGGGAAGCATCCTCCTCCCCTGCCTGGTTCCCAGCAGGAGAGAGATAACAATAAAAAGTATTATCAGAGACACCCAGTCACTACGCGTGTTCTTCCTCGATACCGGCTGACGGCTGACCTGAGGCACCCCGGTAAGGGTAACACCCGCGTCCCTGGCGATTACCGACGAGACGGCCGCTACCGCGCCTGACAGCCCCCTGCCATAATTGTTCTCCTTCAGAGAGGGGACCACATACCGGTCCAGTATCTCCCCTACGAGGCCGTCAGGGAGAATCCCTTCAACGCCGTATCCCGTTTCAATCCTGACCCTTCGCTCCCTGACAGCAAGAAATATGAGGACTCCCTTGTCTTCGCCCTTTTTGCCTATGCCCCATGCTTCGTAGAGTCTGTTCGCGTAATCGTCGGGATCGTCATCAGCGATCTCCTTCATGGTAGCCACCACTATCGACGTTCCTGTTTTTTCAAGGATCTCACGCGACAGAGACTCCATAAACTGCCTATGCTCCGACGAGATGACACCCGCAAAATCATTGACCGCACCTGAAGGTCTCGGAAAATTGTTACCGCCATACACAGAGGTGGCAATGAGACATAACAACGCTGTGATAATGAGTGAACCGCTTATTCTCGTTTTCAAGTCAGGGTTTCCCTCCATGGGATATGCAAACTACCGGAAAAACGGATTGAAGTGTCCTGCAATTCCGTATGTAAAAAGTATGTGTCCGTATTCGCTCGCCGGGCGGTTAACTCTCCCTGTAACCCCTTCCGGTCGTGATTGCGGAAAATATTCCGAGGAGTCGGTATTCAGTTTAATCGTTTTTGAACCTTTTTTTCATCTCCTCAATAGATTTTTTCATGGTTTCCCTTGTTTCATCGGTGGTCAGTTTATCCAGATCATGGCTGGTTTTCCTCAACTGTTCCATCTCTTGGCTAAAATGTCGTGAGTTGTACATCGCATTGATGTTCACAATCAGGAAGAAGCCGAAAAGCACGCCAAAGACAACCCATGCCATCTTTTTCCGTATGCCGTGGACCTCAATGCTTGCGGTAACAAAGATATAGGCCATCCAGATAAATCCGATAACGCTTCCGATATACGGAACCACATCCAGGATGATGATTACCGGAGTGATTGCCATGGCATAGGCTCCGCACCGGTACGCGGTCTCGTATGATTCTGACGACCCCATAACCTTCCATATAATAAACAGAACCGCCGCGCTTATAAAACTCGCTATCACCGAAAATACCGGCATGATCACAATGCCCACGAATGCATTGCTCAACGAGGTGGCAAACCCTTTATCCATTGTCCATAAGATAAGATTAATGACACCCGTAACGAAACTCATCGATGCCACGAATATAACAGGGTCAACGAACCCTCCGCTCCTGGGCATTTTCCTGAAGAATTCGGCCGGAGTGAAGATTAACTCTCTCATTGTTTTGATTGTCGACGTACTATGTTCTTTGATCCGCTGCCCGATCACTGACGTGTCCTTCATCGCTCTCCCCCTTTATTTTTTCACCTGTAATTTTTTATTCTGCCATAATTACAAATAACAACGCAACCACTTTTCTCACGGCACAACGACCGGTTTTTGAGCTTGACATGATATGTAAAGTAATATAGGAGTTGCCTTTCAAAACTTCACGAGGGAGGAACTATTTTTGGCAAATCACAAATCCGCGGAAAAAAGAGCCAGACAGGGCGAAAAGAGGAGAATGAGAAATGCCTCTGCCAAGGCTCGTGTAAAGACGAGTGTCAAGGCGGTGCTTAACTCCATTGAGGAAAAAGATTCTGAAAAGTCGCGAGATATTCTGCTTGACACAACAAAAATAATAGACAAAGCAGCCGCTCGTGGAATATTCCACAAAAAAACGGCCGCTCGCAAGATCTCAAGGCTAACCAAAAAGGTAAACGCCCTCGAATAGGGCTCCGGCATCAAAACCCCGAAACCATATTCCGGTACGCTTTATCGGCCATATCCACTGATAGTTTTCTGATCGCGTTTGCCTTGTTCGCAGCGGTTATCGCGGTGTCAATTTTCACTGTATACGCCTCTCTTCCGGAGAGGCTTTTGTTCATCCATATGACATCGCCGTTATCAGACCTCTTAAACACCACCTCCAGAATCATGAAAACCCGGTTTTGCTTAGCAATGTCATCCTTATTGTAGGCAATATGAGATGTGGCAATCTTCATTATTTTCCCGGTCAGAAAGGCATCCGCCTGATCCTTGTCAGCAATCGGGATAAATCTGCGCCCTTTCCTGAAACGGTCAAAAAACGCGTTTCTCACATAATTCTCAACATTCGCCTCACCGGTACTGTTGGAAAACTCTCCCACGAATACTTTCCGTAGACCTGCATCGATCTTCTCGCCTTCCGGAGAAAAAGTATATCCACACCCCAGAAAGGTGAGAAGCAAAAGATATATAATCCATTTCTTTTTCATGGGAGATCCTCTCGTGAAGGGGTTTCCGGCTTTACTCGACCCCTTGAACCCTTTCTTTACTTAACGACAATATTGATCAGTTTCCTGGGAACATAAATTTCCTTGATTATATTTTTCCCCTCGGTAAATTGTTTGATTTTACTGTCATTCAGGGCAAGTCCTTTTATTGTATCGTCGGATTCGCTCGCGGCAACCTGTATCCTGCTGCGCACCTTCCCGTTAATCTGAACAACAATCGTGATCTCTTCCTCCACCGCAACCGCCGTATCAAAGACGGGCCACGCGGTTTCGGAAAGCCTCGTCTGTTTTCCGAGCATTTCCCAGAGTTCTTCCGTTATATGGGGAACTATGGGCGACAGAAGAAGCGTAACGGTTTCCATCGCCTCCCGCATTACGGAAAGTGCCGTACGGTCATCCTTCTTCGGCCGTTCGATTTGATAGAGTGTATTAACAAGTTCCATAACCGCGCTGATCGCCGTGTTGAAATGGAACCGGTCTTCTATGTCAATCGTTACCCTTTTGATGGTCTGGTGTGTTTTTCTCCTCAGATTCTTAAGATCGCCTTCGAGTTCTTCCCCACCATCGAAGGGAGCAATGTCCGTTATATCATCGATATACTCCTCAATAATACGCCACACCCTACCGAGAAAACGGAATGAACCCTCGACACCCTGATCGCTCCATTCCAGATCCCTTTCGGGCGGAGCGGCGAAGAGACAGAAAATTCTGGCCGTGTCTGATCCGTATTCATCAATTATGTAATTGGGGTCAACAACATTCTTCAGAGACTTTGACATCTTTTCGGTCTTTCCGATCGTGACCGCGAGATCACAATGAATACATTTCCCGTCCTTTACCTCTTCGGGGAACAGAAAGCCATGTTTCGAACATTTCATGGTTTCTTTGCAGACCATTCCCTGCGTGAGCAGGTTCGAGAAGGGCTCGTCGACATCGAGCACACCGAAATCACGAAGCATTTTAGTGTAGAACCTCGCGTACAGCAGGTGAAGAATGGCATGTTCGATCCCGCCGATATATTGATCGACAGGCATCCAGTAATTCACCCTTTGTTTGTCGAGTCCCGGCTTCACGGAATGATCGGGGCAGCAGAAGCGGTCAAAGTACCATGAGGACTCGACAAAGGTATCCATCGTATCCGTCTCCCGTTTCGCGGGTCGGCCGCACCGGGGACACGGAACGTTGATAAATGAATCGATCATATCAAGCGGAGACCCTCCCTCCCCCGAGAGAGAAACATCTTTCGGCAGAACAACGGGAAGATCCGCTTCGGGAACCGGAACGGCACCGCATTCATCACAATTGACAACAGGAATAGGAGCACCCCAGTAGCGCTGCCTGGATATCCCCCAATCCCGCAGCCGGTATTCTATGGTCTTTCTGCCCCGGCCGATGGATTCCAGGTATTCGGCGATGTCATCGAGCGCCTGCATATTTTTCATCCCGTTAAACTTCCCGGAATTAATTAAAATCCCCTCATCGACATACGCTTCGGCCATGGTATCGGCATCGAGCGGATTATCGGGATTCTGGATAACGACAATCTTCTCAAGATTATACTTTTCGGCAAATTCAAAATCGCGCTGGTCATGAGTGGGAACAGCCATAACACAGCCGGTACCATAATCCGCCAGGACAAAGTTCGCCGCATAGATAGGCATTTTCTTATCGGTAACCGGGTTCAGGCACCAGGCATCCAGAAAAACGCCTTCTTTTTCGTAATAATCCGATGTCCTCACTAATTTGTCCTGTTTCTTGACACGATCGACAAATTCCCTGACATCCTGTTCCACGGATTTTCCTTCTGCAAGTTCCATTACCAGGGGATGCTCCGCCGCGATAAGCATGAAGGTGGCGCCGAATATCGTATCCTGCCTGGTTGTAAAAACCTTGATGACATCCTCGGAATCGGACATGGGAAAAATCAACTCACACCCGTGACTTTTACCGATCCAGTTTTTCTGCATCGTGAGAACTCTTTCCGGCCAGCCGGGCAGTTTATCACAATAATCAAGCAACTCCTCCACATAATCGGTTATCCGGAAAAACCACTGGTCAAAATACTTTTCCGTTACTTCGGTCCCGCATCTCCAGCACAGACCGGCTTCGACCTGTTCGTTGGCAAGAACCGTTGTGCATGTGGGGCACCAGTTAACAGCCCCCCCCTTTTTATAGGCAAGTCCCTTCTCATACATCCAGAGGAAAAAGAGCTGTTCCCACCGGTAATATTCCGGCTCACAGGTAGATATCTCCCTCTCCCAGTCATAGCTGAACCCCATACGCTTCAGCTGCTTCTTCATGACTTCGATATTCTCATTGGTCCATTTCACCGGGGGTATCCCATGCTCGATAGCCGCATTTTCCGCCGGCATGCCGAACGAGTCCCATCCAATAGGGTGCAGCACGTTATACCCTCTCATCTTTTTATATCTCGCTACCACATCGCCTATAGTATAGTTCCGCACATGTCCCATATGAATTTTGCCCGAGGGATAGGGAAACATTTCAAGAAGATAATATTTTTCTTTTCGGTCATCTTCATCAACAACAAATGTCTTTTCATCGTCCCAGCATTTCTGCCATCGTTCTTCTATCTGCCGGGGATTGTATTTTCTTTTCATAATGATCTCCCTTAATCAATGTGGAAGAAACCTCTAACATGTCTCAGGTATTCTTTCAATCCCCTTTTTCAATTATCACAGCCGTCTTCCTTGACATATGAAATACGATAAATATATTACCAAACAGGAGCGATGGAATTAACATGGAAGATATAGAAGATATAATCATACGAACATTCAGGGAAAGTAATCGTGTCAAGGAGGTTTTTGTAAATGAAAATCTCTCCAGGCTTGTCAGGATAATTGATGTTATCACGCGTGCGTTGAACGATGACAACAAAATACTGTTGTTCGGAAACGGGGGAAGCGCCGCGGACTCTCAACATATCGCGGCCGAATTTGTAAACAGGTTTCTGATAGAGAGACCGCCTCTCCCGGCAATAGCGCTCAGCACTGACACATCGGTCATTACAAGCATTGCCAACGATTATGATTTCTCGGAGATCTTTTCCAAACAGATACGGGCTATCGGAAATGAAGGGGATATTGCCTGGGGCATAAGCACCAGCGGTTCTTCGCGCAACGTGTTGAAGGCCTTTGAAGCCGCAGGCAAGCTGGGGATGACAACCATCGCCTTTACCGGAATGGACGGGGGAGAAATGGCACGAATGGCTGATTATTGTCTTAATGTTTCTTCCAACAGCACACCCCGTATTCAGGAAGCTCATATTACGGCGGGACATGTCATTTGCGATATGGTGGATTACAGGTTGTTCAAAAAACCGGAGAATAACTCCTGACAGACAGAAGGCAAGAGTATAATTATGAGTGAAGAGATACCGATCGAAGATTCAATACACGGGGAAAAAGATAAACGGAACGTATCTCATGCCAAACCGGTTTCGAAGAAAGAACTTCTCGCGAAACTGGAGGAGGCCGAGAAGAGCGCTTCCGAAAATCATGATAATTATCTACGTTCCTGTGCAGAGCTTGAAAATTACAAGAAACGGGCGGCACGGGACCGGGAAGATTTTATAAAATATGGTAACGAAACCCTTATTAAAGATATATTGCCGATAATCGACAGCATTGAGAGGGCGTTGAAACATGCATCCGACTCTGAAGACATAAAGGCATTCGTGGATGGCCTTTCTCTCATTCGCGACAACTTTATCTCCGCTCTCGCCAAACATGGCGTTGAGGAGATAGATGCCGAAGGCAGGGACTTTGATCCTCATTTCCATGAGGCTCTCATGCAGGTGGAAGGAAAAAAGAAAGAAGACAACAAGGTCGTAGAGGAATTTGAAAAGGGGTATCTGTTGAACGGCAGGTTACTGAGACCGTCAAAAGTGTCCATATCAAAATACATAGACAAATAAAATATTACTGGAGGTCTTATTACAATGGGCAAAATTATAGGAATAGATCTGGGAACAACAAATTCGTGTGTCGCTGTAATGGAAGGAAGCGATCCGAGTGTTATAGCAAATCAGGAGGGTAGCAGAACAACGCCATCCGTTGTCGCTTTTACCGAGAGCGGAGAACGTCTGATCGGACAGGTCGCCAAGAGACAGGCAGTCACCAATCCGGAAAATACCGTTTACGCCATGAAACGGTTGATAGGAAGGAAGCATTCCTCAAAGGAGGTTCAGTACGACATTACCATCAGTCCCTTCAAAATTACGGAGGCGTCAAACGGTGATGCGCAGATAACAATACGGGACAAGAACTACAGCACCCCTGAGATATCTTCGATGATACTGTCGAAGATGAAACAGACCGCTGAAGATTATCTCGGAGAAAAGGTAACCGACGCGGTAATCACTGTGCCGGCCTATTTCAACGACTCACAGAGACAGGCGACAAAGGACGCCGGAAAAATCGCGGGACTGAATGTTCTTCGAATAATAAACGAGCCGACCGCGGCAGCGCTTGCCTACGGCCTCGACAAGAAAGCGGATGAAAAAATCGCCGTATTCGATCTGGGAGGGGGAACGTTTGATATATCGATCCTCGAACTTGGTGACGGTGTCTTTGAAGTGAAATCAACCAACGGGAATACCCACCTCGGCGGTGAAGATTTCGATCAGAAACTGATAGATTATATCGCCGATGAATTCAAGAAAGATCAGGGGATTGATCTGAGAAGCGACAAGATGGCACTCCAGCGTATCAAGGAAGCGGCTGAGAAAGCGAAGATGGAACTTTCCTCATCCATGGAAACAGACATAAATCTGCCCTTTGTGACAGCCGACGCATCCGGCCCCAAGCATCTCAACATAAAACTTACCAGGGCCAAACTTGAAATGCTGGTTTCGGATCTTATAGACAAACTTGACGCTCCGTGCAAAACCGCCCTGAAGGATGCCGGCCTGAGCACTTCAGATATAAACGAAGTCATCCTCGTCGGCGGCATGACACGCATGCCTCTCGTTCAGCAGAAGGTTAAAGAGATATTCGGCAAAGATCCCAGCAAGGGAGTGAACCCGGATGAGGTGGTTGCCGTGGGAGCCGCCATCCAGGCCGGCGTATTGTCCGGTGATGTGAAAGACGTTTTACTTCTGGATGTAACACCGCTCTCTCTCGGGATAGAGACCCTTGGTGGCGTTATGACAAAGCTTATCGAAAAGAACACCACCATCCCTACAAAGAAAAGCCAGGTCTTTTCTACGGCTGCCGACAACCAGCCCGCGGTGAGTATACACGTTCTGCAGGGAGAACGCTCCATGGCTCCGGACAACAGGACTCTCGGGCGATTTGAACTTACAGGCATTCCGCCGGCACCCAGAGGCCTTCCGCAGATCGACGTTACCTTCGATATAGACGCGAACGGTATTGTGCACGTCTCCGCCAAGGATCTCGGCACGGGCAAGGAACAGAGCATCAAGATTACCGCTTCGAGCGGACTCTCCGAAGAAGAAATCGATAAGCTGGTGAAAGACGCGGAATCTCACGAAGAAGAAGACAAGAAGAAAAAAGAATTGATCGAACTGAGAAATCAGGCTGATTCACTGATCTACAGCGTTGAGAAAAATATGAAAGAGATGGGAGATCAGATCGACTCCGAGCAGAAATCCAGCATAGAGGCCTCAATTGTCAAACTCAGGACAGCGATGGAGGGAGATGACGCCGAGGCTATAAAGACCGCCCAGGAAGAGGTGACCCAGACGTCGCATAAACTGGCCGAAGCCATGTACGCGAAAGCAACAGCGAAAGGGGCTGAAGGGGCAGATGCGGGAGCAGCCGGAGGCTCGGCAGAAGGTGCAGGCGCACAGGCCGGATCGACCCAGGCCGATGATGACGTAGTGGATGCCGACTTTGAAGAAGTAAACAAAGATTCATAATCTCGTAAGCTTCCCTGTCACGTGTACAATTGACAGGGAAGCTTACGCGGACATTTGCTCGAAAAGACTCACTAAAGGACCAACACCGTACATCTTTACAAAAATAATGAGGTTCTTTTATGGGGGCGAGATAAATATCAGAATGTTGATTTAGATAATGATAAAGAGATGTAGTGCCCGACTTGGCTGTACCGACAATAAAAAAATGGGGATTTTTATTGTTAGGTCTTGAGAACTTCTCATGTTCGAAAATTTTACTCCTAACCTAATGATTTTTGTTTCTAATCTTTCCAGTGACTTAACTCTAGCTTGCTGAGTTTTTCTACTTTATAATGATCATCTTGGAAATAAGTATTAAAATACCTCTGCCTTTCTCCCTGAGAAAGACTCATTTTATTATCTGTCGTGTATAAATTGAGAATCTTTTCTCTTAGATTCATTCTAAGATTTTTCGGAATGATTCTTTTTAGTATTTTTTTGTTTTTGTTTCTAGATTGTAAATATTTTGTAAACAAATTTGATTGATATGAAAAAGCTTTATTGCTGTGTATGTTAGAATTCAATTGCATGACTTTCACCCCCAAAAAATTTTGAATCCTGATTAATGTTTCAGGTAAGTTTTCGACAATATCCGTGTCAAAATCGAGAAATAGGAACTGCTCCTCAGGAAAGAATCTGAAGTACCTTTCTATTTGAACCGAGTAATACCCCCGACTGAAATAACTATAATGCCCAAACTCAAAATCTCCTCTTTGGATTCTTATCTTTTCTTGAGCAATCGCTTCCTCAAATATCAAATTTTCGTATAATCGTCCCTTTGTCATATTATAGTGTGAAACAGCTCTATCAATGGGTTGTCTTAATACAAAAATAAATTTGATATCTGATCCCAAATCATTAAAAATCCGTTTTGGAACTTTGGGATAAAAAGAATAACTAGCCGTAAATGAACCTGCAATTAATTCATCCTTGTATTCTGAAAAAAATTCTTTATAAAACCACTCCAGTCCATTCAAATATCGATTGTCGACATCAAAATAATGGGTTTCTTTTCTAAATGGGAGATAAATATCGGGATGCTCTTTTAAAATATTATGCAGGGTTGTCGTGCCTGCTTTTTGAGTGCCAATACAGAAGAATTTAATATTTGGTTTTTTCATCTCCATCCAACAAAGGAACATTCGCCTAATGCGTATTTCGTTTCATAAATTATTAAAACTTAATATAATACAACTAGTTGTAATCCACCAGTCTGATATTTGTTATGATATTTTGATACAAATCCCATCCATAGATTTGATTCTTTTCTATCTCTTTTCCTGGGCCAAATAATATTTTCGATGCTACTACCACCGCATTTGGGAATGTGAACAAATATGCATTTGTATTTATGTGAAATCAAGGCTTTCTCCTTTGAAAAAATCCAAAATAAAAATTACCAAGATCTAGGGAATGTTGCAATTCTCCAAAAGTGATGGAAATACCGAAAAGGCAGACCTCCATAGAAGAGGGATTTGAAAAAAATCATTGCAAAAGACGTAGCATGATTATACAGGCCAAAAAGAGGCCGAGTGTCCGACGAGGTAATAATTCTTACACATAAGCTTTTCTTTTAAGTCGGCTTTTGAAATTTTAACCCTTCCTCCGCATCGATAGACCACACAATAGTGATCATGGCAAATAGTGTATAGAAAACAACCTCGGTCATATGTCCGCAATGTGTTTCAAAGAGGCCGGTCACCAAAAACATTACCATTAGTGAGGAAACACAAAGCCCCCATCCCCTTATACAATTATCCCTTCCGTACCGTGTAACATTCCAGCACACCCTGAAGAAAACAAAGAGGATGTACAGAAACAGCGCAAGCCCCACAATACCGAGCCGCACAGTCAGGCCCAGCAGCAGGTTGTGCGGATCATTGGGAAAATACGGTTTTTTGAAGGTCTCCGGTATTCGTTCGTGGTACATCTTCAAATCGAGAATTTCGCCGTATGGACGCGCGTCGAATCCTGTCCCGATTATCGGATAATCTTTAATGATTTCAAGGGAGATACAATTCATTTGCATACGGCCGCCGGAATTATGAAGAGAAACGTCCTCAAAACGTTTTCCAACAGGCATTGTCATGAAGACCAAAGAAATAACAACGATGCTTGCTATCAATGCCTTTTTATTTCGTATAAACAAAATGAGAGCCGCGGGGAGCACAGCCACAAACGCCGAACGGGTCTGTGTCAAAAACGTTGCCGCCAGTAACGGAAAGGAAAAACCGAGAAAGATCATTTTATGATACACGTTTTTATCTCTAAGAAAAAAATGAAGTGAAAGAATAACCGCAAACAGGAGAACAACAACCACACTGTTGGTAGGGGCCTGAATGACATCCCACATAAAACGTTTCGTCAGGACATTATCCAATATACAATAATAATAAACAAACCCTCCAACGGAAAAAATCACGGCGGAAACAATGATAATGCATGAAAGCCGGACAAGGCCTCGCTGTGAATTGAAGAAATTTATCAGTATATAATAGAGAATTATATACTTGAGCAGGTGCGAATAAAAATCACTGAAACTGTTCGCCCTGTCAAGCGCGAAAAAGATACTGAGAAACGCCCACAAAACAAAAAGCCCGAAAGGAAACAATAAAGGAGTTTTCAATATCAGCCGAGTCTTACCGCGAAGAGCGAGAATGAGTACAATACAAACCGACAGATAAAAACATATCTCCTTAATTGCCGTGGTATGCGGAAAGGGGTTTAGAAAAATGAACACCCCCATCAGGAAAGGAACACTCAGACTCAACAGGTCAAACACATCTGACCCGGCGGCGGATACTTTCAGCAAAGATTTTAGATACCTTCTAATATTTTTCACCATCCAAACCAGTCTTGCTTCATCCCGACCGGCTCAACAGAGATGTTTTCCTCGGGCCAGAAATATTCACGCCGGTTACCCTTTCCCTTTAATGGGCATTTTTTCGCGCCTTTTTACCAAACACCGTCAAAAAGATGATCTTTATATCCAGCCAGAGGGACCAGTCGCGGAGGTATTGAATGTCGTCTTTGACCCGGTTTTCCATCTTGTCAATGGTCTCGGTTTCCCCCCGCCATCCATGCACCTGGGCAAGACCCGTGATCCCCGGTTTCGACCGGTGACGAAGCATGTATCCGGGAATAAGCTTTCGATAATATTCATTGTGAGCAACCGCATGAGGGCGTGGCCCCACAATAGACATTCGTCCCTGCAGGACATTAATGAATTGCGGCAGTTCATCCAGCGACGTCCTCCGGAGGAAGGCCCCGAACGTGGTGACCCGGGGGTCATTTTGATGCGCCTGCTCAATAACATCGCCATCCTCACACACAGACATGGTGCGGAATTTCCAGACCACAATTTCGCCCTTCACCCCATACCGCTTTTGCTTGAAAATAACCGGTCCGGGAGAAGAAAGTTTTACCCCGAGGGCAATAATGAGCATCGGAAAGGCAATAATAAGAAGAATAAGGCTTCCCAAGAGAAAATCCTCGCTCCGTTTCAGCCACCCGTTAAGACCGCTATGAGGACTTTCATAGACACTGACTGCGGAAATACCCTCCAGATTAACCCAGCGGGCATTGAGGAGATCAAGGAAATAGAGATCGGGCACAACATACACGAAGGCGGAAGAATCAGACAGTTTTTCTACAAGCTCTCGAATCCGTTCGTCGGTTTTTTTAGACAGGGCAATATATATCGTATCAACTTTTCCGGCCAGAGCCCACGTTACCAGTTCATCCAGATTTCCCCGGATCTCGAAAGAATTCTCGCCGTGAGTTATAACCGTATCTTTCTCTCTGAAATCATCAAAGAATCCGATCAGGCGCATCCCCATATAGGGAGAGGATGCGATGATCTCTCCCAGCCGGAGACCGAAAGGTCCGGCACCGGCGATAGCTACCGTTCGACTGTTTCTCCCCCTCTTTCTCAAAGTGTTCATTATTGAACGGATCAAAACCCGCCAGAGAGAGAGCACCACCGGGACAAAAAACATCCAGGGCACAATCACCAGTCGGGAATAATCAGCCGATGTCTTGGTGGCAAAAGCAATCAGAATCTCTACAAAAACAACACCAACCCATACCAAACACAGGTTCTTAATCTCCTCTCCAAGAATGTTGCCCCCCCGCCAGGTCGTATACAGCTTTCTGATATCGGAAAAGATATAAAAGAGTATGCAGGATACGGCCGCCGCCACAGCATAGATGCTGGTAAATGATATTCCCCGGAGCAATACGAATACCCATAAAAGGCTGAATATCAGGAGAAAGTCGACAAGACGGAAAATAACGGCGAGACGCGAATGATAGGGTTGAATAAAACCTTTACTTTGAGCGTTCATACTGTTTACCTGATTGAAGTAGAAAACCGGGCATTCGCCACCCTTCCTTTGCGATCTTGTAAAAAACGTCGTGATCGTCTTTTCTGTAATGGTATCCCGGTTATATTCGGTTTTTATTACAACGCAGATATACGGTTATTCTTCGTTTGTCAATTACTGCTCCGGGACAGCCTTCATTCTGTCTCTGACGCCGGTCATAGAAATGAATCGGGAATACCGCTCTTTCGAAAACGTGAGTCTGCTGTGATTCGAAACATTCTCAACCGGCACAGGCAAACCGTACCCTGGAACCTCGGGCAATATGACGGAAAGATCTTGTCCTGCCTGAAAAAATAAGGTCTCCTCTCAGAACAGGGTATCCATTATAGTCTTCTCGTACGCCGGGTACACTTTATCCCAGGTAAAGTGATTTTTGAACTGACCGATACTCTCTTTCCTCAATGCGACAATCAAATCGTCATTTCGAAGGAGTAACTCTATCCGCTCGGCACATTCTGTTTCCGTAGAGAAATAATGCGCCCCCTTAGCCGCAACCCAGCGATTGAACTTGTTTCCGTGCGCGAGAATGGCGGAACCGGCCCCCAGGGCTTCGACAAGAGACGGATTGGTGCCCCCCACGGTATGACCGTGTATAGAGAACCTCGCAAAATATCTCAGGGACTGAACCACATCTTTATTATATACCGCACCGGCAAACCGTATCTCTTCTCCGGCCGCATCGGCCAGCTGTTTCTGATAGGCATTAGAGGCCGGGTCGTATTCTCCAAGAATAAAGAGCGGCATATTTCGCGGTTTAATTGAATAGGCCCTTACAATTTCGAGGATTGAATTCTCCGGTTCCAGCCTTGCAACAAGGAGCACATAGTTGTTTTTTTCAAGACCGCAGGGTTCAAGATACCCTTCGTCCTCGCAACCTGCCGTATCGCTACTGTAGGGTATGACGGTTATTTTATCCGCGGGAACAAACCGGAGCAGCCTGTTTTTTATTTCCGGGTGATCCGCAATAAGGTGATTGCCCAGCCATGCGCCCATTTTTTCATTTACATAGAGCCAGATTCTCTCGGGGAGGTTCCACTTTTTACGACGCCATTCGACACCATCCATATTGATACAATTTTTAATCCCCCTCAGGCGATATATCGCACAAAAAACAGCTGTATTGTATCCTAATGTCAGAACAGGGATTCCTCTCTTTGCGGCATGCACTGTCGCCTTCCAATCAAAAAGTACCGTTCCCTTGGCACCGCTCAGGTTGACCGGGATATGCACCCTGTGAACACCATGCCACTCATCTTCACGGATACTGCCTCCGCCGTTTTTCTGGCAGTAGACAGTGACATTCCATCCCCTTTTCACCAGGTAAAGGGCAAAATGTTCGGCAAATGTTTCAAAACCGCCATGCCGGGCGGGGACGCCGCGGATACCTAAAATCGCAATAGATCTATTCATTTTCAAATCTGTTGGTCACCAAGTAATACTGTCAAGATACGAACCGGCAATATCATTCCAGTCATACTCTCTTTCTATTGTCTCAATCGCGTTCCTGGAGAGTTCATCCCGCAAATGATTGTCACCGAAAAAGCGGTTTATCTGTTCCGACAACTTCAGACTGTTCTCGCTGTAAAAGAGTAACCCGTTTCTCTCATTGGAAATAATCTCTCTGTTTGCGGGCAAATCGGACGCGATAACCGGCAAACCGTAACTCATCGCCATCAGAAGCACTCCGCTTTGGTAAACAATACGGTACGGCAGGACATTCACATCGGCGGCAAGAAAATACTTGTTACGTTCATCATCATCGATAAATTGTATCCTTTTGACGATTCGATCTTCAAGGTGGTGTTTTTTGATAATATCATCATAATATGAAAAATCATCTTTCCACGGCTTCCCCGCGATAATAAGATGGATTTCTTTGTCAACATACGGCATAGCTTCAAGCAAAATATCCAGACCTTTGACCTTTTTTATCTGCCCGAAGAAGAGGATATATTTAACATTTTTCTGCAGTCCGAGTTGATATTTTGCTTCGCTTTTACCTGTTTCCCGTTCGATATGGTCAAGGTATCCGCCATGTTTGATTATATGAATTTTCTCCGGTTTTCTTACCCGTGCAGTCTTTACCAGTGTTTCATAAGAAAACTGATTATGTATAATAATATAATCACACAGTCTGTTATAAATAATATCTTGAATGACACTACTGTCATTATCGACAAAGCTTGAGACGTCATGTGAAATTACAGCCGTTTTAAGACCAAAGAGTTTTGGAATGACAGAGAGAACCAGCATTACAACGTTGGCTGAAAACAAATGAAGAATTACCAAATCGATTTTTTCTTTCCGTGCCCGCCTCGCGGCCTTGAATGTTCCGAAGAGCAGCCGTAATCCTTTTACCAGGGAATGGGACTGTGAATGACCCTCATATACCTTGATATAATGAATACCGTCCGAACCCAATCCGGAAAAGTTGCTAAAAACATATCCTTCATGCCCGGCATATAAAAATCCCTTCACAAGTGAGGTGTCGTAATAATCCATTCCGGCTTTTTCCCCAACATGGTCAAAAATCGCAACACGTTTTCGTACATCACTCATGAAGTCTTCCCTTTTCCCTCTCCGGATCCCTTCCTGTAGCAGTATTACAAATCTTTTTGGATACGCACTTCAGGCTTTTATATGGTCTGTTTATGTATTTCAAATAGCCCGTCGTTGGGTTTACCATCGAATTCTGTCTTATGTTTTTCTTTTAAAGAAACCGCATTTTACGAAAAATGTACGCGCGGTCATCTTCATCGTCACATCACGCGGGTTCAATGAGAGAGATACCGAAACGATTTATAAAACCGGGCGCTGAAAAGGGGATCAAATTTGTGGCTGGAAAGCTATGAGAGCACTATAACCACTCAGGCAAACGGACATATCCATAATCAGTGAGCAATTCTTTAAGATTTGATAAATCCTGACGGAAGCAGTGTATAGCTGCCGGATTGACTGCAGGTCCCGGGGCATTAGAGACTTCGGCATTCATCATATGATAGAATGATCGCAGCTTGTCTTTTAGTCGAGGGGACCGTCGTAACACAACTTCAAATCGTCTGTTAACCCCCGTAGCCCATTGATGCAACAATCGATATCTTACCGTAATAGCTTTGTTATTTATCAAGAATTGATAATCTTTATACATATCCGGTGAAATGTTAAGCCATTCACATATATCTATCAGGGTTCTTTGAGGATCATATTTTAAATCGTCAAAAAAGAGTATCTTGATGTTTTCACTGTCAACGCAATTGAACCAACCGAGAAGATAGTTATAATACAATCCGTATTTAATGCCGCTCAGATAATATTCACGACTCTGGTCCTCCCGGAACTCCTTATAATAAGAATAGGACTGCGCAACATACTCGTCAAAACTCATATCTTTTATAAATTGTTTCTGCTCAGGTGACACTCTTTCACCATACGCAAAAATATATGAGTTCTTTAAATAATGATAAAATGAAATCAATCGCTCTGCTGGTTCACGTAAAATAAAAATAATCTTAAACTCCCCGAGAAGATCTTTCATGGCATCGGCGATTTTTGAGCCTCCGTACATATAACCGGGACTCGCCTCCATTACATACCGGAAATCGTACCCTTTCAAATGCTTGAAATAAAACAAATACTCATCGAGCGGAGAGAGTGATTCACCGAATTGTATCGGAATAAAATATCCAAGCTCTTTCTTGCTCGAGGCTCCAATATCTTCGTGGCCGGCAAGGTATGAAAACAGGGATGTTGTTCCCGCCTTATAAACGCCGCCGATAAAAAGATTGGGGAACACCGAGTTAGTGTATGAGGCCATCAACCATTCCCCTGATATGACTTCTCAATAATGTAATCTTATTTCCTTTAATCCATCTCAAAGATCGGGAAATAAAAATATAGGTAACCGCGATGCAGAATTTGAAACGATTAAAATGTAACTTCATAAAAAGTACAATATTTTTTGACATCATGTAGACACTGAAAGCTGAGAATTGTACACCGCTTGCGTTACCCACTTTATGCCAGATATGACTCTCTTCGCACACCTTAAGCGCAAAACCCTGCTTCAATACCCGGTAACAATACTCGAGATCCTCAACATACATAAAAAACTCTTCATTGATGAAACCTACCCTTTCAAATACTCTCTTTGGCACAAGCCACATACAGCCGGTAATAAATGTATTTTCTTCAGGGGGTTTCTGGCCGGTATCCTTTTTATCGAAACAGACATGCTCTATGTTTGACGTCCAGGAGTTAAACGTCCCCCCATTAAACCAGAACACATCCGACCGGTCATAACAATAAATCTTCCCCGAAGCGATACCGACAGTATCATCGGCTTCACACATCCTTACCATCGGTTCCAGGAACCCGGCATCGACCACTGTGTCATTGTTCAGAACAAGCACATAGTCCGCGCCATGCTTCAGAGCATATTGTATGCCGATATTATTACCATACCCGTAACCACCGTTATATCCCGTCTGAAGCACGGTAAATCTGGTGTGCGGCAACTGACTGCGCATTGCTTCATCAGGAGAACGATACACATTACACTCAAGAGATTTCGACTGCAGATAGCGATCTATCTCTTTCATGGAATCATCCGTCGAAGCGTTATCCACGATAACGATAGTATAGTTGTTATAGTAGATGTCCCGCAGGCTCTGCAGGCACGCTATCGTATCTTCGGCGCGGTTATAGTTTAAGAGAATGATAGAAACGTTAGGCGACAAAACAGTCGGCACCTGATCTTACCTCCAAATCTTTATAAGCCATCAGAATAAAGAGTGGAATAACGTAGACCATTGGGCTGAAATAAAAACTTCCCTGAATCGAGCGGATGATGGCAAACACCAGCATGTACTTTAAAGCCTTTAAAAAGACATTCCCCTTTCCGGAAACGCGTCTCACTGTTTTGATGGTAATGACAACAGGGATAATGAATATAAAAACCAGCCCCGGAATTCCATACAGGAACAATCCCCCGAGCACTCCAATATCACAGGGATAAAAATGACCGAACAGGGAACGGTACCCATCATTCCATCGGTTACTGATTCTGCCGACACCAAGCCAGGCGCTTAACGGGTGGGTATCAAAATAACTCAGAACCTTTTTACTTTGGAAAATCCTGCTGTTGGCTGACGGATCTTCTGACAGCTCCCCGGTAAGAACTTTAAACGATTGCAGAAAAAGATGGCTCGTGCGGTCCAGATAGCCAGGCTTTAGCGCGTGAATAACAATGAGCGCAATGAGGATAAAAAGAGACAGTTTCAGCAATATAATCGGAATCCTGCGTAACGGATAGTTAAAGCATATGTAAAGTAAAAAGGTGAGAGAGAGTGCTACAGTGCACGTTCGGCTCTGATGAACAAAGAGCACATACACTAAAAACAACAGAAGTATGACAAGATATTTAAGATTTCTATACAGAGTAAATTTTACGAAATAATAGAGAGCACCAAAAATGATAAAATACATTTGAAATCGAAACCGTAGCCCGCGCTCCGCGCTCATTCGAACAAATTTGGACTGAAAATCAATCTGGTCGGGGGTATAAAATAATACAAAGAGCGAAAAAATTACCAGTGAAGCCCATGCCATAAAGACAAAGGCGGATTCAACGGCAGTAAGAGCCATCTTTTCTTGAGTGATTACATAATAGAACCATATCCCGATCCCTGCAAGCAGCCATGAGCGCTCAGATAAAACCCCGTAGATAAAAGGTTGTCCAAACTCAGTACTTGCCCGGAACATGCTGTAAAGAGGAATAACAGAGATGAGTATCAAAAAATAGAGAACAATTTCGTTGATAGAATCTCTTCTACGTACTGTAATAACAACGTAACTAACGAGAAAAACGACTGTCACGACCAGAAACACAGCTTGAACCTGGAAAAAAATGCGTTCAAACGGAGTAGACTGGAAAAATTTCAGCGTGAATATCAAAACAGTTGCTATGAGCAGAATTTGACCAATTTTTGCCGTATCAATATATTTGAGCAGTGTATCTTTGTTTCCAGTGAGCTTAATCATACCGACACGTTCCCGTTAATTGCTTCTTTGTCCATAGTTTTGTCATTGTACAGTATAAAGGAGAGACGCATATTTCAGTCTCATGGAAGCATCAAATGGCCCATGAACTACGTAAGTTGAATCCGCAAGGGTCAAAAAAAACGGCCGATATAGGAGCGACATCTTTGGGAACTACGGCGCCGGCGGCAACGACAGCGCCTGTTCCGACGGTTACATCAGGCATAACAATAACCCTGCTGCTGATCCAGTCGTAATCCTCGATAATAACCGGCCCACCCTTAAAACCATAGAGAGGATCCTGGGTATCATGTTCCATGGTCCAGATCTACACCCCCATGGAAAGAGAAACATTATCACCTATTGTAAACCCATCCCTTGAGTCCAGCATGGCGTCGTTTCCTATGATCGAGTTGCTTCCCACAAAAAGCCGCCATGGCCTGAAGAATCTGGCCCTCCAGTGGAACGATGTATTTTTACCAATATGTATTCCACCTATACGATATAGTGTTTTTCCGAAAACATGACAGGGAACATACCCCGCCACGGTGAGAAGAAAAAGCATTAAATCTTCGCCAAAATGGGATAGCTTCTTAAGCAACGTGTTCATTTTTCTTTTCCATTACGATTTGTCACGATTCTGAAACTGGATGGAACTTGATGAATGCTATCTATTCTCTGTCTTTAACATGTATGTATC
>Ga0272443_10001067_pt1 | contig 43185 bp, 32 predicted proteins | sample SSMAcet12_FD_193581 | JGI IMG/M metagenome (GOLD analysis project Ga0272443, IMG submission 193581) | Marine sediment archaeal communities from Little Sippewissett salt marsh, Falmouth, MA, United States - SSM-Acet-12 | ecosystem: Environmental > Aquatic > Marine > Wetlands > Sediment ...
GCATTTCTCTTCGAGCAGAAAACCAAAGGCCCCGACGCGTTTTCCGCCCTTTACCGGCGGCTCCGGAAACCCGCCGAAATGCGGATCAGCGGCCGCCTGGAGGCAAAGCCGGAACTGACCCGCTTAGAGCCGTTTCGCGCCCAGGCCGAAACGCTCAAATCCGAATGGCAGCGGCAAAGAGAGCGGGTTCGAAACGCCCTCATGGACCCGGTGCTCAAGGGGAATCTTTACGGAAGTGTCGCCGAAAATCCGCCGGGATCGGGCCACAGCCGCCGCAAAGAAAGGGTCGACGCCCTGATCCAGTCGATGGACCGACACCTGTCGCCTGACAGCCTCGCCTTTCCGCTGTTCGCCGATTTTCACCGATTCACCGGCGATGCCATCCGAACCGGAACGAGGAAGGGTATGTCGCCTCCGCAGCTTTCCTTTTTCGAGGCGTGCGGCAGCATCCTGGAAACCGCCGAGCAACTGCGCCTCGAAATGGAGCGCTTCAGGCTCTGGCTCAAGACCGAATTCGTCGCCACGGCACCGGAACGTCTCAAGGGTCACAAGCGCCGAAATAACGTCCTTTTTTACGACGATCTTCTGATCCGGGTCAGGGATGCGCTTCAGGAGAATCCGGCCTTTGCCGAAGCGGTCGCCCGCCGGTACAAAGCGGCCCTGGTGGACGAATTTCAGGACACCGATGCGGTGCAATACGAGATCTGCCGGAGACTTTTCGGAGGCGATCGCGGACCGCTGTTTATGATCGGCGACCCCAAGCAGGCCATCTACGGGTTTCGAGGGGCGGACGTGTTTTCCTATCTGGCGGCGGCCAAATGCGCCGAGCAGCGCTATAGCCTGGCCTGGAACTGGCGCTCGGACCCGGCGCTGGTGCGGGGAGTCAACGAGTTGTTTTCCCTGGCATCCCAGCCGTTTCTGCTGGAAGGAATTCCCTTTTCGCCGGCAAGACCGGCCCGATCCGAACGTTGCACTGCCGGCCCGGGACTGTCCCTGTGCCTGCTATTGTCGGACGGCGGCCGGCCGGCTGCCAAATCCGACGCCGTCCCCAGACTGGCCAGATGGGCTGCAGACGAAATCGGGGGGCTGATCAACGGCGGCCGGCCGGCCGGCCAGATCGCCGTGCTGGTCCGGACCAACCGGCAGGCCCAGATCGTAAAATCGATCCTGTCCCAGCGCCGGATACCGGCAGTCCTTTACAGCACCGGAAGTGTATTCGGCTCATCGGAGGCAGAGGAGCTACAGCGGCTCCTTTCCGGGGTCTGCCGCCCCCTCGACCTTCGCCGGGTGCGGGCCGCCCTTTGCACCCGTCTGCTCGGAGAATCGGCCCAATCACTTCAGGCCGGAGAATCGGACCCGTCCTGGTGGCCGCAAAAGACGGAGCAGTTCGTTGATGCCCGCCGGATTTGGAGCGAACGCGGTTTTATCCGGATGATCCGCCGGTTGATGGATCAAGAAGGAATCCGCCGTCGTCTGCTGTCCCATCCCAGCGGCGAGCGGATGCTAACCAACCTGCTGCATCTTGTCGAGCTGTGCCACCGGGCCGAAACAGAGCGCAGCCTGTCTCCCGCCGGGCTGATTCAATGGATTTCCGGGAAACGAAAAGCGCCGACTCACGATGCAGACGAGGAGCAGCTTCGGCTGGAAAGCGACGCCGCAGCGGTTCAGGTGGTCACGGTTCATCGCAGCAAGGGGCTCGAGTTTCCGATTGTTTTCATCCCTTTTGGATGGTCGGCGAATGCGTCCCGGGAATCGGAAGAACTGGTGTTTCACGATCCGGAGGCCGGCGATCGTCTCACCCTGGATCTGGGCGGCCGGCAGCGCGACCGAAGCGCCAGGCTGGCCCGCACCGAAACCCTGGCCGAAGACCTTCGGCTGCTCTACGTGGCCGTGACCCGTGCAGTGGAGCGGTGCTACCTGGCCTGGGGGAGAATCAACCAGGCCGAACGATCCTCTATGGCCTACCTGTTTTACGGCTCGGCGTTGAAAGGGGACCCGGATCCGGTCGAGGCGCTGGCCCGCCATGTCAAGGGGCTTTCGGATGCGGACTTTCACGCCCCGTTAAAGCGTCTGGAATCTGCCGCCGGCGGGGCCGTGGCGCTATGCCGCATCGAAGAAGACGCGCAGCCGACGGCGGTGCGCCAGGAGAGCCAAAAGCCCGCGCTCTCGGTGCGGCGGTTTTCCGGTACGATCGACCGAAGCTGGCGGGTGGCCAGCTATTCTCACCTGGCGGCTTCGCCCGGCGTCCGGTTCGGTCCCGGGGAGATCGAGCAGCCCGACCGCGACCGCTTAGGGGCAGGCCCAGAAAGCGTTGCGGCAGGTCCTGAAGAGGGCGACCGGAGCGATATCCTCACCTTTCCAGGCGGGGTTCGTGCAGGCCACTTTTTTCATGAGCTGCTGGAAAAGGCGCCGTTTTCGCCGGACGGAAAAGAAGAGCGGCGCCGGCTGGCCGCGCTGAAGCTTCGGCAGTACGGTTTTGAAGAACACTGGCAGAAGGCGGTTTGCGAAGGGATCGAACGGGTTTTGGCGGCCCGCCTGGCAAACGATCCGGCCGATCTGCGCCTGGAGGCGATTCCCCGGGCACACCGCCTCCACGAGCTGGCGTTTTTTTTCCCCCTTCAGCAGGTTTGCCCGGAGGACCTGGAAACCCTTTTACCGTCCTTTTCTGCGGCGGGGCAGGAAAAGACCCCGGGCCGCCGGCTTCATTTTTCACCGGTCCGGGGCGTGTTGAAGGGATACATCGACCTGGTCTTTTTCTACCGGGGCCGGTATTACCTGGTCGATTGGAAATCCAACTACCTCGGGTCCGATCGGAAAAGCTACGGTCCCGAGGCCCTTTCCAGGGTCATGAAAGAGGCCCGGTACGATCTTCAATACACCTTGTACTGTCTCGCCCTGGATCTTTACCTCCGGAAAAAGGATTCAAAGTACCGGTACGAAACCGGATTCGGGGGCGCATTTTACCTGTTTCTCCGCGGCATGCACCCTGAGGCGGAAAACCGTCCCGGGGTCTTTTTCGACCGTCCGAAGCCCTCGCTTCTGGACCGGCTCAGGGACCGGCTCGTGGCCCGGTCCCCCGGAATCTAATGTATAACTTTATATAAATGATCATAACAATTCATAATATAAAGAAATTATTCAATCCGCTCGATGTGCATTTTGGCGAGTTCATCCGCAGGCGCCAGGAACCTACCGAACCGTCTGTGGTGCTTGCCGCCGAACTGGTGAGCGCGGCCACCGGAAGCGGGCATGTATGCCTCGATTTGGCAGCGCCGCTTTCCTTCTGCGAAAATGCCGCCCTGCCGGCCCTTGCCCCGCTTGATTTGCCGGAGCCGGAACAATGGCGAAAGACCCTGGCCGCCCATCCCGCCGTCGGCGGCCCCGGCGACATCCAGCCGCTGATCCTCGACGGCACCCGCCTTTATCTGTATCGCTACTGGCGGTACGAACAGCAGCTGGCGGCGGCCTTTCGCCAAAGAGCCGAAAGCTTTCTTGCCGGAGTCGACAAGACCGTTTTCAGAAAAGCGCTTCAGGAGATGTTTCCCGAATCGATCAAAGGCGGACTCAAGGAGCAGGCCCTGGCCGCCGCCACGGCGGCATTCAAACCCCTGTGCGTGATATCCGGAGGGCCGGGTACCGGTAAAACCACGGCCGCCGCCCGGATCGCCGCTCTTTTGCTCACGCTGTTTGGCGCAGACCGGTTCCGTATCCGGATGGCAGCGCCAACGGGAAAAGCTGCGGCCCGGCTTCGCGAGTCGATGGAGGCGGCCGCCGCGGTGCTCGATTGCACGGATTCGGTCAAAAGGGCGCTTCCGACAGACGCTGTCACCCTCCATCGTCTTCTGGGATCGATCCCTGGAACCGCCGATTTCCGACACCATCGCAACCATCCCCTGGCCGCCGATGCAGTCATCGTCGACGAGGCATCGATGGTCGATTTGGCGCTGATGGCCAAGCTGGTCGAGGCGCTTCCGGAACGCTGCCGCCTGATCCTCATGGGGGACCGTCATCAACTGGCTTCGGTCGAGGCCGGTGCCGTGATGGGGGACCTGTGCGGAAGGCGCCTGATTCCAGGGATTTCCCGGTCCTGGGCGCATCTGTTGGCCGAAGCGACCGGGCTTTGTCCGACGGTCGAAATTCCCCGGCAAAGAGACGCGGCCGGTCTTTCCGACGCGCTCGTTCTGCTGCACCGAAATTTTCGATTTTCAGCCGAGAGCGGAATCGGCCGGTTCAGCCGCCGGGTCAACCGCGGAGACGGCTCCGGCGCCCTTCAGACGGCATCCCGCTGGCCTTCCGAAGATTCGGTTTGCTGGATCAACGCCGCCGACCGCTCGATTCTGCATCAGCATCTGGAGGATATCATGGTACGGGCCTTCGAGGGTCTGGTCCGGTCCGAATCGCCGAAGAAAGCGCTTGAACAGGCAAGACGGTTCAAGATATTGTGCGCCGTAAACCGCGGCCCCCTGGGGGTGGACGCCTTCAATGACCTGGCGGTCCGATCCTTGCAGCGACGGGGGCTGGTTGCGAAAAGCCGCGGGCCGTGGTACCCGGGAAGACCGGTGCTGATCCTGGAAAACGACTATGTCCTGGGGCTTTTCAACGGAGATCTGGGCGTAGTCATGCCGGATCCGGTTACCGGTGGGCTCCAAGTGTATTTTTCGACCGAAGCGGGCGGGCTGCGGTCTGTTTCCCCGGTCCGGATTCCGGCACACCAGACGGCGTTTGCCATGACGGTCCACAAAAGCCAGGGATCGGAATTCGACGAGGTGCTCCTTGTTCTTCCGGAAAAAGATGCGCCGGTGCTGACCCGTGAGTTGATCTACACCGGCGCCACCCGGGCCCGAGACAAGGTGATCCTCTGCGGCACCGAGCCGGTGATTGAACTGGCCGCGTCGCGCCGGATCAAGCGAAACTCCGGCCTGCTGGACGCGCTCTGGGGGGATGAACCCGACGGTCAGGAAGGAAAACGATGATGAAGCAGTCGATCATCCGAGGAACCGGCCGATACGTGCCGCCACGGGAAGTGAGCAACGAGGATCTTTCCCAATGGATGGAAACCTCCGACGAGTGGATCCGGCAGCGGACCGGCATCGAGAAGCGTCATTGGATTCCGGAGGAGGGGGGCGTCGGGGCCTCGGATCTCGCCCTGGAAGCTTCGAAAATCGCCCTACACCGGGCCGGATGGACCGCCGAAGACGTGGATCTGATCATTTTTGCCACCCTGAGTCCGGACATCTTTTTCCCGGGCTCCGGCTGCCTGCTCCAGACCAAGCTCGGCCTGGCCTCCACGCCGGCCCTGGACATCCGGCAGCAGTGCACCGGTTTTCTCTACGGTCTTGTCACGGCCGATGCCTACATCCGAAGCGGCTATGCCCGAAGGGTTCTGCTGGCCGGCGCCGAGGTCCACAGCACCGGGCTGGACATCTCCACCCGGGGCCGGGACGTGGCGGCCATCTTCGGCGACGGGGCCGGGGTTGTCTGCATCGAAGGCGCAGATGCCGGCGACGGGGCCGGCATTCTGGCGGCGGCGCTTCATGCCGACGGCGCCGGGGCCGAAAGCCTGATGATCGAAGGGCCGGCCTCCCGGCAATGGCCGAGAATCGATGATAAAATGCTTGCCGAAGGGCGCCAGTATCCGGTCATGGACGGTCAGAAAATCTTCAAAACCGCGGTCAGGCGCCTGCCGGAGGTGGCCGGTGAGGCCCTCAGACAGGCCGATCTGCCGGTCGAGGCCGTAGACCTGTTCATTCCCCACCAGGCCAACCTGAGAATCAACCAGGCATTTGCCCGGGCCATGAAGCTTCCTGAAGACAAGGTGTTTCACAACATCCAAAAATACGGCAACACGACTGCAGCCAGCATTCCCATCGCCCTGGACGAAGCCCTGGAGCAGGGGATCCTCGGGCCGGGCCGCACGGCGATGTTTTTGGGTCTCGGCGCCGGGCTGACCTGGGGAGCGGTGATCTACCGGTTCCCTTGATCACACCGCTGTCGCGTTGTGATCGGCATTTCGCGTTCCGCGAAAAAAATATTTGATATCAGGTGAGAGAGCCTCTCACGGAGCCTCTGCCCTACAAAAAAACAACGACGTCAGGTGGCGCTTCCCATTAGGAGGACTCGAACAGAGGAAAGACCATGGCGGCAGGTATTGTCGAAAAACTGATCGAAAAGGGGGTCGAGATTCCCGATCCGGGGGCGGTGACCATCGGAGAGGAGGTCGATGTCGACCGGATTTCGGGAAACGGAGTGGTCCTGTTTCCCGGCTGTCGTTTGGCCGGGGCATCGACCCTGATTCTCGATCACGTCCGGATCGGCACCGAAGGGCCGGTTGTCTTACACGACTGCCGGGTCGGCAGGGATACTGCGCTTTCGGCCGGTTCCTTTAAACAGACTGTGTTTCTTGGGAAAAACAAAGTCGGACCAGGAGCCCACTTCCGCGGGGGAACGATTCTGGAAGAGGGGGCCGGTGCGGCCCACTGCGTCGGGCTCAAGCAGACGGTGCTGTTTCCCTTTGTCACCCTGGGCAGCCTGATCAATTTTTGCGACTGTCTGATGGCCGGCGGCTCCGGCCCGAAACACCACAGCGAGGTCGGCAGCAGCTTCATCCATTTCAACTTCACCCCGAACCAGGACAAGGCCACCCCGTCGCTGATCGGAGATGTCCCCCGAGGTGTCATGCTCGACCGCGACCCGATTTTTCTGGGCGGCCAAGGGGGCCTGGTCGGCCCCTGCCGGGTGGCCTTCGGCACGGTTACGGCGTCCGGGGCCATCATTAGAAAGGACGTGGATCAAGAGGGCCGAATGGTATTCGAAGCGCCGCGTCGGAGCTTCAGCGTTCCGAACGTGCCGGGGCTCTATCGCAGTGTCCGCAGAATTCTGGAAAACAATCTGATCTATATCGGCAACTTGAAAGCCCTGCAGACATGGTACAGCCGGGTCCGGCCCCTGTTTGCAGTCGGCCCGATGGCCGGGTTGCTGATCGAGGGACTGCAGGCGGTCCTGGCCCTCAACCTGGAAGAACGGATCGGGAGACTGGGCCAGTTTGTCGATAAGATTTCAGCATCATTGGCCGTGTATCAGGAGCTGATGGGAAAGGACGCTTCGGCCCGGGTCGTGGCGGAACAAAAAGAGCTGATCGACCGCTGGCCTGAGGTGGCGGCGGTGCTGAGCCGTCCGGCCGCAGACATCGAGGACCCGGAGCTTCGAGACCGGTTTTTAGGCGCCGTGGCGGCGAATGAAAAAACACTGGACCGGTACGTTGCATCCGTCCAGGGGTTTTCCCCGGCTGTTCGAAAAGATGGCGTTCTGTGGCTGCAGGCCATCGTGGATCGGACCGTGTCAGAGGCCTTCGAGCGGTTGGAAACCCTGAAGGCAGTAAAGCAAAACGAGACTTGATTTGAAATGGACAGGCTGTTTGGAACCGACGGCATACGGGGAAGGGCGAATCGATATCCGATGATTCCGGAGACGGCGGTGGCTTTCGGGCGGGCCGTGGCCGATCTTTTGTCGGCAAATGCCCGGTCGAAGGTGGTCATCGGCGCCGACACCCGCCAATCATCGGATATGTTCGCTGCCGCCGCCGCTGCGGGGGTCTGTTCATCCGGTGCAGACGCCCTCATGGCCGGGGTGATTCCGACGCCGGCGGTTGCCCGTCTTACCGTCGAATGCGGGGCAGCCGCCGGGATCGTGATATCGGCCTCCCACAACCCCTTCGAAGACAACGGGCTAAAGGTCTTTTCCGGAGACGGCTTCAAGCCCGGCCGGGCCATGGAGCAGAGAATCGAAGAACGGATCCGCACGATACTGGAGAAGGATCGGACCGGGGTTGATTTCGGGGAAACCGTCGGTCGGATTGCCGAGGTAGAAGACGCCGAAAATCGCTATCTTGAATTTCTTCGGACCAAGGGGGAGCCGCTTTCCGGTCTAACCCTCGTTTTGGACTGCGCCAACGGCGCCGCCCACCGGGTCGGACCGGAACTGTTTTCCTCGCTGGGCGCGGATGTGTCGGCCATCGGCGTCTGCCCTGACGGCCGGAACATCAACGACGGATGCGGCTCGGAGCACCCGGACGGCCTGGCAAAGGAAGTTCTGCGAACCGGTGCCGATCTGGGACTGGCCTTCGACGGCGACGGCGACCGGCTCGTGGCCGTGGACGAAACCGGCGCCGTGATCACGGGAGATCAGATCATCGCCATCTGTGCAGCGGACATGAAAGCACGGCAAACCTTGTCGAACAACCGGGTTGTCACCACGGTCATGTCCAATGCGGGGCTGGGGCGGGCCTTGAAAAAACTGGGAATCGAACACCGGCTCTCGGATGTCGGCGACCGGAAGGTCGTCGAGGAGATGCGGCGATGGTGCGCGGTGCTGGGAGGAGAGGATTCCGGACATTTGGTGTTTCTTGATTCGCATACCACCGGTGACGGGCTTTTTGCCGCACTCCGGCTGCTGGGGACCCTGCAGCGGACGAACCAGCCGCTTTCCCGCGCCAAATCGATCATGAACGTCTATCCTCAAGTGTTGATCAACGTGACGGTGGCGGCAAAACCGAAGATCACGGAGATCGCCGGCGTTTCAGACGCGATCCGGGAGGTGGAAAACGGCCTGAAAGGCGAAGGGCGCGTTCTGGTCCGCTACTCCGGCACCCAACCGGTATGCCGGGTCATGGTGGAAGGACCATCGGAAAACGACACCCGGCAGGCATGTGAGAAGATTGCACGGGCCGTGACCGATGCCATTGGCAGTTTTAGCCCATAGGCTGCTGAGCTAAACAGCTCAGTCGCTTCGCAACTCTTTTATGGAAGCAGATATACAAAAAGCCCGGAGCGGTTGGACCGCTCCGGGCTTTTTGTGAGGAAGCATGGGGTTGTCCTGATGGCTACTCCCGAGAGGCGCCCAGGATGTGCAGGAGCATGAGAAACAGGTTGATGAAGTCGAGATAAAGAGACAGGGCGCCGATGATGGCGCCTTTTCGAACTACCCCGGCATCGAGTCCGTCCGGCTGGGTCAGCGCCATGTTCTTGAGCTTCTGGGTGTCCCAGGCGGTGAGCCCGACAAAAACGAGCACGCCGACATAGCTCACGATCATGGCAACGGCCGAACTCTGCATAAACATGTTCACGACCGAGGCGATGATGATGCCGATCAACCCCATGAACATGAAGCTGCCCATGGAAGTGAGATCCCGCTTGGTGGTCCACCCGAAAATGCTCGACGCCACGAATGTGGCCGCGCAGACAAAGAAGGTGGACGCGATGGAAGAGGCGGTATATACGATAAAAATAAACGAAATCGTCACTCCGTTGAGCCCCGCGTACAACACGAACAGCCCGGTTGCCGTGGAGGGCGAAATCTTGTTCACCCGGGCGCTCAGATAAAACACAAGACCCAGTTCGGCGATGATCAGCCCGAAAAACAGCATCTGGTTGCCGAATACGATGCGAAGCAGCGACTCGTTGTTGGCGACGGCAAAGGCGACAAACCCGGTCAGCCCGAGCCCGACCGCCATCCAGTTGTATACACTTCGAACGAAATTGTTGACGACGACCTGGGTCCGCGTCTGGTTCACCGGTACGGATTGCATTTCCAACCTCCTGTAAATTATTGCGATATGAGTGGGTTTGGATTAATATAACACACGCATTTCCCTTTGCAATACAGATTGGAAAAAACTCGATTCCGGGAGACCCTTATGAGTCCGGAACAGGTCTATGAGCAGCTCACCGAACTAGCCGAAAAGCTCGGCATCTCGGTTTCCGAAAAAAATCTCCAACAGGTCGGCATCCGGGTGCAAAGCGGCCTGTGCAAAGTTCGGGGCGAATCGGTCTTCATCATGGACAAGCATGCCTCGGTCGCAGAAAAGGTTCGGTTGATGGCCGAGTGCCTTGCTCGGTATCCCATCGAGGAGGTCTATCTGGTTCCGGCGTTGCGGGAGGTCATCGAAAGCCACCGGCCGGCCGCGGCCTCGCCGAGGCCCGATCACGACAAAACAGGGGAGGCCTCCGAAGAAACCTCGCGCTGAGACCGGCCGATTTCATGGTTCTGGCTTAAAGTTAACATAATATACCTTATCAGACTTTGATAGGAGGCGCGGGCCGTCAAGAGGAAAAGCGTTGAACGTCTGTGCTTTCCTGTGGTAGCGTCCGTGGGTTTTCGAAGAGACGCTTTTTTGTTAGGCAACGGGAAGTGAATTCGGGCAAGGCAAAGTGATGAACGGATCCAGCCGCGTCTACACGGTGTCCGAAATCACCGGCGAGATCAAATCGATTCTTGAATCCAGGTTCGACTTGTTCTGGATCACCGGTGAAGTGTCGAATTTCAGCGCGCCGGTTTCCGGTCATTATTATTTTACGCTGAAAGACGACGCCGCCCAAATCCGCTCGGTCATGTTCCGCGGCCAGAACCGGCAGCTCAAATTCCGGCCCGAAGACGGCATGGAGGTCACCGGCTTGGGCCGGATCGGCGTCTACGAACCCCGTGGCACTTATCAGGTGATTTTCGAATATTTGGAACCTCGGGGACTTGGGGCCCTGCAAAAGGCCTTCGAGCAGCTCAAAGAGGCGCTGGCTGCAGAAGGGCTCTTTCACCCGGAGAAAAAAGCCAGGCTTCCTCTCTTGCCGAAGCGAATCGCCCTGGTCACCTCGCCCACCGGCGCCGCAGTCCACGATTTTCTGAATATCGCCCTTCGCCGGTTTCCCGGAACCGCCATCGACGTGGTGCCGGTTCAGGTCCAGGGAAACCATGCTGCCGGGGAAATCGAAGCGGCCCTGGACCGTCTCGATCGCTGGGACCTGGCCGACGTCATCGTTTTGGCCCGCGGGGGCGGATCCCTGGAAGACCTGCAGGCGTTCAATTCCGAAGCGGTCGCCCGGGCCATTTTTCGAAACCGTATTCCGGTTGTTTCCGCCGTGGGCCATGAAACCGATTTTACTATCGCGGATTTTGTCGCAGACCTGAGGGCGCCGACGCCGTCGGCTGCTGCAGAGCTAGTGGTTCCGGACCGGAGTATGCTGCTGCAATCATGCATCAACTTCCGCCGCCGGGCAGCCCTTGCGTTCTCGCATCAAATCAAAAAGTGGAAAGATTCGCTGCGGTATTTCCAAAAGCGGCTCGTTCACCCCAGGCGTAGAATCGACGAACTAAGGCTCAAAATAGACGAACTTGCCGGCCGCATCCTTCGCGCTGTTCGGCAGGATTTTTCGATACGAAAGGAAAGGCTGGCATGGCTGGCTGGCCGCATTGACCACGCCGATCCGGCAAAAAGGGTTTTCGAATATAAACAAAAGCTTTATGAAACCAACAATAAGATAATGTATTTAAACGAAAATTTTATTTTTATGAAAAAGTCGCAGCTTCGAGAGCAAACGGCCCGGCTTTCTGCCCTCAACCCCATGGCGGTTCTTGGGCGCGGCTACAGCATCACCCGGACCGCCCCCGAAGGCCGGGTGGTCCTGGACCCGGCGTCTGTCTCCGACGGACAGCGGCTTCTCATCACCTTGGCGCGGGGGGATCTCAACGCCATTGCAGACAAACGGAATCGATGAACATCGATCGGGAGGAACCAGCGATCATGGCCAGCAGCAAACCGACCTTTGAAAAGGCGATGAAGCAGCTCGAGCTGATCGTCCAAGAGCTCGAGTCCGGAACGCTGCCCCTTGAAAAGTCATTGAAAAAGTTCGAAGAAGGGATGGCGCTCTCGCGCTACTGCAACGAAAAACTAGAGGAAACCGAGCGGCGGATTTCCCTGCTGACCGCAGACGAGGAGGGAAACCCGGTCGAGGCCCCGTTTGGATCGGAAAAAGGCCAGGATGACTCCCTTTGATTTGAAGGACTATCTTGTCCAGCGAAGAGTCCGGATCGAAGATTCTCTGAAGGCCTTGCTCAAAGACCGAACCGTTCCCCACAGCCGCGTTGGCGAGGCCGTCCACTATTCGCTGCTGGCCGGGGGAAAACGGCTGAGGCCGATTTTGTGTTTGGCTGCCTGTGAGGCTGCCGGCGGCGATGCAAACGACGCGCTTGCTGCGGCCTGCGCCCTGGAGCTGATCCATACCTACTCCCTGATTCACGATGATTTGCCGGCCATGGACGACGATGCGCTCCGAAGGGGAGTGGCGACCTGTCACACGAAATTCGATGAGGCCACGGCCATTTTGGCCGGCGACGGAATGCTGACCCTCGCCTTCGAGGTCCTGTCCGACGCCTGGCTCGGATCACAGGACCGGTTCGGTCCGGCTGAGAAGATCGCTGTGATTCACCGGGTGGCTTCGGCCGCCGGCATCCGGGGGATGGTGGAAGGACAGGTGCGGGATATTGCCGCAGAAGGCACCGAACTTTCCCTGGAGGATCTGACCGAGCTTCATCGGTTGAAGACCGGCGCCCTCATCGAGGCCGCCGTCTGGTGCGGCGGGTTTCTGGCCGGCGCTCAAGACCGTTTCCTGGACCAGCTGGGCCGATATGGTCGAAGTGTCGGTCTGGCCTTCCAGGTGACCGACGACATTTTAAATGTGGCGGGGGATCCTGAAAAACTGGGAAAATCGGTCGGAACGGACGCGAAACGAAAAAAAAGCACCTACCCTTCCCTGCTCGGTTTGTCGTCGTCTAAAACATGGGCGCGCGAACTGGTAAAAGAGGCAATCGACGCCGTCTCCGAATTCGATCACCGGGCCGAACCGCTTCGCGCCATCGCCCGATACGTGGTCGACCGGCAGCGCTGATCGGCGGACTTCGAGAATTGATTTTACGGGAGATTAGACCTTGCCATTGCTGGATAAAATCGACACCCCGACCGATCTCAAACAGCTTTCCAGAGAGGAACTGCCTGCGCTGGCCGCAGAAATCCGGGAAACCATCGTTTCGGTGGTTTCTCAAACCGGCGGGCATTTGGCGCCGAGCCTCGGCGCAGTCGAGCTGGCCATCGCCATCCACTACGTGTTCGATGCGCCCAAAGACCGAATCATTTGGGACGTGGGACACCAGGCTTACGCACACAAGCTTTTGACCGGCCGCCGCAGACAGTTTGTAACCCTGCGCCAGATGGGCGGAATTTCAGGCTTTACCCGGATGAAGGAAAGTCCCTACGACGGATTTTCCACCGGACACAGCAGCACCTCCATCTCTGCCGGCCTCGGGATGACCTGCGCCCGGCACTTGACCAAAACCGAAGGAAAGGTCATCGCCGTGATCGGAGACGGATCGATGACCGCGGGGCTGGCCTACGAAGGGCTCAACCAGGCCGGGGACCAGAAAAAAGACCTGATCGTCATCCTCAACGACAACGACATGTCCATCGCCCACAATGTGGGGGCGATCTCTTCCTTGCTGAGCCGCACCTTTTCCGCTCGCCGGCTGCAAAATCTGAAGAAGGAATTCGGCGATTTTCTCCGTTCACTTCCCAAAATCGGCGACGACATCTACCAGATTGCCAAACGCTCGGAAGATTCCTTCAAGACGTTCATCACGCCGGGAATGCTTTTCGAAGCCTTCAATTTCGACTATTTCGGCCCCATCAACGGCCACAACCTGGGGCATCTAATCGATATCTTGAACAATATCAAAAAATTCGATGAACCGGTGCTGCTCCATGTCACCACCAAAAAGGGAAAGGGCTATCCCCCGGCCGAGGAAAACCCGGTTCATTTCCACGGCGTCGGCTGCTTTGACGCCGAAACGGGCAACTGCATCGATCGGCCGAGCAAACATCCGACCTACACCCAAATTTTCGGTCGGACCATGGCAGAACTCGGCGAAGCAAACGATAAGATCGTGGCCGTCACAGCGGCGATGCCCGAGGGGACCGGTCTTGTGGAATTTTCCGAAAGATTTCCCGATCGTTTTTTCGACGTCGGCATTGCCGAACAGCACGGAGTGACGTTTGCCGCGGGTATGGCCGTCGAGGGGTTCCGGCCGGTGGTGGCCATCTACTCGACTTTTTTGCAGCGTGCCTACGACCAGATCCTCCACGACGTTTGTATCGAGGCGCTGCCGGTGGTGTTTGCCCTGGACCGGGGCGGCATCGTCGGAGAAGACGGCGCAACCCACAACGGGCTCTTTGATTTGTCCTACCTCAGGAGCCTGCCCAACATGGTGGTCATGGCGCCCCGGGATGAAAACGAGCTCAGAAGGATGCTTTACACGGCCGTCGACCACGACGGCCCCATCGCGGTTCGATACCCGCGGGGAAGCGGAACCGGCTGCCCATTGGACGAAACGATTCTTCCCGTGGAGATCGGCCGGTCCGAAGTATTGAAAACCGGGGACGATCTGCTGATTCTCGCCATCGGATATCCGGTGAGCGACGCGCTGGAAGCCGCCGGAAAATTAGAAAAAGAAGGGATCAGCGCCGCCGTGGTCGACTGCCGCTTTGTCAAGCCCCTGGACGCGGATCGGATTCTCAGCCTGGCCCGCAAGATCCCGCGCATCCTCACTGTCGAAGAAAATATCCTCCAGGGCGGGTTCGGCAGCGCCGTGTTGGAATGCCTGATGGACGCCGGACTATCCGGGGTGACTGTCAGACGGATGGGCATTCCGGACGTCTTCGTGGAGCACGGCCCCCAGATGCTGGTGCGGGCCAAATACGGCCTGGATGCGGCCGGAATCGCCGCGGCGGCCCGGGAAGTGGTCGGCAGCACCGTCGCTTCCCCGGCATAGCGTAAAACCTCAGGTTGCAGGGTCCCCTTGCTTGAAACTTCAATCTATATTTGTTTCGCGAAGCGAAACTTTCATAAAATCGCGGCAGCGATTTTATAGCGATTTTATCATGACGCATAAGGAACGGCTTGATCGGCTGATGGTGGAAAAAGGCCTGACAGACAGCCGTCGGCGCGCCCAGGCCCTGATCATGGCCGGCAACGTACTGGTCGACCGCAAGCCGGTGGACAAACCCGGCACCCGGGTTGCGGTCGATGCGGTCATCGACGTCAAGGGAGACGAGATCGCCTACGTCAGCCGTGGCGGGCTGAAGCTGGAAGCGGCGCTGGACGCGTTTGACATCGATGTCAAGCAGCGGTTCTGCTTAGACGTCGGGGCCTCCACCGGCGGTTTCACGGACTGTCTGCTGCAGCGAGGGGCCGCTCAGGTCTTTGCCGTCGACGTTGGATACGGGCAGATGGCCTGGAAGCTGCGCCAAGACCCCCGGGTGACGGTCATCGAACGTGCAAACATCCGGCATATGCCGGAAGACCGACTGCCCTGCCGCGTCGATTTGGCCGTCATCGACGTATCCTTTATCTCTCTTCGGATTGTCGTGCCGGCCGTGCTGCGCTTTCTTCGGCCCGGCGGCACCATCGCTGCACTGATCAAGCCCCAGTTCGAAGTCGGCAAAGGAAAGGTGGGCAAAGGCGGGGTGGTTCGGGATCCGGCCCGGCACCAGGAGGTGCTCACAGAACTGGCCGGTTTTTTCTCAAGCCTCGGCCTTGCGTGCAGCGCCCCTCTCCCCTCCCCCATCCTGGGTCCCAAGGGAAACCGGGAATTTCTCGTCCGGCTCGAGCTTTTCTGATCCGTGCTTGGGCGGTCAAGGGTAATGGTAATGCGGGATAAACTCCAGCGGCGGCTCGGTCCCGCCCCGGCGGGATCGAAGGAGAATTTAGTGATTTAAATAGCTTCTGGATGTCCCCGGATCAAGTCCGGGGCAGGTTTATCAAAAAAGCCTGCCCCGGACTTGATCCGGGGTCCGGCATGACGCTTCGGGCACTTTTTACGATGTCATCAAGCGTCGACCGTTAATTTACAAAATGCAAGAGGTTAAATTCGCTGCGCGAATTTAACCTCTTGCATTTTGAGGCATTCAATAATAGTAGAAATAAATTTCGGTGCAACAATGATGGAGTGCCGGTCCGGCTTGGCCACTCGATGATGCAAACGGATTTGCCAACCCACGAACCCACGCATTCATCCCGATTCCGGGTATGAAAATATGCCACAGAGAGGAGTTGAATGGTTGAAATGATTGAAAGCTTGAGAAACATTGCCTTGGTTTCCCACGGCGGCGCAGGAAAAACTTCTCTGGCCGAAGTCATGCTCTACAAGGGTGGCGTGACGAATCGAATCGGCCGTGTAGAAGACGGGAATACCGTCATGGACTTCGAACCGGAAGAGCTCAAGCGGCAGTCGAGCATCAGCAGTGCGTTTCACCAGCTTCCCTGGAAGAAACACACCATCAGCCTGATCGATACGCCGGGAGACCAAAACTTCTTCACCGACACCAAGTTTTGCATCCAGGCGGCGGACGGTATTCTGGTGCTGGTCGACGCGGTCGACGGCGTCAAGGTCCAGACCGAACAGGGATGGGAACTTGCCGCCGAGTTCGGCCAGCCCTGCGTGCTGTTCATCAACAAGCTCGACCGGGAGCGGGCGGATTTCCGCAGGGCATTTGAGGAAGCCTCCCAGATCCTCGAAGGCCCCAAACCGATGATCGTGCACCTTCCGATCGGGTCGGAAGCCGATCTAAAGGGCGTGGTCGATCTCATCCAGAACAAGGCCTTCGTCTATGACGAAAACGGCACCGCCACGGAAACCGACATCCCGGAGGACATGAAGGATCTGGTGGAGACCGAACGCGAAACCTTTATCGAAAACGTGGCCGAGGCAGACGACGCCCTGGTGGAAAAATACCTCGAGGGTGAATCGCTCACCGACGAGGAGATCCGCGCCGCCCTGCGAAAAGGAACCCTGGATCGGTCCCTGGCCCCGGTTCTGTGCGGCTCGGTCACCCGAAATATCGGGATCGACCTGCTTCTTGATTTCATTGCAGCGGTCATGCCCTCTCCAGTGGATCGAGGCCCCAAAGAAGGCGTCGATGCGACCAGCGGGGAAACCGTGGAGCGGGTCCCGGATCCAAGCGCCCCTTTTTCGGGTTTTGTTTTCAAGACCGTCGCCGATCCGTTTGCCGGAAGGCTTTCCATTTTCCGGATCGTATCCGGAAAGCTCGGCTCCGACGGCACGTTCTACAACACCGACCGGGAGGCCAAGGAGCGATACAATCAGTTGCTTCGACCCGCCGGCAAGGAGCAGAAACAGATCAGCGAAGCCGGGCCCGGAGAAATCGTGGCCGTGGCCAAACTCAAGGAAACAAAGACCGGCGACACCCTCTGCGACGATTCTGCCCGGGTGAAATTCAAGGCGGTGGAGCCCATGCCCGCGCTCATCAGCTTTGCCATCGAGCCCAAATCCCAGGGAGACGAAGACAAGATCTTTTCCGCCATGGCCAAGCTGCTCGAAGAAGACATGGCGCTTTCCCTGGAGCGGAAAGCCGATACCAAGGAGCTGCTTCTCTCGGGTCAGGGCCAGGTGCACATCGAGTCTGCGGTGGAAAAACTCAAACGAAAGTACAATGTCGAGGTGCTGCTCAAACCGCCGAAGGTCCCCTACCGCGAAACGATTAAAAAAAGCGCCCGCGTCCAGGGCCGGCACAAGAAGCAAACCGGGGGGCACGGACAGTTCGGCGACTGCTGGATCCAGATGGAGCCCATGCCGAGGGGGGAAGGCTACGAATTCGTGGACGCCATCGTGGGCGGCGCCATCCCCAAGACGTACATCCCGGCGGTGGACAAGGGGATCCAGGAAGCGGCTATAAAAGGGGTCTTGGCCGGCTATCCGGTCGTCGACTTCAAGGTGACCCTCGACGACGGTTCCTACCATGCCGTAGACTCATCCGAAATGGCCTTCAAAATCGCCGGCTCCCTGGCGTTTAAAAAAGCGGTGCAGCAGGCCAATCCGGTTCTGCTTGAACCGATCATGGAAATCACCATCGTCACCCCCGAAGAGTTCATGGGCGACATCATGGGAGACCTGAACGGAAAGCGCGGCCGGGTGCTGGGCATGGACAGCAAGGGGAAAAATCAGATCATCAAAGCCCACGTGCCCATGGCCGAGTTTCTGAGCTATGCGCCGGATCTTCGCTCCATGACCGGAGGCCGGGGCATGTTCACGATGGAATTCTCCCACTACGACGAAGTGCCGGCCCAGCTGGCGCAAAAGATCATCGAGGCCGCGGGAAAAGAGTAGACAAACGCGCTCTGCGCGTTTATCAGCAGCGGCTTCGCCGCTGATAAAAATGCAAAGCGCCGCTCCGGGATGCCGGAGCGGCGCTTTTTTTTATATTGATATATTCTCTTGCCCGGCATCCGGGCCGACACCCATTTGCCGCCGGCTGGATGCAACTGGAGTTTTATAGAGAACCGCTTATGGTTTTTCGCGGAACGCGACATGCTTTTAAAATCGCGCCAGAGATTTTAAAAGCCCGCAATGGCGAACGGCGGCTTGGTCGAGCATCTGATTGAGCCCGTCTTTGCCCGCTGGAAAGAATCCCAGCGACCGCTGCCAGGTTTTTTCATCCTCCATGCACAGATACAGCGTAATATCGGGGGCATGGGCCCGGATCGCCTCGGCCACCTCCCGGTAGAGGCTGATCCGGAGCGGGCTGAAGTAGCGCATCTTACCGTCCAGACCGGGTACGAATTCGCCGTAGATGATTTTCGACCCGGGAAACCGCCGCTCGACGACCGCCTTTAGCGCCGGCATGAATCGAAACGTGCCCATGCTGATCCAGACTACGGCCGAAGAAGGAATCCGTGCAAACAGCCGGTCCACCACCTGCCGGTAGTCTGCTTTACAGCCTTCGTAGATCATCATGGGGTCGAAATGAAACGCCAGCGGATACCCCCGGTCGGCGCATTTGGCGGCCGCCGTCAAGCGAGCCTCCAGGGAAGCGGTGTTGCGCTCCTCTTCGGCAATGATCCGCTCCGTGTTGAGCGACCATGCCATGATGGTCTTTTGACGATGCTCCCGGTCCAGGAGCTGTGCCACCGCAGTGGTTTTGGTCTTGAGTTCCAGGACCGCCCGGTCTTGGCCGGCAAAGGTATCGATCAAATCCCTGCAAAGCGGCGTCCAGCGTTCCCAGATCAGGCTGTCGGTAAATTCTCCGGTCCCGATCCGGCTGATCCGATCCTCGGCGAAAAGCCGGACCAGTTCGCGGTGCATGTCGTCGTGGTTGACGAAGAACTGGAGAACCGGGGGGTGGAAATAGGATTGGAGAATGCAATAGGCGCAGTCCATCACGCAGTAGGTGCCCACGTGCAGAATGCGATACCCGCAGCAGGTATAATTTCGGGTTCCCGGACAGTTCCGGACGAAAGGGCCGCGGTTTTGCGTCAGGTAAAGGACCTGCTTTCCCCGGCTCACCGGGTCTTTCGCCTTCAGCACCGCATCGTAGACCGTTTGGCTGTCCTCGACGATCGAGGCCCGGGCCCCGTCGATCCGGCGAACAATATCGTCGACGGCCGGGCGCTGTGCCACCGAGGATTCGATATAGATCCGATCGACCGGCAATGGACTATCCGGATACGAGTCTGCAGATCAGCCGGCAGGCGCGGTCCATGTGGATATGGCTCATGTTCAGTACCAGGTGATACAGCATGGGGTCGTCGTAGTCTTCCCGCCCGAACTTGCGGTACAGGTTGGCCCGCCGCCGATCTTCCATATTGACCACCTTGACCGCCCGGGATGGGTTCAATTCGTAATGCTCCTCCATGAATCGGACGCGATCCGCCTTTTCTCCGACCAGCAGAACGTGAAAAGCGTCGGCGGCGTCGCGCAGGATGTATTGGCTCCCCCTTCCGAGAATGACCGCATCACCCTCTTCGGCAATCTGCCGGATGACCTGGCCCAGCAAATCGAGGTAGATTTCCTCGTCGATGTAACCGCGCTCATCGTCGAGGATCCGGTCGATCAGACCCCGGGAAACCAACCCGGAAACGAATCTGAGCAGCCGCCCGCCGGCCTCTTTTTCGATGGAAGAGACCCAATTGTTCGACACCCGCGCCTTTTCGGCCACCTTCTGGATCAGCTCCTTGTCGAGGAATGGAAAGCCCAACTGCTCGGCCACAGCCCGGCCCAGAGTCCTTCCGCCCGCCCCAAACTGCCTGGAAATGGTGATAACCGCCATGGCTGCCTCCTTGGGTTGGTTTTTCAACTGGTCAAATCACGCCAGCGATCTTATCAGCCAATCCCGGTAAAATCAAAACCTAGCTTAGTCTGAAACTTTTCGATTCGCTTGAAGATCTCCTTGAGCATGGTCTGCTCCAAACGGGAGAGCTTCTTGGGATTGATGTAATTGTCGGGGGTTTTGCCCTCTTCCAGTACCGCCGCCACCTGGCGAACGAATCGAAGCTGCATCAAGAAACTGTAGCCCTGGTCGAGTTCGTTGTAGTCCTGCCAGGTCAGCACTTTTTTCAGTTGAAGCTGATGCAGCCGCTCCTGGGTATTGGTTTGCTCGATGCGCTGGTTGAGGGCATAGATCCTTGCAAAATCGACAATCGGCTGCATGGCGCTTTTGATGTCGAAGGCATTGCGGTGTTCTCCTTTCGACTCGACGACGAAATTTCGAAAAAAACCGATGGGCGGTTTGAAATGAAGAGAATTTTCCGTCAGGTTCCGGAAAAAGCCGGCCCACCCCGAGAGCGCGGAGAACATGTGCCGATGAAGCTCGTCGATGAGTTCTGCATCGCCGAACCCGCTCCGGAGGTCGAAAAAAATGCTTGCCTGAAGCAGGGATTCTCCTTCCGCCTTCCGAATCCAGGATGAGAAATAGTCCTTCCACACCGACAGCGGCTGGCACCACCTCGGATTCTGGGCCATGACCCCGCCTTTGCAAAACGCATAGCCGGAGCTGTCGAGCCAGGTGCAGACCTTTTCACCGAATTTCAGGAAGTATTTTTCGACCTCTCCTTTTCGGTCTGCGGCAACGTCTTCGTAGACGATCGCGTTGTCTTGATCGGTCTTTAGGGTCTGCTCCCGCCGCCCTTCGCTTCCCAATATCATGAAGGCGAATTTGCAGGGAGGGGGGCCCAAATCGGCGAGGGCGAAATCGATGAGGCGTTTGAGAACGGCGTCTGCAATGGTGCTGACCAGGGCGGTGACGTTGCGGGCCTTGGCTCCGCTGTGAATCAGGTTCTGCACGATTCTGGGCAGCCGCTGGTGCTTGTCGAAGATCTCTTCAGCGGCCGAGGCGTTGGTGATCTCCCGCAGCAAAAAGAAAGGAGATTGCCCCTGGGCGGTGAGCAGATCGCTGTTGGTCACCATTCCGACGACGTCTCCGGCGCTGTTGGTGACCGCAAGATGCTTGATGTTGTGCCGCATCATTTCCATGAGAGCTTCAAATACCATGGTTTTTTGGCCGACCGCGTAAAGCGTTTCGGACATGATGCCGGCCACCGGTTTTTCGATGTCGTAGCCGGCGGCAATGACTTTTCTGCGCAGATCGTTGTCGGTCACCACCCCCACATACCGGCCCGCCTCGTCGCGAATAAAAATCGAACTGCAGCTTCGGCGGCTCATTTCCTGAGCCACCTTCCGGATCGATGTTTCCTGGCCGCACGAGACGATGTCTTTGGTAAACAGCGTCGCAACCGGTTGGTTGAAGAACTCGATCCCCTCTTCTCTGGCAGGCGAGGGCGAGGTGCGGATGATGATGCCGGCGTAGGTGCGGTTGAGCATCCGTTTGCCGAAGGTGTCCGTGAAATAATCGGAAAAGACCTCGTAGCGCTGGCAAAGATCGAGAAACGTATTTTTGGGCAGGGTGTAAAACGTGGTATCTTCCTGGGTTCGGCAGGTCCGTACCGGCACGCCGTCGTTGACCAGTATCGAAATCCCGCCGAACAGGTCTCCTTCTCCGAGCAGTCCGCTGAGCTTTTTTTCGTTTTTTTCCTCGAAATATCGCTCGGCCGCCCCTTTCTGGATGATATACAGCCGGTCCATCTTGCCCCGGCCCTGAACGAAGAGAACGGTCCCCTTGGGATGCCGGACCATTGAGAGCTGGGCGGCGATTTTTTCAAGCTCCTCTTCAGGCAGAAAAGAAAAGGGAACGACGCCGGACAGAAATAAAAACGCCTGGCTGGCCGAGACCACGGCCGCATAAGACTCGTCTCTCATCCGCCGGGTAAAGGTGTCGACAAAATGGCGGTAAAAGCTTTTGTGCTCCGCACACAGTTCGAGAAACTCCCGCTTCGGGATTCGGTAGACTTGGGCGTCCTGCTTGACCGTGACCGAGCGAAAGGAGATGCCCTGGTTCATGAGGATCGAAATGCCTCCGAAAATATCGTCTTTTTTGAGCAGGCCGCTGAGGAATTTTTCCCCATCCTGGTCGTAGTAGATTTCCAGGGCGCCGGTTTTGACGATGTAGACATGATCAATGCGGGTTTTGTTCTGAACCGAAAGATCGGTTCCGGCATCAAAGGCCGCTTCGGTGATCGCGTCGGCCAAACGCTTTCTTTCGCCCTCGGAAAGAAGGGAAAAAGGGACGATGTTTTCCAGGGTATTGTGCAGCTTCGCTTTATCCATCAGTACTTTTTCCGCGCATAGAAGGTTTTCTGCGAGGCCTCCCGCGCCTGTTTCAGGGTGTGGATGCCGTTTTTGGCCAAAATCGAAACCAGCTTCAAAAAAACCTCCGCCGTGGCGATGGCATCGCCCAGGGCGGTGTGCCGCCCCACGATGCTGATCCCCATCCGATCGGCGATGTCTTCCAGGTTGTGGCTGCTGTGGGCTGGGTGGACCGCCGCCGACAGCAAAAGAGTGTCGAGCACCGGATTGATGAACTGCACTCCGGTGGCCGATTCCTTGAGCTGGAGCATTTTCATGTCGAAGGCGGCATTGTGGGCTACCAGGATCGTCCCTTCGGCAAAGCGGTGAAACCGAGGCAGCACCTGATCGATGGTCGGTTGATCCTCCAGCATTTCAGCCTGGATGCCGTGGACCCGGATCGACTCCCGGCTCATCCAACGCTTGGGGTTGACAAGCTGGTCGAAGTATTCATCCCGAAGCAGCCGTCCGTTCACAATGCGAACGGCCCCGATGGAAATGATTTCATCCCCCTCGGCCGGATTCAACCCGGTGGTCTCGGTGTCGAAAACAGTATAGGCCAGCTCCCGCAGCAGGCATTCGTCCAGCTCCGGATCCTGACCGGCTTGATTGAACAGATCGAAATCGTAGAACTCAGGACGACTGTCGGGCAGAATCGTGATGTTCCGGATCTTTTCCGGCTCACTGATTTCCGGCGCCGGGAGCATGACCCGCAGACACGCGCCTCCGGGTGCTTTTTTGGTGCTTCGGGACCAGATATCCGCGTCATGGTGGAGAAGGACGGTTTTCAAAGACAGGGGAAAGTGCTCCGATTCCACGGAGAGGATGTCTTGTTCCCACCTCCGCAGCAGGTCTCCTGGAATCGGCTTTCCGTCCCACCGAATGTCCAGGTTGACCAGTCGTTTGATTTGCTCGGCTTGCAAGGTGAATCTGAAAGAGCCCTCGGCTTTGCCGATTCGCTGGAGGAGAAAAAGAAACGCCGTCATCAGCGAGTAGTTGTCGATGCGTACCTCGATGTCCGGGTCGGCTTCGGCGATATCGATACGAACAGCCAGCCGCTGGTCGGCTTTTTTCCGGACCGTCTCTAAAAAATCATAGGCCCGGGTGCGCACCAAGGGCCAGCGCGTCTCGATGTGTTCGGCCAGTTCGTCGGTGCTCTGATCCAGCAGATCCCCCAGCGATTCTGCCTCGCGCTGGATGATTCGTTCAAAGCGATCCCGCTGGCCGGGTGCCATCTGCGGGTACTCCAAAATCGCCTCGATAGCCGACCGAATGCTGGCCGCTGAGGCCCGGGACCGCCGGGTCAGGGCGTCGATCATCAGGCCCATCCGGCTTTCTTTTTCCAACTCCCGGGTGATGTCGAAAATAATCAGGATGAATCCGGTCAGCTTCCGGTCGGCGCTGAGCACAGGGACCGCTTCGAACCTGAAAAGACGCTCGTCTTTACCGATGAACACGAAGGTCGAGACGACATTGCCCTCTTGCCGCTCCAGTTTTTCGGCGATCTCATCCAGGGCATGGACAATCAGGTTCTTTTCGACCAGGCTGAAAATGGATCGCCCCAGTCCAATGAAAGATTGATGCGCTTCGGCCGAGGACTCCGAACTGGCCTTGCCGGCCAGGATTGCTTTGGCCTGCCGGTTGTACAGAAGGATCTGGCCTTCACTGTTGCAGATCACCACCCCTTCGGGCAGCTCCGCCATGAAGGCCGCCAGGATGTTCTTTTCCTCCTCGGCCTCTGTTTTGGCCCGTTGGATCCGCTCTTCGACGCTGCCTCGGATTTGGTCGTACCGGTCTGCCAGCTCATTGATTTCACCGGCCAGTTCGATCAGGTCGGCGCTTCCCTCGGCCTGAATGCGGTGCCGGGGGTTGGCGGAGTTGATCAGGGCGGCTTCTTCCTTCACCCGGACCAGGGGGAGGATGTAGATGTGAAAAATGCCGTCGAGAAGAAAGCCGATGCCGGCGAGGCCGAGAAACAGGGCGGCAAACAGATACCCGAATTTTTCCTTGACGAGCTGCAAAAGCAGGATCTTTTGCACCGGGTCGAGCTCGCGCCAGAAAATGATGGTCAGGCTGGCGAGAATCACCAGGATCAGCCCGAAAGAAATCGATGCGAACCACCAGAATTTGTTTCCCGCCCTCATTTCAACAGCTCGTTGACCCTTGCCACGATTTCCCGGTTGGAAAACGGTTTGGTGATGTAGGCGTCGGCGCCCATGGCCATTCCCTTGGCCATGTCTACATCACGGCCGAGGGCCGAGACAAGCACGATTTTAGTCTCTTTCAGCTCCGGGTCTTCCCGGAGCATCTGACAGACCTCCAGGCCGTTGACCCCGGGCAGCATGATGTCCAGCAGAACCAGGTCGGGCCGGAACCGCTCCATCAAGTCGATGGCCGCCTCTCCGCTTTCGGCGATTTTCACCTGGTAGCCGTTTTGTTCCATGAGAAATTGGAGGGGAACGACGATGTTGGGCTCGTCGTCGACGATCAGAATCTTTCGGGATCGATCCATGAAATGTTCCCGAAAAAATGGGTGCGGGGTTGATTGGATCCGGCGGACCGGAGCAATGGGCCGCCCCGGTCCGCCGTCGATTCTCCATCCGGATCGGCTATCCGAAAAGACCGATGCCGAACGCGGCTGTCCACAGAATGGAGAACGCGACCAGAATGATCATCCAGATGTCTTCCTTTTTCATGATCGCTACCTCCTTTTAGGCTTCCTTGACGACGATGTTGATTTCCTTTTCCGCGCGCTCGAGCTGCTCGTCGGTGATGGTGGACATCTCCGCCTTGAAGCAGAGCCCCCACATCATGATGATGCCCAGGATCCACCAGAAGATCTGCCAGGACCACAGGGGCGGAAATCCGGCAAACGAAAACGCGCTGTTGCCGAGGATGCAGGCCGGGCCGATGGCAAAGAAGAACCACACGGGCACAATGATCTTCATGGCGCTTCGCCATTTTCTGCCTGACTCGCTGGGGCTGTCGATGCTGTCGATCCATTGTCGCATCTCGGCCTGCCGTTCGATGGTTTCGGGCTTGTCCTTGAACCCGAGAGCCCGGCACAGGTAGGCCACCACCAGACCGACGCCGGTACCCCAGGCCGCCGAGTGGATCGTCAGCGGGTACCGGATCTCCGGGATACCGTAAGTGACATAGACCGCGACCATGCCGGCGAGCACGCCGAGCACCGACCCGATCGACGGCCACTTAAATCCCCAGTTGACGCCCATCAACAGGATGTACATGACAAAGCCGAAGGCCGTGGCAAGGGCCCCCAGCATGACTAGCGCCGCTTTGGACGTCATTCCGACGGTGAGGGCGGCAATGGTCAATATGGTCGTCAGGATCCGGTTGACCCAGATCTGCTCGGCGTGGGTGGCCTCCTGCTTTTTGATGTAGCGCCAGTACACGTCGCGCAGCAGGATCGACCCGCCGGTGCCGATGTACGGGGCGGCCGTGGAGTGCATGGCCGCGATCGCGCCGACAAAGACGATCCCGAGCATGAACGGCGGCAGAAACTGCATCATCAACGTGGGCACCACGGTCCGGTTGTTCACGTCCAGAAACGCCTCAACCCCCTTGAGCTGAAGGATCTTTGCACCCATGCCCTGGAACGCGGAAAAGTAGAACAGGGCGAAGCCGACCACGAAGGTGGACATGAAGGCCTGCTGCCAGGGAAACGGCCGGGGGTTCTTGTTGGCAAAGTTCCACATGGTAAAGGCCGGCGAGGACTGGATCCCCATCAGGGCGAACATGTAGGTCAGGATCATGATCGCCGTCCAAGGGCCGCCCTTCTTGGTGAAGTAGATCACCGCCGGGACTTCCAGGTACTTGCTTTCCAGCGCGTAGCAAGCCTCGGAAAATCCGGACCAGCCCCCCATCCGCTGCAGCACATAGGCGCCGAGGATGATGATGCCGCCCACCAGAAAGACGAACTGGATCACGCCGACCCAGGTCGAGGCCCGCAGGCCGCCGGTGACCACGTAGAACCAGACGACGAAGGCCAGGAAGATGCAGCCGAAGGTGAACGGTACGCCGGCCACCACCTGGAACAGGGCGCCGGCGGCCATGAGCTGCACCGCCGAATAGAACATGGCATACAAAAAGGCGGTGATCACCACCAGCCAGCGCACGGCTTCGTTGTTGTAGTAGTAGGCGAACATGTCGCCGGGGGTGACAAACCCGTAGCGCTTGCCGAACAGCCAGTTTCGTTTGGCAAAGAAGGTTCCGGTGATGGGGATCGTCAGCACGTAGAACGAGGCGAAGGCGTAGGCCAGGCCGTCACGCCAGATCAGCCCCGGATGGCCGACGAAGGTCCACCCGGAAAAAGATGCTGCCGTTGCTGCGAGCAAAAAGGCGATCATCGGAATCGACCGGCCTCCGATGGTGTAGCCCGAAGAGGTCTTTTCCGTAAAGTAGCCCTTCAGTCCCCAGTAAAAGCAGTAGACGATGTAAATGCCGAGCATGATGTAGACCCAAGTGGTTCCACTCATTTTTGCCTCCTGTGGAATCTGTCAATTGTTAACCGGCAAACCGGTCATGATTCCTTTTGGTCGGAAGTGGGGCCTCGATTGGCGGGTATCACCTCCTTTCTGAATTCGTCGTGTCCGCCCGAACAGGGGTTGAATCTCGGACAGATCGTTTTCGGTGTTCAATCTTTTTAACCCGCGGCGCGCTGCGACCGGCGCCGCAGAGGGCGCTGCCGGGGGACTGAGGCCCCCGGCAGGCGGTGCAGAACTCAGCCCTGGACCATCTTTTTGATCTCTTCTACGATCTCCGGATTGGCCAGGGTGGTGACGTCTCCTTCGTCCTTGTTGTTGGAGATGGCCGCCAGCACCCGGCGCATGATCTTTCCGGACCGGGTCTTGGGCATGTCTTTAACGATCCAGACCTTGCGCGGCTTGGCGATCTTGCCGATTTCATTGGAAATGGTGTCCGACACTTTCTTGGCCAATTCGTCGGTCGCCTCGTATCCCGGCTTCAGGGAGACGTACAGGTCCGGCTCCTTGCCCTTGATCTCGTGGGCCACGGGAATGACCGCCGCTTCTGCCACCTCTTCTACCACCAAGGCAGCGGATTCAATCTCCTTGGTGCCCAGCCGGTGGCCGGACACGTTGATCACGTCGTCGATCCGCCCCAGGATTCTCACGTAGCCGTCTTCGGCCACCACGGCCGCATCGCCGGTCATGTAGGGCCAGTCTTGCCAGTTCGTGCTCTTGGGGTTTTTGCAGTATCGGGCGAAGTAGGTGTCAACGAACCGCTGACGGTCGCCCCAGATGGTCTGGAACATGCCCGGCCAGGGATTCTGGATGCAGATGTTGCCCGCGATCCCCTTGCCGGGTTCGACCTCCTTGCCTTCGTCGTCGTAGACGATGGGATGGATCCCCGGCATACCGGGCCCCGCACTTCCGGGCTTCATGGGCTTGATGGCCGGAATCGTGCTGCAGAGAAATCCGCCGGTTTCGGTTTGCCACCAGGTGTCGACGATGGCGGCCTTTCCCTTGCCGACATACTCGTGGTACCATTTCCAGACCTCGGGCTCGATCGGTTCGCCCACGGTGGTCATGTGCTTGAACTCGTAGTTGTACTTGGCCGGCTCGTCGGGGCCGATTTTCCGAAGCGCCCGGATGGCGGTCGGCGCGGTATGGAAAATGTTCACGTCAAGATCCTGGGCGATTCGCCAGGCCCGGCCGGCGTCCGGATAGGTGGGGACGCCCTCGTAGACCACCGAGGAGGCGGCGATGGCCAGCGGCCCATAGACGATGTAGGAGTGGCCGGTGATCCAGCCGATGTCGGCCATGCACCAGTAGACATCGGTGGGGTGGATATCCTGAACGTATTTTGAAGTGCCGGCCGTGTAAGCCAGAAAACCGCCGGTGCCGTGCTGGCACCCCTTGGGCTTGCCGGTGGTGCCGCTGGTGTACATCAAAAACAGGGGGTCTTCTGCGTTCATCTTCTCGGGTTCTACCCGGGCGCCGTAATAGTCTTTGAGCACGTCGTTGACAAAGTAGTCTCTTCCTTCGACCATGGGCGTGTCGCTGGACGCCTTGCCTGTATAGCGCTGCCACACGAGGACTTTGTCCACGTTCTGACCGTCTTTGCCTGCCAGGTCCACGGCGATATCGGCGTTTTGCTTGTGGTTGATGAGGGTGCCGCTGCGGTAGTAGGCATCCATGGTGATCAGCACCCGGCTGCCGGAGTCGACAATGCGGTCGGCGCAGGCCCGTCCGGAAAAACCGCCGAACACCTGGGAGTGGATCACGCCGAGCCGAGCGCACGCCAGCATGGTGATGGGAAGTTCGGGCACCATCGGCATATGCAGGGTCACCCGGTCGCCCCGTTTCAGGCCGGCAAAATCCCGCAGCAGCGCGGCAAACTCGTTTACCCTGACAAAGAGCTCCTGGTAAGTGATGTGCTGGTAACCTTCTTCGATCGGCTCCGGCACGAAATGGATGGCCGTCTTGTTCTTGTATTCGGCCAGATGCCGGTCCACGCAATTGTAGCAGGCATTGATCTTGCCGCCTTTAAACCACTTGAAGCAAGGAGCGTCGCTGGTATCGAGGATCTCGTCCCAGTATTCGTACCAGTCGAGCATGTCCGCATACTCCTTGTAGCAGTTCGGGAACTTGTCCAGGCTGAACCGGTCGTAGATCGTTTCATCGGTCATGTTCGCCTGGGCAATGAACTTCACCGAGGGCATGTAATAGCCCTCTTCTCCCCAGTGCACGGCAATCTGCGCTTCCGAAGTTTCGGTGTATTCTTTTTCAGCCATAGATCCTTCTCCCTCCTTTGATTCATTGTCGGTTGTCGAACGTTACCCGCGGCTTCCTTTTGTTATCACCTCCCTGATACATCCTCCTTTCCTGCAGTCTCGGGAGCCATTGAATCCCGTGTCTTCGCATTAGGCGACAGACTTGGAAATTCCCCGGCCGAAAATATCGAAGGCCACCTCGAGGGTCTCTTTTAAATAGTCCTTTTCCCCGTTGATGATCTTTTTGCTTTCTTCCCACAGGACGACGCCGGAAAAGAGTGCCCAGAGAACGTCGGCCAAGGCCACCGGATGCTTGTCGATGAAAACCCCATCCTGGATCCCCGCGGCGAAAATCTCGGAGATCACCTTCAAGGAAGACTGCGAAAGCTGCTTGATTTCTGCCAGCAACTCCGGTGAAAGGTTTTTCAGGGTTTCGCTGGACTGCAAATGAAACATGTTGATGACCACCAGGGGGTCGAAATTGTATACATCGAACATGGCCTCTTTCAGGGCCTTGATCCGCTCGTCGGTGGACAGTCCCTTTTGCTGGGCTACGTGATCGAGCCGGATGTTGAGGTACTGCAGGATTCGGAGGGACAGGGATGCGTACAACTCGTCTTTGTTTTTGAAATAGAGGTATATGGTGCCGGGGCTCAGTTCGGCTTCCTTGGCAATGTCTTCCATGGTCGCCTTCGTAAACCCCTTTGCGGAAAACACGCGCTTTGCGGCGACGATAATCTGCTGGCGCCGGCGCTCTCTTTCGCGTTCTTTTCGTTCCTGAATTCCCATGGCTTAATGAACGATATTTATTATTTGAAATCGTCATAATTGATAGGGGCTATTTAGTCAAGAAAAATCTATTCATTTTTTTAAATCCCGATTATATGATATCTATGGAGAAGGTCTTCAGTGTTGCCGGTTCCCTTTAGCAACATAACATATTTATATCGTTTTGTTTTTGATGCGTTCGGCCTGATGGGCATTGACAGGCAGGCAGAATTTTCATACGCTGCGGAAAATCATCGGAGACGTGTCGAGAATGGAAAAAATCAATCTGTTTAGCGAACCGAAGCGGTTTGTCGAATTGCCGAGAACAGTCAAGATGGCGCTGCTCACCCTTCTTGCCGCGTGGCTGGCCCATTTTTACCTAGTTTTCCGGATATTTGAGGACCCATTTTCGGAAAACATGTTTTTGCAGCAGGCAGCACTGGCGGCCATCAGCTTCTTTGTCCTGTTGAAATTAAGGAACTGGGCTCGAATTTTATGCATTACAGGAAATGTGATCGTTCTTATTTTTTACCTCTTTCTTTTTTTCACCCTGATCGGCGGATCCGCTTCTGCCCTGTTGACCGGCCTGGCGCTGGTAAGCTTGGCGCTGTTTGCAGTGTCTACCTTTTTTTTGTTGAATGCGGAATCCGCCGACTTTTTCAAACGACAATCGGCAAAAGCCCGGAACTCCGCGGCCGATTAGACCAGCCTACCGGCGGGCAATGAAAGGCGGAACCATCAGATGTCCGAACAAGTCACCTGCAAATGCGGAAACGTGGTAACGGTGGAGGGCGAGCGGTCGTGGTGTACAAAATGCGGCCAGCCGGTATACACAGACCCCAAAAAACAGCGGCGCCACAAGTGGAACAGCCTCTACCTGACGGTTCTGTTCATCGGCACCATTACGTTTCTGGTCTATATTTACCTGGAGCTGGTCTCCAAATTCTGGGTCGTAGAATAAATTGCGGCGGGCATGCCCGCCGCAATTTTGTCAACCGAACGGCCCCAGTCCGGCCGGCGGTGGCACTGACCTGCAGAAACAGGCTCCTTTCTCACTCTGCGGAAAGAATCTCCTGGAACATGTTGCTTTGGGCCACTTTCCTTCCCCGGTCCAGCTGCTCCGAAAGCTGAGCCACCGACTGAAACGACAGTTGCAGCACATACCGGCTCCCTTCGAAGTTGGGAGGGGGGAGCAAAGACATCCCTTCGCCCAGCGGCAGCTGCCGGCGCTTTTGTTCAAACTCCGCCTCGAACCTGCTTCGCGACGGAAATCGGCGCCGTTTGAGGGCGCTAAGCAGCGCCCTTCCCTTTTGGGGCAGCGCCGTTTCCGGGTCTTGGGCGATCCCCGTCAGTTCCGGCGCATGGACAACGGCGGTAAAATCCAAGTCCTCCCGGCGAGCGATTTCCCGGATCAGCGCCAGCGCCTCCCGCTGCCGGTTCAAACTCAAGGGGACCGACGCGAGCAGTTCGGCGAAGGCGGTGGTCTCCGCTTCCGGCATCCGGATCAGCTCCAGGGCCACGGGAAGCGCGATCCGCTCGTCGACAATCCCCCGCTGGATCTGTTCGGGAGCCGTGCAAAGATCCCAAAGCTTTTCGATCAGTTCTTGACCGTCCGGAAGGCCGAGCTCCGCTGCGGCACTTGGGAGTTCTTCAACAGAAAGCGCTTGGGACAACAGCCGGTAGGCCCGGGAGAGCTCCACCGGATTCAGCCGGCGCTGGGAGGAGTTGTCTGCGATGGCGATTTTGGCACAGGTCAGAAAATCGCTGTCGTCGGAAAGGATCCGACAGGTTATCGGATTTCGGCCCAGGAGCCGGCAGGCCGCCATCCTGAGAAAGCCGCAGACCACCGACCAGCGGCCCCGCCGTTGTTTTACGATCGGGGGGCTCAATACCCCTACGGCGCCGATGGAGCGCGCCAATTCGGCCGGGTCGCTTTGGGTGGTAACCCTGTAGGCATCGTCGGAAAGGTCGATTCGGTCCAGGGAAATGGTCTCAAAGAATTGCGGCACGAGGCGTCTCAAAATTCATCAATCAAAGGAGCGGCCGGTCAGCTGAGTAAATGCCTCGATGTATTTGCTCCGGGTGCTGTCGACCACCGGCTCGGGCAGATTAGGGCCGGGAGGGGTTTTGTTCCAGTCGAGTGAGAGCAGGTAGTCTCTGAGGTACTGTTTGTCAAAGCTTTTCTGAGGTCCGCCGGGGCGGTAGCTCTCTTTTGGCCAGAAACGGGAAGAATCCGGGGTGAGCACCTCGTCGATCAGGATCAACCGTCCTTGATCGATTCCGAATTCGAATTTGGTGTCGGCGATGATAATCCCGCGGCTTTCAGCCACCTCCCTGGCCTTGGTGTAGATGATCAGGCTCAGGTCACGGACCTGCTCGGCGCGTTTCTTTCCGATCCGCCGGACGGTCTCGTCAAAGTCGATGTTGATGTCGTGAGCGCCGAGTTCTTCCTTGGTCGAAGGTGTAAAAAGCGGCTCCGGAAGGCGATCCGATTCACGCAGCCCCTCTGGAAGCGCGATACCGCAGACCTGCCCCGACTCCCGGTACGATTTCCAGCCGGAACCGGAGATGTAGCCCCTGACAACGCACTCCACAGGCAACGGTTCTGCTTTTCGCACCAGCATGCTTCGATAACGCAGCTGCTCCGCATAGGGGCGGCAGGCGGCTGGGAATTGATCGACGTCGCTGGCAATCAAATGATTGTCCACCAGATCTTTCATGATGTCGAACCAGAACAGCGAAATCTGGGTCAGAATTCGGCCTTTGTCCGGTATGGGGGTGGGCATGATCACGTCAAACGCCGAAATCCTGTCCGTAGCCACCATGAGCAGGGCGTCGCCAAGATCATAAAGGTCTCTCACCTTTCCGCGTTTGATCAGCGCCAGACCCGGCAAATCGGTTTCATATACCATCTTATTCATTGATTATCTCTTTCTCGAAAGGCCTTGATGTACTGCTGAAGGACGTTGCCGGTATTCTGATCGACTTCAAAAAATTGGATTCCGGCTTCAAACTTTCCTTCCTGACCGGCCTTGACGTATACGATCTTGCCTTCGACCGTCACCAGCTCCTCTTGCAAGCCAATGGTCACCTCAACCCGGTTGCCGGCTTCCAGCTCGACATGGGTTTCCAGCCGAATTCCGACTTCAGACACGTTCAGCGTGCGCCCCATCCCCTGTTTGACCAGATTGTTCTCATTGTCGTAGCAAGCGTAGTTGAGCAGGTTCTGGGAGTTGATCCGGTAATGTTGTCTTTTTTCTTTGGTGGTCATAGTTCTCGCTCGAATTTTTCGCCAACCGCGTTGTTGTGTTGTTGTTTGGGTCCTGTGGATCGGAACCTCCGTTGGTCCGCGTCCCCAGGGGGGTCTCACCCTTTTTCCTTCAAAGATTTCTTATGACAGTCGGCCGCCACCATGGAGGTCACCGAAATGCAAGTCGCCGTGTGTTCGATCAGCTTTTTGAAAGTGGCCGGAAGATTGTCGTACTCCTTCTGGAGCGGTCCGATGTCCACGGTTTCGAATCGCATTGTCTTGGAGGCGAATACCGAAGCAGCGACCGGCTCCTGCCCAGTGTCGAAAAACGGCACCGAACCGAAGAAATCTCCTTTTTTCAACTTGACAAGCGGCACGTAGCCGTCATCCGAGTAACGGACTACGGTGGCATCGCCTTCGGTGATCCTGAACAGACGCTCTTCCGGATTTCCCTGACGAACCGTTGCCTCCCGGTCTTTGACGTATTCATCCAGGGAATAGGCCCTGTTGTGAATGTCCACAATCCGGTCCGACACTTCCCGAAGCCGTTTGTCCATGCTTAACAGGAGCCTTCGCAACATCGGCGACAAGGCGGAAAAATCGGTAAACAAGCGCTGGGTATCGAGCACCCCAAGGGAGACATCTTCCAGGGCAACGGAGGTGGCGCTGCGAACATTGCCGTTGACCGTAAAAGTCGCCATGCTTCCAATGAAGCAACCTTCTGCCACGCGGATCAGGTCAAGCGGGCCGCGGTCGGTTTGCTTTCGGACTTGCACCAACCCCTGGACGACGACCCAAATCCAATTGCCGTGGCTGTTTTCTTTGACGATTTCCTGGCCTGCGCTGAACTCTTCTTCGTCGACCACGTACATGTAGTCGATGAGCGGGCCCCGGATCAACGGCCCTCCACCGGCCGAAGGGGCATCTCGGTGGTCGGTGGTCGGCCTTTCTGAAGGGCCGATCAACTGGATTTCACCGTCGTCGAGCTTTCGAAGCCCGTCCAGGATAAGTTCCATTCGCCCCTTTTCGATCGCTTTTTCGATCGGCACCTGCTTGGGAGTAAACTCGAATTCCCCTTCCACCCATCCGAACAGGGCGTAGAGCGCCTTTAACCCGGTCTCGTCGCCGGCAAAAGCGTTTACCGGATTGCCTTTGTGAAGATGAACAACACCGGGCTCCGGTGCGTACGGACTGGTTATCCGAAGCACGCCGGTGCTGCCGTTGGAACCGAACAGCTGCAGCAGATCGCCGAGGTTCAAAAAATTCAAAGCGCCTGAAAGCGCGACGCCGCTTTTCATGGTCAACCCTTTACGATCCTTTCTGGAATTGGTTTTTTAGGGATTTGAGCGTAAGCTTCAGACATTCTTTGAGGGTTACGCCGACACCGTCGCCCTTCAAGGCACTGGCTGGAAACGACGGCACTTTCAGTTGACGGTTGAGGTCTTTATCCATCTGCTCCAAAGTCAGGATGGGGAATCCCTCCTCGGCCAGATCCCGCTTGTTGTACTGAAACACCAGCGGCACTTTGAACACGTTCAGCCCGTAATCTTTCAGGTTTTGGGCCATGTCCTTCAGGGAGATCATGTTTTTTTCTCTGCGGACCTGCAAGGAATCGGCGACGAAGACCAATCCATCGACTTCCTTGAGCACAAGCTTTCGGGTGGAACTGTATTGCACCTGCCCTGGAACCGTATACAGCGAGACCCGCACATCGAACCCTCGGATCTTGCCCAGCCCGATGGGAAGAAAATCAAAGAACAGCGTGCGGTCTCCTTCCGTAGTGATCGAAACCATCTCCCCGGTAACCTGCTTTTTGTATGTTTTGTATATGTACTCCAGGTTCGTGGTTTTGCCGCCGCGACCGGGACCGTAGTAGACGATCTTTGCTTCGATCTCCTTGTTTTTCAAATTGATCGTTGCCATAAGGGCAGTGCTCCAGAAACGAATTGCGTCTGCGGGATCAGAAAACGGCGCACCGTCTGCAGCTGCAGACTGGCCGCGTCTTTCAAATCATGTGCTGGTCACTTTGATGTCCAGGCTGAAATCCCCCCGCTTGGGCCCGGTGGCAATCTTGGTGTTGGATGTAACGATTCCGGCACCCTTGAACATGGCAAACGGGGAGTAAAACTCGATGTCGTTTAATTTGGTTCCGACCTTCAAATGTTCAATCATGCCTTTTTCCCTGCTCAGAATCAAGAGGCTGATCTCTCTTCCGGATTGAAAACTGACGTCAAATTCGACCCGCTCACCGGTCTGCGGACCGTCTTCCATCAAGACGCCGATGGAGCTGATGTCCAGGAGCTCTTCTTCCTGGCCGGCGGTGCTTTGGTCAAGCTGCAGGTCAAGCTCGGGCAACTCGATTTCCTGCAAGATTTCTGAGCCGGATTGGGCGATCTCGACGGTTTTTTCGATTCCTCTTTTGTCCAGCAGCCCTTGGAAAAAAACTCGCAGGTTTTCCAATTGCTGCGGTGAAAAGAGTCCTTCGAGGTCCCAACGGCGGAATTCTTCGATTCCCTCGTCGAAAGACTTCCGGGAAATGTGGCAGCGAATGATGTTCTTGGCCGCCGCCACCTTCAGCGAATCTTTTGACAAAAGAGAACGGAATTCCTCCAATGCCCGGCCGTACTGGCCGAATTTGGCAAGGGCAATGGCCCCTTCCAGCGGCTGGGAGTCGGCGTCTTTGGCAAAGGCAAATTTTTCCTTGATCAGGTCCTGGACTGCTGCGGTCATCTCCGGAGCAGCCGGTGCATTTAAAAATGCATCGAGTTCTTTTTCCACGGCCCGGATCTTTCGGTCAATTACCTCCAGATACGCATCCCGGTTTTTAACCTTATCGACTTGTTTCAGAAGGTCGGCAGCGGCTCGATACTTGCCGATGGATTCATTGAGAAGCCCTTGGGAGCGGTACAATTCCGCCTCCTGAAGAAGCGTCTTGATTTTCACAGCCACATTCATGAAACAGACCTCTTTGCGTCGTTTTCGCAACAGGGGGGCCGGCTGGAGGCCAAGCGATACGTGAATAGCCTTTTTTTGGTTTAGATGTCAACAATTTAAGAAGTGGCGGCAAGCAAGTGTTGACAATCACCTGTAGTATGGTATCAAATCTTTTTGCTTCCGCAATCCTTACCGATCCTCGTGGCGAAAGGATCAACCAAAGCGCAAGGAGAGAATCATGGACAAGAAGGTAACCGTTATTGGAGCTGGAAACGTGGGTGCCACCGCCGCCCAGCGGCTGGCTGAAAAAGAGCTGTGCGATGTGGTCCTGATCGATATCATTGAAGGGGTTCCCCAGGGAAAAGCCCTCGATCTGACCGAGGCCGCCCCCATCGAAAAGCACGACGCGAAGGTGGCCGGCTCCAACGGGTACGAAGCCTCGGAAGGATCCGACATCGTAATCATCACTGCGGGCGTACCGCGCAAACCGGGCATGAGCCGCGACGACCTGCTCAGCACCAATGCCGGCATCATGAAAAACGTTGTCGAGCAGGTGGCCAAATATTCTCCGGAAGCAAAGCTGATCATCGTGAGCAATCCGCTGGACGCCATGTGCCATGTGGCCCTCGATACAAGCGGTTTTCCCAAAAACCGGGTCATGGGAATGGCCGGTGTCCTCGACTCTGCGCGGTTTCGCGCGTTTATCGCCATGGAACTCAACGTCTCGGTGGAAAACACCCATGCCTTTGTGCTGGGCGGCCACGGCGATACCATGGTCCCCTTGCCCCGCTTTTCAACGGTGGCCGGCATTCCCATCACCGAACTGATCAGCAAAGAGCGAATCGATGCGATAGTGAAGCGCACCGCCAACGGCGGGGCCGAAATTGTCGGGTTGCTCAAGTCCGGAAGCGCCTTTTACGCGCCGGCTTCAGCCGCCGTGGAGATGGCGGAATCGATTCTAAAGGACAAGAAAAAGATCCTCCCCTGCGCGGTTCTGCTGGAAGGCGAATACGGCATCAGCGATTTGTTTATCGGCGTCCCGGTCAAGCTCGGAGCAAGCGGCATCGAGGAGGTGATCGAAATTGAACTGACCGAAGCAGAGCAGGCGGCATTGAACCGGTCGGCCGATGCCGTGCGAACCCTGGTCGAGGACATGAAGAAGCTTCAAAAATAAATATGCGGCGCAAACTACGCGCCGCATATTTATAAGAGACGGCTTTGCCGCCGATAAAAAACCGTCGGGCTTGCCCGGCGGTTTTTATTTGGTGACGACCAGCTTGCGCGACCGATCCGGCGGATCGTGATCGTTCCCTTTTTCCGCCTGTTCATCGAGATGAGCCTTTACGGCACGGGCCGCGGGGAGGGTCATGCCCGGCACCGCGGCGATCTCCTCGATCGACGCCCGGGCCATGGCCTCCTTCCCCCCGAAACTTCTCCACAGCGCCTGCTTCCGTTTTTCCCCGATTCCGGAAACGTTGTCCAAGACCGACGCTATCGATTCCTTGCGATGCCGCCGCCGGTGGAAGGATACGGCAAGCCGGTGCGCCTCGTCGCGCACCCGCTGCAAAAAAAGAAGAAGCTCGGGTTCCTTTCCGAAGTTCACCGGATCCCGGCGTCCGGGCAGATAGATCTTGTCCTGCGTCTCTCCCCGGGCCGGATCCTTCTTTGCAATCGCGGCCAAGGGGAGCCGGTCCGACAATCCCAGCGTTTCCATGACCTGACGTGCAACATTGAGCTGTCCTTTGCCGCCGTCGACCAGGACAAGATCCGGAAGGGATTGCCCGGAACAAAGCCCTGCGAATCGGCGCTGGAGCACCTCGGCCATCGAGGCGTAGTCGTCGGGCCCCTCGACGGCGCGGATCCGGTACCGGCGGTAGGAGGAAGGATCCGGCCGGCCTTGCCTGAAAACCGCCATGCCGGCCACAGGCGCCTGCCCGAAGAGGTTTGCGTTGTCGAAACACTCGACATGAAGCGGTGCGCGGGGTAGCCCCAGGCGCCGCTGAAGGCGATCCAAGAGCTTCCGGTCTTGATCGGCCGCATTCTGCCGCTCCTGAAGCCGCTCTTCGGCATTTTGGATTCCCAGGGCCATGAGTGCAGCCTTTTGCCCCCGTTTCGGATTCAGGATTCGGATCCGGCCGCCCTTGATTTCGCCGAGCCTCTCTTCGAGCACCCGCCGGTTTTCCAGGGCGGTTTGGACCAGGATTTCTCCGGGAATAAACGGCGCCTCTTCATAGTACTGCCGCACGAACGCGTCGGTCAGCTCCTCTTCTGCCGAGAGGTTGTCCGGAACGAAAAATTCCCGTGCCTCGGACATGAAGCCTCCCCGCACCGGAATGAGCGCAACTAGGGCAGCATTGTCCCGGCGGGCCACCGCCACGACATCCCGGTCCTTGAAATCCGTCGTGACCGCCACCTGCTTTTCCAGGGTCTTTTTCAGTGCCATGATTTTATCCCGGATCCGGGCCGCCCGTTCAAACTGCTGCTGATCCGCCTCCTTCCGCATCCGGGCCTCCAGCTTCCGGATCAGCTCCGGGGTTCTTCCCTTCAGAAAAAGGACCACCTCCTTGACGCCGTCTGCGTATGTTTCCGGCGGCACGTCCATGCAGCACGGTGCCAGGCAGCGCTGCATCTGACAGTGAAGACAGGGGCGGGTTCGCTGGCGAAACTCCCGGTTTCGACATTTTCGAAGACGAAAGTGCTTGTCGATGAATCGCAGGGTTTGCCGAACCGCATGGGCCGAGGCATAGGGACCGAAGTAGAGCGCCCCGTCTTTTTCGATTTTTCGGACAATGGTCAGGTTCGGATAGCGCTGCCGGGGATCCAGCCGCAGCGAAGGATACCGCTTGTCGTCTTTGAGGACCACATTGTACCGGGGTCGGTGTTTTTTGATCAGGTTCGACTCGAGGATCAACGCCTCTTTTTCCGAGCCGCAGAGAATTGTTTCGATGCCGGCAATTTTTCCCACCAACACCCGGGTTTTCGGATCGAGCCGTTCGGCCGGCTTCAGATAGGCGGCGACCCGCTTTTTCAGGTTTGCCGCCTTTCCCACATAGAGATACTTTCCGGCGTCATCCTTCATCAGATACACCCCGGGCCGGGCAGGCAATGATGCTATTTTTTCTTTTAATTCCGAATTCATATTTTTAATGGATTAATGTGTTTTATTAAGAAATGAATCCCCCCTACAACCCCGCCAAAGCGTGATTTCCGCTTCGCATCAACAAGCTGTAAGGTTTCAAAGCCGGATCTGATCTTATCCCCCCCTCACCCTGGCCCTCTCCCACCAGGGGAGAGGGAATCATGTTGAGTTATGATATTGTTTTTTGGAATTTTCCGCCGAAGGCGGACCCACGATGAAATCGCGAAGCGATTTCATCGTTCGAAGACGATCCGCTTGCGAAGCGCCGCAATGCGGTCCCGGATTTTGGCGGCCTTTTCGAACTCAAGTTCGGCGGCTGCCTCTTTCATTTCCGCCTCCAGCCGGTTGACCATCCGGTCGAAGCTTTCCAGCGATTCCACCGTCTCGGCCGCCTCCCCGACCGGGGAAACCTTATGGGCAGACGGGTCCATCATTTCGTCAAAGGCCGAAAGGATCTTTTTTTGAATCGTCTCCGGTATGATCCGGTGCTTTCGGTTGTGGGCCTCCTGAATAAGCCGGCGCCGCCCGGTTTCTTCAATGGCCTGCTTCATGGCGCCGGTGACCGTGTCGGCATACATGACCACGGTCCCGTGTACGTTTCTTGCGGCCCGGCCGCAGGTCTGAATCAGGGACTTGGCTGATCGTAAAAACCCCTCTTTGTCCGCGTCCAGAATCGCCACCAGGGAAACCTCCGGAATATCGAGGCCCTCCCTGAGGAGGTTGATGCCGATCAGCACGTCGAACACCCCTTTTCGTAAATCCCGGATGATTTCCATCCGCGCCAGGGTGGTAATATCTGAGTGAAGGTAGCGCACCCGGATGCCCAAATCGGCGTAATATTCGGACAGATCCTCGGCCATTCGCTTGGTCAATGTCGTGACCAGCACCCGTTCGTTTCGCTGAATCCGGCCCAGAATCGCCTCGTACAAATCGTCGACCTGGTTTCGGGCGGGGCGGACCTCTATTTGCGGGTCGACCAGACCGGTGGGGCGAACGATCAGTTCCACCGGGGGGGCCGGGCTTTGCTGCTGCTCGTATTCGCTCGGGGTGGCCGATACGTAAACCACTCTGCCGCTTCGCTCCTGAAATTCCTCAAATCGCAGCGGACGGTTATCCAGGGCCGAGGGAAGACGAAACCCGTATTCGACGAGGGTCTGCTTCCGGGACCTGTCTCCCCGGAACATGGCCCGCAGCTGCGGTACGGTGATGTGACTTTCGTCGATGAAGATCAGATAATCGTCCGGAAAATAGTCGAGAAGCGTCGGCGGCGGCGCTCCGGGTGCGCGGCCGGTCAGGTGCCGGGAGTAGTTTTCGATTCCGTTGCAGTAGCCCAGTTCCTGGATCATTTCCAGGTCGAACTGCGTCCGCTCTTCGATTCGCTGGGCTTCGATCAGTTTGCCGTCCTGCCGGAAACACTCGATTCTGTCTTTGAGCTCGGCAAGGATGGTTTTCACCGCCCTTTTCTGGGTGCTTTTTTGAGTCACGTAATGACTGGCCGGGAAAAGCGTCGTATAGCCCATGCGCCGGCGGGTTTCTCCGCGGAGGGGATCGATTTCGGAAATGGCGTCGATTTCGTCGCCGAAGAATTCGATCCGGACGGCCCGGTCCTCTTCGGCCGCTGGAAATACTTCCACCCGGTCTCCCCGGACCCGGAAGACTCCCCGGTGAAAATCGACATCGTTTCGATCATAATGCATGGACACCAGGCGCGACAGCAGATGATCACGGGACATCTCCATTCCGGTTTCAAGGTCGATCCGCATCGCCAGGTAGTCTTCCGGCGCACCGAGGCCGAAGATGCACGATACGCTGGCCACCACGATGACGTCCCGCCGTGTGAGGACCGAGCGGGTCGCAGAGTGGCGAAGCTTGTCGATCATCTCGTTGATGGACGAGTCCTTTTGAATATAGGTGTCGGTGCTCGGAATATAGGCCTCCGGCTGGTAGTAGTCGTAGTAGCTGACAAAATACTCGACGGCGTTTTCCGGGAATAGTTCCCGGAACTCATTGTAGAGCTGTGCAGCCAGGGTCTTGTTGGGGGCGATCACAAGGGTGGGGACATTGACCCTGGCAATGACATGGGCCATGGTAAAAGTTTTTCCCGAACCGGTGACGCCTAACAACACGTTGTGCCGCTGGGCCTTTGCCAGTCGCTCGACCAAGGTCTCGACAGCCCGTGGCTGATCTCCTTTCGGAGAAAAGGAGGAGACGATATGAAAGGCGTCCGAATTCATTGCGTGAAATCCGGCTTGCGTTCGAGCAGGGCCACGGCCATCGCCCCGATCCCCTCGCCCCGGCCGATCCACCCCAACCCTTCGTTCGTGGTGGCCTTAACGCTTACCCGCTGCAGAGACAGGCCGGCGGCCCGGGCGATGTTTTCCACCATCATCCTGCAGTAGGGGGCAACTTTCGGCCTCTCGAGCAGTAATGTGGCGTCGATATTTTCGATGGAAAAACCCCGTTCTGCGACGATATCCACTGTCTTCGATAAAAGAACCAGGCTGCAGATGCCGGCCCAGGAAGGATCGGTGTCCGGAAAGTGGATTCCAATGTCGCCTGCCGCGCCTGCGCCGAGAACAGCGTCGCACACGGCGTGGACGAGAACATCCGCGTCTGAATGCCCATCCAGTCCCTGCTCGAATTCGATTCGCACGCCTCCGAGGATGAGGGGTCTTCCAGGAACCAGTCTGTGGGCGTCGTATCCGATGCCGATTCTCATAAGCAATCCATAGGGAAGGCGGACGGGTTAGAGCGCTTGTCAAATTACGGAACGGAAATATGGCAATCCCGACAGGGCGCCGTTTCCGGTGAACGCCGCCTTTCGCCCACCGGTTGGCGCGTCTTTTTATCATATCGAGGCCACGGGGTAAACCGACGGTAAACCGCCGATTTTATCGCGCGGCGCCGAATCGCAGAGGTATTGTACAGTCCCTGTCTTTGGTGGTATGCATTTTCCATGAGTGTCTTACGCAATTTTCTGTTTCGCCAAACAAGCATTCTGGATCTTCCAATCTGCGATTACAGACTTGAGTTTTCACTGAATCGACTCGTCCCGGGGGTCGACAACATCCATTTTGACGTCCACCTGAGTCCTCAACTGCGCCGGACTGCCGAACGCGCCGCCTTTTGTCTGATAGTCCGCCACTCCGGCGTGCAGGCGCTGCTTCAAACCGAGGATGCGGGAAAATGGAAACCGATCCGGGAAGCGTTCAAGGATCAATGCCGGCATGTGATGGCGGCAGCCGTGCACCAGGCGAAGTCGAAACAGGAAATTCAAATCGACTACCTATGCCAGATCGCCATTGCCAAACTCATCAAAACCGCCGTTGAAACCCAATACGAGAAAACCATCGACAGGCTCGAAAAAGAGCTTCGAAGCTACGAGCTTTCCCACAGACAGGATCTGGCGACCTGCGTTGCCATTAAAGAGAAATTGAGCTGGATTCGGCTGCACTGCGGAGATTTGATCAGAGACGCCGCCGCCGTGCTGTTTGACCTGGCTGCAGAGGAGGGAAAAGAGGTCAACGAGCTTCGGGAAGCCAATTTCGGAGGCGATGCGCTGCTGCCGGGGGATTTTTTTCGTAATCCCCTGCTCTATGCCCACACCGCAGCCGATGACAGACTCATGATGCACAGCTACGTTCTGCTCGGCCAACGGTTCGAGGATCCGGACAGCTATGAACGCCTGATGACGCTGGTTGACGAATTTCTTCAGAAAACGGATCTGCCCGACATCCTGGAAATCAACAAGGCAAACAGCAACCCGGACCCGGCAGATTCACTTTCCCGCATCTGGCTGGTACCCGAAAATGTCGACATCCTCTTCGATGGCGCTAAAACCGAACTGCAGATCAGTCGTCTTCCGGCGGGAAAGTTGGGCCGGGAAGAGCGCCGACGCCTGTCCAAGCGTCGGCGGACACAACGCAGGATGATCCGTTCGATCTATCGCAGCTTTCGCCGGGCAGGGCTTCTGCACCGGATCGCCGCCGG
>Ga0272443_10001068_pt1 | contig 43163 bp, 66 predicted proteins | sample SSMAcet12_FD_193581 | JGI IMG/M metagenome (GOLD analysis project Ga0272443, IMG submission 193581) | Marine sediment archaeal communities from Little Sippewissett salt marsh, Falmouth, MA, United States - SSM-Acet-12 | ecosystem: Environmental > Aquatic > Marine > Wetlands > Sediment ...
TGCTAGTTGATTTTTTGGCAGTACCATGCTGATACGGGTTGTTTTTGCCATGTCGTCTCCTCTCTACTATTTATAGTATATATCCTGCACGAATTTATGTCAAGTGCTTTACTGGCTAGTACCCCCTAAATTTTAGGGGATAGGGAGCAATTCCACAAAAACGCTTGACAAGGTATATACAGTGTTATATAATGTAGACAAGTTGAGAGCAAAGCCAAGCGGCACATCGCCGCAAACGTAGCGCCATTGAGCGCAGAGCTATAGGAGGCTCATGATGCAGATCAATACTTTTATACCAAAGTGGATGGATAAGGACTTAGGCTGTGCAATCGCTGTGCGCGATGCCAGCAGTGGAGCGCCAACCTTCACGCTGGTCGAAGACTGGGGCTACCCTGCGCCGGTCGCAAACCTGATCGATGTGCCGCTGTCGCACCTGAAGGCCGTTGTTACCACCGCGCAGCGGTATCGCCGGCGCGCAGGCTGGCGGATTGACGCCATACATGCGGCAATCAGGACCGTCAATCAGCAGTGGCGCGAAGACCGGCTGGCAAGCCGAACACGCGAGTCGTACCAAGCCGAACTGGAAAGTCGTCGGCACGACGTTGACTTCCTGGCCGCGTTTGGTCCGGAAAGCGACGACGAACCGTACTTGAGCGAACTGGGCGAGTTGACGCTCGCCAAGCTGCGCAGCGGCAGCCTTGATTTTATTATCGAGGACTAGCTAGCACAACGGGGGGCGCGCATCCGACACGCGCACAACGAAGCGGCTCCGGTACATGGCGAATGAACCGGAGCCAAAGACAAAGGTTAGGAACATGTCCAATATTTTATCACACCTTCAATATTTGAACGACACTGAACTAGCACAACTGCGCCAGCTGCCAACACTGAGCGACAATGAGATCGCATCATACGCCGCCTCGTTGCGCGGGCTGGGGGCGGCGGTTATTGTTGACGACAGCGCCGTTTTCGTGTCCGAGGTCGGGGCGCGTGACGGCGTTGTTTTTGTACGTGACGGGCTGCTGGAAGCGCACCTCGCAGCGGCACTCGCATCGCTGGCAGAATACCGCCAGCTTACAGCGTAGCGCAGTCGGCAAACGCCAATGCTGGCGGGTCGTGCGGGGTAGGGTAACTGAGCCGCGACGAGCGAACCCGCACAGGGACCGACTAGGCGCAAGGTCGGGCGCGTGAGAGCGCGCAAATGTGGCCAGCACGACCACACAATACCCGCCAGCAGCGGCATAGCCAGGGAGAATGACGATGGAAACTAGACCGGATAACATCACACTGCGCGAAGACCGCGACGCTGACCCAGAAGCGTATGATATGCCACAATACAACAACCCCTTCGATGACGAACCGGCCACGACGCGGCGCAAGCCCCAATGCGCATATTATCGCTTGCAGATGCAGGCCGCCATTGCTGAGCGCAACACCGCGCGCTGGCGCGGGAAGCAAATGCTAGAAATGGCAAAAAAAACCAGACAGCTAAAAGCTAGGCTGAACGCACAGCAACGCGACCTGGATAGCTTGCGCGCGGAATTGCGTAAGGCACAGCAGGCCGAGCCAGCCGGCCCGGCGGCGCTGAGTCACAAAATCGGACGGCTGGAGCGCGATCTGGACCAGAAAAAAAACCAGCTAACACTCATTCGGCGCGCGCTTGCTCGACACGGCTATACCGGCGTTGACACCGTAACGCTGGTTGAACGCGCATTAAAAGACCTCCAACAAGGTATTGCATAGGAGAGGAAAAATGTCTGTAAATACCAACCGGAAAAATACACTGTGCATTTATCCCGGCTGCACGCGCGGCGCTCAGCACAACGGGCTGTGTCACGAACACATGCAGGACGTGTACCGTGCATGGCAGGAAGCGCACCGCGCCAACGGCGTAAGCGTCGAACAGTTCACGGCGCAATTCGCCCGCGAACACCTCGCCCCGTCGCGCCTGGCACAGCAGGAGCGCGCGTGATGTGGAGTGCGCAATGGAACGAGAGCGGCCCGCGTGGCGAGTATGTCAATCGCCACCGCATCGAAGCGGAGATCGACGATCACACCGTGTGCCCCCCGCCATCGGTCGAGCGCGCAGTCGGCCTGTTGCGTGGTGAGTTCGTCGCCATCATGCAAGACATGGCGCGCGACGTGCTCGGCAATAGTGACCCGGACGGCGCAACACAGCAGCGGGCGATCCACACCCGCGCGGTGTTCACACCGCCAGAGAAGGCGCGTGTGGTCGCGTGGGAAGCGCGCGTAGACGCGCAGACGGCAGAACTGGTACATTCGCACCTGCAAGCGGCACAGAGCGCCGTAGCGGGCAAATTTAGCAAAGGAATAGCAGCATGAATGAGATTGTCGCATACGATCCCGAACAACATAATGAGGTTGTGGCGCGCAACCAAGCGCTACTCGACCTGCGAAGTCGGATTTTCCGGCAGGGCTTGCACTACGGTGAGCCATTCAAGGGGTCCGGCAAACCAACATTATTAAAGCCGGGAGCCGAGCTAATTCTGGCGCGTTTTAAGTTGTGGCCGGAGTTTATTGATCGCGGCGTCACCGAACGATGGGACAGCGAGCCGCCGATCTTCCATTATCGTTATGAGTGCCGCCTGAGACATCGCGTAACCAATGAGGTATGGGGGGCTGGCATTGGTTCATGCAATAGCCTCGAAGATAAATACCGTTGGCGCAAACAGGATCGCTTGTGTCCTAATTGTGGCGCTCCGAAAATTATCAGGAGCAAATACCCCGACAAACGAACCGGCGAGTTTGGCTGGTATTGTTTGAGTTGCAAAACACCGTTCCCCCCTGGTCACGAGGCCATTGAGGATCAGCCTGTAGGCCGGGTGCCAAATGATGAGATTTTTACACTCATCAACACACTGGATAAAATGGCGCAAAAACGCGCATTAGTTGCGGCTGTTCTGGTTGCAACAGGTGCATCAACGTTTTTTACCCAGGATGTTGAAGACTTCCCCGGCTATGCGGGCGAAATTATTGACGGTGAATTCGCGTCGCCAGATGACGACCCCGCGCCGACACCGCCACCCGCTTCCAAGCCAGCGGCGCGCAAGCCAGCGCCATCAACCGGACAGAAACCGGACACCCCCGCACCGGGAACGGTGCGGGATCGCGGCACCAGCGCCGATCCGCCCGAATCGCGCGACGCTAAGCGCGAAACACCGCCCGCCGCGCAGGAACAGCTATTCGTCACCATTGGCGACCTGTGGTCTGATTTGTCTGGGAACTTGCTGAATATGACGATCCGTGATTTGCCGCCCGGTGTGAACATTGGTGCAATAGTGTATCCTAAAATCGGCGATCTTGGCTACGAGAACGCTGAGCACATGAAGCGCGCGCTGGGCGTCCAGTCGTCCAAAGATTTTCGCAACAGCGACGACGACGAACCCGGCAGCGCAACCCTGGCCGATTTGCTGGGGGCGATTATCAACAACAGCCCGAAATATGCCGTTGCCGACGCAACGCAACGTAAATCGAGCTAACCGACGATAGCGGGGGCGGTGTGTGCCGCCCCCACGAATGGAGGAGTGACCATGAGCTATACAACCGCAAATTTTGCACTGCGCACTGTTACGGATGGCCGCGTTAAAATTTGCCACCGTATATACAGGCCGGTTGAGTTTTATCGTGAGCGCGATAATATGTTGCGGCCTGACGATCTAGCTTATCGCGGTCAACTAGACGGGATGCGCCTGGCATTTGGCCGGTATTGGGGACATGACGTTTATCACCACTTTGCCGAAGACTATGCACATTTTGTCTCGCTTTGGGGTACCGCTCGACGTTATGGCGCCGCCTATGGCGATGACGTTGACTGGCCCGGCCCTAACTGCATAAATGGCACGTTCCAGTGGGTGTGGTGGTACACCGAGGAAGAATGGCGCGTGCGCGCCGAGAGGGAATTATCATGGGCGTAATGATCGCGTTGTTTGTAGGCCCGCTGCTGATCACCGCGCTGCTGTGGTGGTCGGTAGGCGACGGCGTGTGGTGGACGGGAGGCCGTGATGATACGTAAACTGTGTACGGCACTGCTGTGCGGTTGGGCCGCGTGGTGGCTCTCAGAATGGCACGACCGCCGACTGCGGCGCGTCGAGCGCGTGGCGTTCCAGGGCGCTAGCTGGGATGCATTCGACGATGCGCTGGCGGCGCTGGCAGAAGGGGGCGACGATGACTAGGCACTGGAATACCATAATCGCGCCGACCGTCTACGAGGATACCGACGCTGATCCGTATGCGCTAGACCAGATGATCCGCAATTTCGAGGAGTTGGCCTATGCAAAAAGCGTTTCCACGCTAGGCGCAGTTGATGCGATACAATGCACGGGGGGGCGGCTGTACCGCCACAAGTCGCGCCGCCCCCACATTTGGCTGCTGAAATATCGCAGTGTATTCGCCATTGTACGTCAGGTACGCCAGGACGGCAAACGCGGCACGCTCGTGCTACTGGCCGTGTGGCGACGTGACGACGATACGTACAACCCGGAACGCCTGCGCGCGCTGATTGAGCGCGTGGCAACGGGGAAGTGAGGAGACTATGAACACGAACGATCAATGTGGCACGGAACTGAACCGCGCTATTGCGCTGGCGCTCGGATGGCGCGTGGAACGGTTCCCCGGCGATGTGTATATTGTGCATTCGCCGGACGGCGACGAGAATCGTTATGTCAAAGCAGCGTGGGCCTGGAAGTATGTTGAATTCCATACCCGCGACTGGGCACACAATCACGGCGCGGCGCTCACATTGTGCCTGGAGATTAGCGCAGACTTAAGCTACGATATGGTTATCGCGCATGGACCGCCTGACAAATCGTATATCGCTGAATTTGAGCGCATGACAAAAGACATTCACATCGCATCCGGGGACACACACGCAGAGGCGCTCGCCCGGCTGGCGCTGGCCGCGCTGAGTGAGAAGGAATGACATGAACAACAACCCAAATATTGTGAAATACACATCGTGGAAGCTTCTGAACTGGCGCGCGTTGGGGAATAATCAACACCTCTACACGTATGAATGCACGGGATATGACGCCAGGGGGGTATTGTGGCAGTTCGTGGAAAAACGCCGATCCGTTTTGCATGATAATGGCGCGGCTTCTCTCCTCATGCCCCGCCAGCACAGTTTCGTGCGGATTGAGGAAAGAGGAAACCATGACGACTGAATATGAGTGGGAAGATCAGCGCAGTCGCCAAACGCGACTGGCAATTAGTGTCTTGTCCGCAAACCGCAGCGGGAAGCTGATGCTTGACGATGGCACGCTCGTGCCCCGTGAGGCAGTCGCATCACACGATACACCCGATGCTGAACGCGCAGGCTATCAATGGATAGTGTGCGACCGCTGCGGCGGCTCTGGCGTCAATATGTTGGAGGATGCAACCTGTTATCTCTGCGACGGCACAGGCATCATCATGTGCGGCGCGGTCGAGGTGTATCCCGATTACATGCGGCAGCGAAAGCGAGTGCTTGTGCGATATAACGGGCAGATGCCAGGAAACATTCGTGATTTTTGGATGACTAGAAGTAAACCGAACAAGAGCGATTGACCCGTCAAGAGGCTTGACGGCTGATAATGACCATTATCACGGATAATAAATGAGGAGCACAACTGAATGAGTGACACAACGATAGACCTGGACGCAATCCGAGATCGCTCTACCATTCCAGGTAATACCACCTGGAAGGCTGAAATAATGAACGGCAAACATGTTGTATTTGTCGTTACTCCATCTGGCAAACAGTGGGCGGTAGCAGAAACGTGGGATTGCCTGATGAAAAAAGGCAACGCGGCAATCTTTATCGCCCACGCGCCCGGCGATATCCGCGCGCTCCTCACGCACATCGACGACCAGCACCGCAACGTCGAAAAATGGCGGCATGTTGTAGACGGCATCGCGGACACGCTGGAAGGGATCGCGCACGAGGCCGAGAACAACCCCGGCTATGACGCTGCGTACTGGTTGCGTGAGTTGATCGACGAACTCGGCATAGTGACCGGGAGGGCAACCGAATGAGCGATTTTGAATATATCCGCGAAAAATACAATGTTCCGGCGTATCGCAATCGCGTAGTGACGTGGCAGGGCGTGCCATATAGAATTGCCTCGACAAATGGGGCGGGACTTGTTTTGCGCAGTGAGGTGCTAGCACACCCGACAGACCCCGACCTAGCCTATGATGGCGGGGCATCAGCGCAGAGTATCATCGACGCGCTGGAAACGGCGCTGCGGGGCCTGCTGGCTGGCGTGGAAACATACTTCAGCGAGTCCAATATCGACATTGACGACTTCCACACCTACGGCCCCGGCATGGCGTGGTTCAAGGGCGCAATCGAAGAGGCCCGCGCGCTGCTGGGCGAGTAGCGCGGATAGGCTGTGAATAGCGTCTGATTATTTAATATAATCAGAGGCATAATCAAGGAGAGGATCATGTGTAGATTTTTCAGTTGTGTAGTATTGACCGTTGGCGAGTTCCCGATCCGCTGGATGCCGCCGACATCAAATTATCACTCGCATGAGGACGTGATCCGCGCGCTCAATTTGCGGGACAACGGCGATGGGCGTTTTATCCGCCTGGAATGCCTGCCGCCCTTCAGTGCGGTGACATTGGATGAGACCGCTGCCCCCGCTGTATCGTGGTGGCGTGAGCATGAGCACGAGATCGCACCGCGCGTAATGGCAATTGCGCGCCGGATCGCACCGCTGTACGCCGACTACGATGACAAATGCGACGCGCTGTACGCCGACTACAAGGCCAAACGCGCACCGCTGTACGCCGACTACGAAGCCAAACGCGCACCGCTGGATGCCGACTACACTGCCGAAGTCTCCGCGCTGTACGCCGACTACGATGACAAATGCGACGCGCTGTACGCCGACTACACTGCCGAAGTCTCCGCGCTGTACGCCGACTACAAGGCCAAATGCGACGCGCTGCACGCCGACTACAAGGCCAAACGCGCACCGCTGTACGCCGACTACGAAGCCAAACGCGCACCGCTGGATGCCGACTACGAGGCCAAACGCGTACCGCGGTACGCCGACTACGAGGCCAAATGCGCACCGCTGGCCGCCGACTACGAAGCCCAGTGCGCGGCGCTTGATGGTTATGTGCCAGCGGTAGCGCCGCCGCGCAGCTAGCGACGACGAAACGAAGCGGCTCCGGTGCATGGCGAGTGTACCGGAGCCAGTAGACAACCGAATGAGTGACAAATTGTAGGAGAGGTGAGAGATGAACGAAAAAAACTACATGGTTGGAGATGGTCGCGGCGGCTTCGCATATACCATGCCGTATGAACAGGCGTGCAGGTTGGCAGCCGAAGAAAGCGACGAACACCAGAGAATCTTCATTGTCGAAGGGCTGCCAACAAATGGCCCCGTCGCTTTTGCGTATGACGGCAAGATATATCCGGTTGATCCTCATGTCCACCGCTATGAAAAATACGAAAAGCGCGGTGAAAACATGGCACTGTGGCTATTGCAGCAGGTACACCGCATGTCAGAGCAGATTTCCCTGATGGATGAGATTGTGCGTTCAGCCTGCGACTGGCTCCGGGCCTCAAATGTTGACCTGAATACCCGTGAGGCAATCTCGCAAATATTACGAATTGCCGTCGAGAACAAATACACAACGCAAGAGTTCATCGACCGAGTGAATGTATAGGGGGCGATCCCCCTGCCCGGAGAGGACCGTATGCCACAAAATCCGCACGACCTGCTACGCTGCCGACGCGCGCTCTACGTGAGCGGCAAAACGACCGACGCCACAGCCCGCCTTGACCTCAGTATTATCGCCCGCGCACTGGGCATACCTGCCAGCACGCGCGCTGCCTGGATTGGCACAACGCTGGCAGAGTGGCAGGCGGCAAAAACGAAGCCCCCTAAAAATTAGGGGGTGATTTTCCTGATTGCCTATTGACAGCACATGATTACACGTGCTATAATGTAATCATAGTCAAATAGGAGGCGGCACAATGAACTACAACGAGATGGCCCAGGAAGAGCTTGACCAGGAATTCGCTTATCTTCGTGAATGCTGGGAAATCTATCAGGCTCTCTTGCTCGATGCCATCACCATCGGCGATTACGAAATGGCCGCCAGCCACCTGGATATGGTGGACTGGTGCGAGGCCCTGGGCTGGGAAGTTATCGCAGAGTTCGAGCGCCGCCAGATGGAGGTAAAGTAACATGAACGCCAACACAACTAGAACTACGTTTACACTCACTGTTGCCGAGAAGACCGCGCTGGACGCTGCGCGCGGTACCGTCACCCTGGCCGCCGCGCTGCGTGAAGCGGTGCGCCTGTACATCGAGAAACACGGCGGCAACGTGCCAGAGGCTACTGTACAGGTGGGCGGGGTACGCAATCAAGCACCATCGTATGATGAGATCAGAGCAATGATCGAAGTAGTAGACGAGGAAGCCAGCAGCTTACCACCAGGAAGCCTGCGCATCATCTGCCGCGAAACCGACTCTAGCTGGATAGATACCAGCTACATTATTTCTGCGCAGCCCGTTACGACTGACACAGATGATGAGGCTTATAAATTTGTCTACGGCGATGCCGAAGATGAACAGCCCAGCGTCACTGTTTGGCGGCTCGAAGACCCCAACGAAACCGAAATAGTCAAGACGCGAGAAGAGGCTATCGACTGGATGATCGAAGGGGCAGACCTCTATTACGCCGCCGAAAAGGCACGAGATGAAGACGACCATCACAGGCCTGAATTTGTGAACGTTAGCGAGCGATATGGTGGACTGGAGGCCGTAACAATTGAAGATTATCGCATGTTAAACCCTGACAGCGAGTTCAAAATCAGTTCTGAGCTTGGCTCCCACTCTGAGGATTATGCTGTCATTCGTGAATATCGCGCAGATCATCCCCCTGGAGATTTTGAGGTCGTAGCCCGCCAGCGTGGGCACGAGTAGTCACATTGCCCCGCTTCGGCGGGGCTTTTTTATTGTACCATCTCCGTCACGCAATCATGATCGCTGTGCCAAATGCCGATCTGCCCCAGGTTCCACCAGTTAAACAGCCCGATCCCTGCATCACTGAGCGCTGCCGCTGTGGTTTGATATGCGTTGGCCTTCTCTGCACATGAGTAGCTAGCATCCCAGTTGCCGGAGTAGCCATCCGTGACGCCGATCTCCGTGACGGCAGTCAGGCCCGGCCAGGAGCGCAAATCGTAAACCCCGTGCTGGTCGAGATAGTCTGCAACCAGGTCATAGCGTCCCGCCCCCGTAACGTATGGATCATTGACCCAGGGACTATCGGAGCGGCTCCAGGTTGCGTGTGCTGCACCGTGCCACGCAATGCCGTGATAGCTGCCGTCCGGGAGTGGATTAGCGGCGACCCACTCCAGATAAGGCACGAGGTCCAGCCAGGCGTAAAAATCCGGGTTGCCCGGTCCAAATGAGAACGCCAGCATCGGCACACCATACCGCGCTTCGACCAGTTGCGCCATGCTGATTGACCATTCAGCGAGCACGTCATAGCCGTATGTCGGCCCCCATTCGTTCATGACCTCAATGGCATCGCACAACCCCTCGCCCGGCTGTGGCAAATGCGGCCATAGTTTGGCCGCGTACACTTCCGGTGTGAACCACTCGTCGCCCAATGGCCCATCGCGCAGCGTGCCGCCAACGGTCAGGCTGCGGCAGATGACCAGCACGTCAGGGTTGGCGGCCTTCACGCGACGGCAAACATCCCATGAGCCGTCCAGACATTTGACCGTGCCGACCTGCTGCGCATACGGTTCGACTGCGCTCCCCCCCAGGCCCATAAGGATATGAAACCCCGCGCGCGTTGTCGTTTGTGGCGGGGTGTTCTCGGTCGGAATGTTTGTGCAGTCGGCTGCACTGTCGATCTCAACGTACCATCCAGCGACATACCCCGGCACGTTTGGCTCATACCATATCCGATACCATACGTTGCCGTCACTGTCGTATTTACGTGCCTCAAGGGCCAGTACGTTACCCTGGCCCACCTGCCCGATCCACGCGCCCCACACGTCATCCCGCACATTGAGCGCCCCTGCCGTGACGGTTCCCCAGCATTTGGGCAGCAACGTGGGCGTGATGCTGGGCGTCGGCGTGACCGACGGCGTGACCGGCGTCGGTGTTGGCGGCACGCCTGTCTCCTGCGTTGGCGATGGGCTGGCGCTTGGTCGGGGCGTGTTGGTTGGCGGCGGTGTTATCGTTGGCGATGCCGTCGCGCTGGGGCTGGCTGTCGGCGTTGGTGTTGGCGATGCATTCGGCGGCGCTGTAGCCACTGCCACTCGAATGCAGACATCATCCGCCCGGCAGTATTCGCCCGGCGGAATGTCGATGATCGTTTTGTCATTCTGCGCACCCACGCCCCATGCCACAAACAGCGCGGCGGTGATCACGATGCCGAGCGCAAACGTAACGACTGAGCGCCTCATCCTGCATTCACGGCCCCACCGGGATCGCCCTGCTCCGGCTCATCAGGAATACCCAGCGCATTGTCGATACCGTCTGCCAGCGCGCGCAGGAATACCGGCATGAAGGCCGCCGCGTGTTTGTTCCAGTCAGCCGCCAGCACTTTATCCAGCAGGCCATCCAGCTTCACTAGCGCGGGATCGTCGAGTTCGTCTACCAGTTCGATCATAGCTTCGAGCTTGCCGCGCCCTACCAGCCAGATGTCTCGGATTTTCTTCACGCCAAAATGCGCGGTGGCTAGCGTTACCGCTGCTGTCACGGCAATGAGTAGCGCCCCCGCTGCGATGGTCGCCAGCGCTTCGATAACGTCTGGTTGTGCAAAGAGATCGTTGTAGTTCATTATTTATGTCCCTACCTTTTTCGCTTCTTTGTCGGTCGATTGTTCAGCGCCGGATTGCGCGCCATCACGACGATCTGCAAGGTCTAGCCCCAGCAGCGTCAACGCGCGCTCATACGTTGCCTTTTCGGTCGTGAGTACAGCCGTGCGCTGCTGCGCCTCAATGAGCGCATTCTCTAGCCGTCGATTTTCGTGCGTCAGTTCCTCGATACGTGCGCTTTTGGCCTCAATATCCGCCTGCGCCTTACCTTTCCACGTCTGCAAATCCTGAAGCGACCGGCACAACACATCGATTTCATTGCGCAATTTTACTAGTTCGACATCGGCCTTCTGTCGTTCGTCTTGCAACGTAGCGACCAGCGTGCGTGTATTCGCGTGCGCGTCCTGCTCACTGCGCAGGTCACGCCGCAATTCAGCGATCAACTGGTCAGTTCGCCGCTGCTCACGCTCTATAGCATTGTCGCGCTGTTTTGCGCTGAGACGCAGCGTTAGTGCCACCGTGCCGACTAATCCCGCCACAGCGCCCACCAACGCCAACGCTACCTGTAGGATTTCCATTCATTTCCCCCACTCCGGGGCCGTTTCGTGTTATAATACATCTGCCCGTGCTGCGCGCTGGCCCTCTGCTATCGCGCGGTGCGGGTGTTTACAATGGGACTTGTGGCAATGGTGGCGCGTCATTGTCGCGCGGCTTGATCTTCCATCGTGCATCAAGCCAACAGTTTAGCACTCGTGTCACAATTCCGTCTTGCCCTTGTTGGTAAATCTGCAAATCAGGTGCCCAGGGTTCATAGGGGGCATCCCAGCACGTATACCCCTCGGCCCAGTCGTCTTCCCAACGCTGTGCCGTGAATGGCGGCACGGGATCATCTCCGTCTTGTGCGCCCGCCTGGAATGGCACAAACAACAACGCGCACACTATAAATCCCAGCAAAAACGTCGCTACCTTATTCATGGTGCTTCCTCCTATTCTGTCTATATTTATATTATACAATATGACAGTTGCGAAACTACATCAGCTTTTAGGAGATTAATCGCTTGATTGTTTGAAGCTGATTTTTGTCAGCACAATATAATAATCCGTGCTGCTGGCGTTTTTTCCGTTCACGGTGCCCCGCAAAACGTAGGTGCCCGGATTGGTAACTGATATTGAGGTTACGGTTTCAACGTCATTATATGTTGCCGGTGCCGCATCATACCAATCCTGCCCGGTTTCGATGCTTACCCCGCCCAATGTCCAATCAATTATCCCGCGCGAGTTTCCCTTGCTTCCCAGGATTGTCATAGTGTAAGTGCCGGCTGCCAGTGTGACGGATTGCGTGAATGTATCGCCGTCTGCTGCTGTGTTCTGATATGCACGGGAATTGTAGTATTGATCGGCTGTTACAACAACCGTTATCGCATTCCCCGCCGTAACGATGCTATCCTCATGCCACAGCGTCGCGCGCTTTGGGAAATTATCAGCGAGATACTGTACATTACCATCCGCGCCAATATAATCGTTTAGCTCGGTATGAGTGACAATATCGTTATTGATCCATGTTTTTGTAGTCGTCCATGTGCTTGTCATATCAATCCCCCAGCGCCGGATTAAACCAGAATTTAGTAAATTGCAACTTGTAACCGCTGCTAGCCACGTTTTGTCCGGTGCATTTTATTTTCAGTGTATGCCAACCTGTGTCCTCGATAAAAATACCGGCGATTTCATTTGCAGATCGAGTTGTCACAGCCTGGTATGTATCCAGCACGTAAAATAAGTTATCATCAATGTACATTGTGCCCTCGCCACCATCTGAGTCGCCAGTGTACAAAAAACCAAATTCGTAGTTTCCGCGCCGCAGCCAGCACCCGTTTGTAAATTCGTCATTGAGCGCCGCCGCGTTTTGGTAGCTCGTGATGTTGTATCGTTGGTCGTTGTCGGTTGTGCTGGTAATCGCGTTGCCAGCCGTAACCGTGCTTTCGTCGTGCCACAGCATCGCGCGCTTCGGAACGTTGGTATAAATGTGTTGCAGGTTATCGCGTATGTCACTGTTTAAATCTGACGCCCCCACCAGATCGCCGTCGTTCCACGTCATCGGGTCTAACAGCGGCGCGCCGCCCCCCAGGCTAAGCCTGGTTGTGTCGCCCAATCTCCCGTAAGTCGCATCGCCCAGGATCCAATATGAAGAATCACTTAGCGGTCGCGTGAAAATATGAATATTGGCACCACGTGCAAAGTCCCAGGAAAATTGATAGCCGATAATCAGCAGCTTGGCATCAGTTATGCCGGTCTGCGTTTCGGTGATTTCGATAGTGTCGCCAATATCCAGGCCCCACAGGTTAGTTCCGTCCACCTCTGTCACGCCCGTGAAAACCAGGCCATAAACGCGATTCGCGACCACATTGCTGTACCGACCTTTGAGGTACTCCGCGATGCTCTCTGCAAAAGTGAAATCGCTGGCAAATGGTACAACATAACTCATGTGCAACCGATCATACTCGCTCACACTGGTTGAGTTTTGAGCAACCACACGTTGTTCCTCATACGTGATCAGCGCGGTGCCGCGCACTTTAAAGCCATGCACATAGCGTTTTGCATTGGACTTGTTTGTAAAATTGGCGCGCACCTTTCCGCCAGCGATTGCCAGCGAGACAATAACATCGCTATTGAATGTCTCGCTTGTGCCATCGCTGTCGGAATAAACATCATAATCGGTGCCGGCCACTGGCGTGATCAGGTCTTTTGCTCCGGCAATGGTGCCGGTCGCTAATTCGATATACGGAATGTCCACTGACCCGCGTCTGGTTTCTTCAACCTCGGTAGGATTCCATGATGAATTTTTGACGCCGCCCGGTAGCATAATTACGTAATTCGCTCGCGCAACTGTGCCCACACTGGCCTCGCCGCGCGGGATATACCGCACAGTTACAACGTTACGCACGCGGTGGAGCGAAATATCTGTTTCGACGATTTCAGATTCGTCTCCAACGCTCATACTGGCCGCGACAGTCTGCCGCTTGAAAAGCCATTCACGGTTTTTAAATGTGAATGTTCCGTCTTTGGTTACGTAAACGTAACCAAACTCTGACATTGCTAAATCGCGCAGGGCTTCATACCCGGTCGTTTTATTGAACTCCCAGGTATCCCCGGCCAACTCAATTGTCTGTTTTCCGGTATCCCAACTGGTCAAACCGGAGAGCGCATCGCCCCCTCCCGTCAGTGTCGTGCTAGGTGTCCCGTCGCCCTCTTGCGCGACCCCATCAAAAGCCACGTCTTCAAAGTCTGCGGCAACCGTGATACTGTTTCCCCATGTTCCCGCCGCATTAGCTGTTATTTCTACGCGATCCGCCAGCGCCAACACCAGGCCCACGTTAGTGTGCGTGCTCCATGTACTGCTTTTGTAATCCCGCCATGCCTTAAAAGTGGCGGTGACCGTGCTGTTTCCACCCCATGCCACATAATCCGTGCCGCTGGTTGCGCGATCTGTGCTTAATACTACCCAATATCGTCGCCGTTGCTCAAACTCAACATCATCTGCAAAATCAATGCGGTGCCAAGCGTAACTGGTTGTCAAATCGGCCTCGTCATAAGTGCCGGTCGCGTTGGCGTCAACGAGACTACCGGACGGCGTGGCATTCCAGCTGCCTTCAATGCGCACGGTTAGCGTTCCGGCGGGGCTGCCAACTTTTTTAAGCCGTAGCCAAATATGATCGTGTTCAACCGGCCCGTCTGGAAGGTCTGCGTCATAAAGCCAAAAGAAAAAACCCGCCAGGCGCTCATAACTATCAGTGGACTCCTGCAACAAAATATCGGTGTCTACCCCGTCATGATCAAAGCGGAATCCCGCGTGACCCTGCGCGGTTACTTTCGCGTGTCGGGTTGTGCCCGCTCCATAATTACTGCCCGATCCTAGGTCGGCGTTAATTGCCCGCGTCAAATTGCGCGCAGTCAACTTCACATCCGCCAATGTTCCTGTTTCTATCAGCACTTCATCAGCGCTTGAAACAGCGCCGGACACCAGGGTATAGGTTGTGCCGCCGATAGCGATTGTATCGCTATCGCTGGGGTCGCCCATGAACTCTAAAACTATATCTGCTACCGACCCATTTAGTGCAGTGGCTAAAACCTTTTTGGCAACAACGTCTGCTGTTTCGTTTTCCTGGAGCGGTAGCGCAATCTGCGCGCGCTGCAATTTATCCAGGACATCAACACACGACAACAACACCTCCCGACTGCCGTGTATGTGACCGCTGATCGGCTGCCAGCTTTCGGTATAGCCGCGAAACACGGTATAAGTCGATCCCCCATCCGGCGTCACATCAATTTTAACAGGCAGTCCCGGCAGCAGTTTTCCGTAGTATGTTCCGCTGCTGTAGGCCGGGCTAAATTGCCGATTCGCATTATGCAGCGTTACGCTGGCATTGCCCGCGCGGGCGATATGCTGTGTATCGTCGCGCATACCCAGCAAGCCGTCAATGCTCTTGACGTAATCGCTGATGTCATCGCCAGCCGTCGCAAAACTGCCATCGTTGTCAAAATCGACATACACTCCAATCGTTTCGCCCGCCATTATGTCGTTCCTATCCGCACGCCGCGCCGCTGCATCTCGCGGATGAACTGGTCGGCGGCGCGCACCGGGTCGGTTTGCCCGCTGATCTCAATGTTGGCATATACAACTGCCCCCCTGCCAATTTTGTGATTAGGTACAATCTGGCCGTCTGTCGCGGGAACAAATAATTCCCGACCGCGTTCGCCAACCACTGTTGGAACGCCACCGCGCACAGACCCGCCCGCCGCGTTCTTGTTGTCTCCCCAAAGTGCTCCGAGAGCACCTGTTCCGGCCTGCCACCATCCCCCACCGCCACCATCGCCGCCGGGAACATTGGGCGAAATATCGAAATTACTAATAGTCGTGATTGCGCTGGCAATTTTTGATACAGTGTTTGAAAATTCCCGCCACGCATCAGTCACGCCGTCAAATCCTAAAATGCTATCAATGACGCTGCCAATATTGCCCGCTATCGATGCTATAGCGTCACTAATGATTGTGGCTTTATCCGCGAGAGTCGCCCACACATCATTAAACGTTATCCCCTCAAATTTGTCTATGACGCCACCAATCAACAAAGCAATGCCGGTCAGTGCGCTTTGTATTCCAGCTAGCGTTTCATTTAGCGCTGACCAATCATCCGGCACCTCTAGATCAGAAATAAATGACCGCAGATCATCTAAACTCACATTACTAAACAACCCCGTCAGCGTTCCGGTTATGTCGCCTAAAATATTGTCGAATTCAGTTAGCTTGGGAACAGTTTCGTCAATGATCTGTCCCATTTGATCTCTATATTCACTCCATGCGATTTTAAGATCATCAAAAAACGCCCCGAAATCATCGACGATGTTCCCCATTTGGTTTTTATATTCAGACCAGGCAGCCTTGAATTTTGAAGCGTCAAAAATCTCCATCTCATCTTCAAAATTCATCTCCTTCATTTTTTGGAAGAACTCATCAAGGGCATCAAAATCCTGCCCGGTGATGTCCTCAATCCAGCCTAAAACCTCTTGCATTGAGCTTAGGTTTGCGCTTGTCGTGGCATCGCTTAGATTTAAAATCCCCGCTCCTAGTTTTTCTAGTGCGCCGCCAAAATCTCCCGCAAGGAGGCGATCAATGGCAGAAATGAAATCTGAGACGGCAGAACCTAGCGGTCCTAATGCCTCGCTAATTGCAGTTAGTGCGCCCCCGATTGCCTCACTAGCACCAAGCAGCGCGAATCGAGTCCAGATAACCTGAAATTTGGCGAGAGCCTGTAATAGCTCCTCAATATTTTCGGTTTCTGTTCCCTCTAGCTCGTCAAAAAAATCACTGATACCCGATCCTAGATCGCGCAATCCGTCAGCTATAGGAGCTACTAGCTCTGCGCCAAACTGTTTGAGCTTTTCCATGTCAATGTCAATGCCGGTCAATCGTTCAAATGTTTCTAATCCCCCCTTTATCGCGGGACTGGCAAAGCCCTCGATTGCGTCTCCCACATTGACGAAAAAATTGCTTAGGTGATCTTTGGCCGTATTCCAATCTCCGTCCACAACGGCGCTCGCGGCATTTACCAGATCACCCAATGCGCGCCCAAATGGCTCTAGTGCGGCAGTTACCCCCTGAACAAAACCACCAACCAACGGCTCAAATGCCTCGTATACACTATGCCCGAAGCCGAGCAACGATTCCCCTGCCCGTTTTAGCATCCCCATATCGATATTGTCTGTAATGGCAGAACGCAGGCCGCCGAAATCTGTGGCCAGCGCGGCAACCAGGGCGGCAATGCCTGCCGCTGCCAACCCCAGCGGCGTCAGCAGAAAGCCGACAGCCGTAACAATTCCGCCAATAATCGTGATTAATGGACCTGCCGCAACTGCCGCCGCTGCTAACGCAACGCCGACCTGTATGATCTCAGGATTAGCATCGGACAGCCGGTTGATTAGCGGCGTGAGGAAATTCAGGAAATCATTGAGTGGTGGCAAAATTACGCTGCCAACTGTGATTCCCAGGTCCCGCAGGTTGTTTTTCAGCCGGTTAATTCCGCTTTTGGTTGTTTCCGCGCGCTTTTCCGCCTCAGATACTAGCGCAGTGTTTTCGCTCCAAGCGCGATTAGCTAGCTCTAATGCTCCGGTTAGCAACCCCGTATTCTTTGATGTTCCCGAAATGTTTGAAGATAGCTTTTCATAAAGCGTTTGCGCCTCCCTCATTTGATCAATGGCGCTTGGCGGCCCCAGCATGAATTGTAGCAACCCGGCCTTGCCACGCATTGACCAAAAAGTTTTTTCTAGCCGGTTGGTGTTCATCATCCAGCGCATTTTTTCCATCGCGCGGCTAAATCGCGCGGATGACGCTTCTGCTGCAACCTCTGAAATACCGTCAGCAATATCCAGCAACGCGCCGCGCGTGAATGATACATCCTTACGCGGGAATAATTGCATTCTTGCCTGAATAAGCGGAACCCGTTCGAGCTTCGCCGTAATTGCATTTACGCGGTTTTCGAGATCGTTGGCAAACGCCAGCGGAAGCCGATCAATTTTTTTTGCAAAATCGAGTGCATCAACCATGTTTAGCGTCATGGTAGAGAATGCGTTAGATACTCTGGCACTTGCGGGATCGGCAATATGCGCCATATCCATGATATTCAATGCGGTTCGCGCTAGCGTATTATTGACATCGGCAAATTTTGAATCTGCCACACTTGCGGATGACGCAAGGCGAAGCAGCGTGTCGGATACGCGCGCCTCGTCTAGCCCTAAGCCCTCCAGAAACGCCAATTGTTGCCAGTCTTCAAGCTGTCCTAGCCCGATCAAAAAGGCATCGAGCGCCTGGGCGGGGTCTGTTCGCCAGGCCTTAGCGAACTCATCTGCCGTCATGCCGGAAACAGTCGCAAAACCCTCAAGCGCCTCTTCACCCTCAAACACTGCCACCGTCATTGTTTTAATCGTCTTTGACATGGCTGTACCGCCAGCCTCGGCGCGAATGCCCACACTCGCCATTGCTGCTGATAAGGCAAGTATTTGCGCCTCCGTCATACCGGACATGCTACCGGCAGCCGCGACACGCTGTGCCATATTCATGATGTCTTTTTCGGTTGTGGCGCTGTTATTACCCAATGCAACGATTGTGGCCCCGAAGTTGTCAATATCATCGGGATTCATGCCCGTCACGTTTTGAAACTGCGCCGCCAGAACCGCCGCTTCTTCCGCTCCGAGGTTGGTGGACATGGCTAACATGCCCATCGTTTCGGTAAATTTCAGAATATCTTCAGTTCGCACGCCCAACTGCCCCGCAGCTTCGGCAATGGCGGCGAGTTCAACGTGTGCGTTCTCCATTGATGAAACGGGGTGATCCGCGCTGGTTGCCAGTTCGCGTAAACCAGCCTCTAGCGCCGCCAGCTCATCCTCAGTGCCGTCAACTGTCTTGCGCACGCCTGCGAAGGCGTCTTCCCATTCAATAGCGCTTTTGGCCGCAACACCGCCCATCAGGGTCAGCGGTGCTGTAAGTGCGGTGATTTTTGCGCCCGATACCATAATGTCGCGCCCGGCGGCCTGCGTTCGACGACCGAATGACGACAGCCCCCGCTCCGCTTTTTTCAGACCGGGGGTCATATTGTCTTGTAGGTCCAGTACGCCATACATGCTGGCTACGCGCGTTCCGGTTGGCATTTATCGTCGCTTTCGCCGTACCAAATGGGCGGCCTGTTGCCGCTGTTGCATCTGGGCTTGTCGCCACTTACTGATCTCGGACTCAGCCCGCATCATTTCGAATACAACACATTGGTCGTAATATGACATGACATCCCACTCGCGCGGACTTATCCCCAACCAGCGTGACGCCCTGATCCGTTCTATATCGTGGGCTTCGTCAGGGTCAAACGTCACGCTGTTGGGGTTCATGGCGCTCAAAATGAGCGCCCCGCCTAGTTTTTTGTTACGCTTTCAGGCGATCCCGCCTCGCCAAACGCCTCTTGCAATGCGCCGCTCATGTTCCCGCGCAAATAGCCCAAGCTCTCCGGGTCGCTCCAGTCGATATTGTCCGGCGCACTCGTCACCAGCCAGTCGCGCGGCATAGACACCAGGCGTTTGACAATCATCTCATTAGCTTCGCGTTCGAGGTCCTGTGCCTGTTGCTCCAGTTGCTCGAATTCATCGAAGCTCATTTGCGCCAGCAAGCTGTCATCATTCATCTTGGCGTTGACAAAGCGCGCCTTGCGATAAACTTTAGCGATGTGCTTTGATTCGGCACGGCTGAAGTCGGAAAAGTCAAACTCCGGCTTGTTGCCATTGTCACTGTGCAATTTCGGTTTATTGTCAGCCATGTTTAGCTCCAGGTTGCCCCAGCGAACATATTATCGGTTGGGTCTTGCGACCCCTCGCCGCTGACCGAAAACGTAACCATCTCTTTACTCACGTTTACCGTGTGCGGTGCGCCGGTCAGAATAAAATACTGCGTATGCTTCGGTGCGCCGCTGCTGTTTCCTTCCGGCCCATAGATGATCTGCTTTTCGCCCTGCAAAATTGAGAACGCATAGCCACTAGCATCATCATACGCCAGCGTAAACGAGATCGTGCAGTCTTTCAGCCCCTCAGCGCGATTGACCCAATCCGACCCACTGCCCGCCGTCACGTCCTGCGAGGTAACAGACGGCTCCAGGGTCACATCAACTACATAGGACGATACATCCGTGCCACCAACCGACAGGTAATAGTCGTTTTCGTTGAGTGTAGCCATTATCTAGCCTCCATGATTGCCCGGAACCGCGCGCCCACATGGTATATCGTGCGACTGCCTGCAAATTCTTCGGGCATATAGAACGTTTCTTCTTGCGTTATCGAGAGAATGATCCAGTCATCCCCGCCGTTTACGTAGTCATCCGGGCTTTCCTGCTCGCCCTTGTCGTTCAGTAATTCGCTAGCCCGCGCCATTGCCGCCGAAGCGGTGCTCAGGCTATTCGCCACTGCCTTTACAATGATCACAAACTCAGCATCTTGCGCCTTAATGGCATTGCGCTCACCGCCGCCTTGCCAGAAGATCACCAGGTAAGGATAACTTGCGCCCTCGCTGGCGATGTCCTGGTAAACGCCCGACCACAAGTCATCAGCGCCAGCCAGCCGCGCAAAAAACGCCTTTTGCGCCGCCCACAATGCCAGTTCGCGCGTCATTTGACCAGCCCTTCCATTTTCAGATGCTTGTCAATCATGCCGCGCTCGCGTTCGAACGCCGGCCCCATGAACGGACGTGGAGCCATCTTTTCCGTGCCTAACTCCAGATGTACGCCATATTCAACCCCGTCCATAATCCGGCGCGCGAACTGTCCGGCGCGTTCCCAGCGTATGGACGCACGCAGCGTACCCGTGTCTACGCCTGGCGGCGCACCGGGGCTGCTGGGCGAAGTGCCAAAGCTCATGCGAATGTCATTGACCATGCCTTCGGCCTCTTTGTCCATGAATTGCTCCAACTGGCGCGGCGTCTCTCGGATCACCTGCTCCAGCCTGCGCTTATCAATGGACACAGAAAAGCTCGCACCGTTAACCATCAGTCACTCATCCTTACAATAACCGCCTGGTTGTCAGTCGCCTGCGTTCGCTGCGTAATGAGGTCTACCACATCATACGTGTCTCCACTCGACAGAATTACGCGATAATCGACCTCTAGCGTCTGGTCATGCGGCACGATCAGCCGGTACGAGTCCACAATCGTTTCACGCGATCCGACTGGCTGCGCCTGCTCCATAAAACGGTTACCGATGGTGATCACGCGGCATTTCACGCCCGTCGCCACATTGCTGAATATTTCCAGGCGTTCGCCCGCCTCGCCAACAGCCTCATTCCGTTCCTGTATCGTGCAGGTATCGGTCATGAGCGCCTCAGCGGCCTTGCGCATGGATGCCAGCGCCCTACTTGTGATCGGCGTTCGCACGCGCGATCCTTTCCTCGATGGCCCGGCGCACCTTGTCGCCCTCCGGTTCATCGATCACCATTACCAGATACGTGCCTGGCTCATGGCCGCAACAGGCAACCTGAAACGTGTAGCCCTCTTCGGCTGCCTTGTTCAGCCCGTCGATGGTCATGTGGACAAAGCGACTAGCCATTGGCATACGGCTCCTCATCGGCATCACTATCGGCGCGATACACATACGTCGCGCTACTGGCAAACACAGGGATGCTAAACTCCACGCGCTTTTGACCCAGTAGCATCTCGTATCCCTTGCGTGCCTTCTCGTGATTGACCGTTAACCAATCCGCTTTAAAGTCGGGCCTTGACAGTTGCGTGATGATGTACTTCAGGCAGGCCACGACCGCGCCGCCCACCGTGCTCTCGCTGCTCAGCAGTGCGTTGATGGTTTCATCCGTCAGGAAATACCCATCGCTGTCGGTATCCCCGATATGGAACCGCACCTTATCAAGATCGGTACTCAGGTCGCCTACCCAGGTGAACGTCATGATCAGCCCCTACACAAACATCAACTGAAAGCCGCCCGCAACGATCAGGTTGTCGGCGCTGGCATCGATGGCCCGCAAGCGGATATCCGTCTTAGCAGGGATATAGTCAGGGAACAAAAACTGCTCCCAATAGGACTGTGCCGAACTCACCCCGATTAACTGATGGGTTTGCCACGATCCGCCATTTTCACGGGCATCTAGCACAAAGTTAACATACCCGCCCGCCTTATTCATGACACTGGCGGACCACGCTACGATATACGCCCCGCTGTAGTCTGCCGGAACGGTATACACGCCCTGGATGCCGCGCCCGTGCCCGATGGGGATTTGAAGCTGTGTCGATGATCCGTTGACGTCCAGCGTGATAGTCCCCGCATTGACGCCGCCGGTGCCCACCGTAGCTACATACGCGCTCAGAATGCGTATGTAGTCATTGGCCGGATGCACATCAGTCGTGCCGTCCAGCGCAATGGTTTCACTCTGCAACAGCCAATCGCTGTCCAGGCCCGTCAACACAATCGTGCGCGCCCCGGTGCCTGCTGCGTCATCGGCTGCATCACTCGACACAATGTCAATGTCAGCGGCGGCCTGGACTGCTGCCGCCCACGTGTGATTGCCATACGGTGTCACGTCTTCATCGGCGCTGCTGGCATCCAGGTCGGCATTGTATCCGCGCACATACTCGTGATCGGCCACATTCGTAGACGGCCTAATCTGTACAATCATTTGATCCGCCTTTCGACAGGGGGAGCGAGTCGCCCCGCCCCCTCCTGCTGTGCCCGTTAGGTCGTCGGGTTCGTTGACAGGAACATACCCGCGTTCGGGGCAGCCCCTGCGCCATAGATATGCGTTACCGTGTCTGCGACTCCGGTGTAACCAACGAACTGACACTCACCGGACAGGATGATGTAGTGCGTCGCCGAAGCAGTTACGTTGAACGCATTGGTCAGGTCTTGCGCCCAGTTCACGGACATATTATGGAATAAACAATCCTTCCATGTGTTTGTGCCCGCGCCGCTCACCTTGACAGCAAACTTGCCCGCCGTTTCGGATTGCGAGGCGACTGTGCAGTCCCAAAACGAATTCTTAGAACCGCTCATGACAATCTCAGCATTTGCAGCACCGCGCGTTATCGTGTCCAGACCGATGTAGCAGTTGCGGAAATGATTTTCCACGCCGCTTACAGTTAGGCTGTACGATGCCGCCCGCGCCGCCGGGGTTGCATGACCCATGCCGGCAATCATGCAATTGATAAACGCATTCCGATGCCCGCTGACCGTTAACGCGCCTGAGTCAACATCTGCATCCGAAAAATTACTGATCTGCACGTTGGCGCAAATACTGCCATCGCTTGACCACGTAATCACCTCGGTCACATCGTTGTCAGCGCCCGCCACTATCCGGCATCGCTGCCCCACGCCCGGCAGCGGACTCGAAAGCCCGATCAGGTGCGTGTAATCATTGGCCCACGTCAGCGTCTCGGTAAGCGTGTCCGCAGTCGCGCCGCCGATCATAAACACAATATCATTGTTGCCGCTGGTCGTTAGCGCATAAGCGTCTGCAATGCTAGACAGCGCGTCATCTGGCGCTTCGCCCGAATTGCCACTGTCACCGTTGGCGGGGTCAACCCAAAACACTCTGGACGAACCGCCAACCGGCAAACCAAAGGGCATCACCGGCATCCCAAAGCTCGTTACCCCGTTAGGGAAGTTGGTAAAAGACATTTTCCCCTCCTTTGGGGCTAGCCAACCTCGTTACCGTACACCCAGGACCAGTGCGTCCAACCGTAGCTATAGCGCATACGGAACTCATACACGATCTCGGTGGTGGTTTCTTTAACAACGGTCGGAACCATCGTTGAGCGGTTGTACCAACGCAGGAACCGGCGCGACCGCATTGGGTCAATCAGGAACCAGTTATTGGTATCGCTCAGGTAGTCCCACATCATCCACTCGAAGCCTCGTACTGCGTTGGCGTCATTGTTAGCCGTGCCTGGTTTCGCCAGCGCCTCGAACATCTCGATAGCGTTGCTTTCCAGTTCGGTCGGGATGAGCACCAGGCGGCCATTCGCCATATACGGGTTTTCCTGGCCGTCATTCCATGCACGCATGGACGACCGCGCCGCCACAACGTTGGCATAGGTCAACGCCGAGGTGCCAGTGTTGTCGCGCGTGGTGCCGGTGTTGTCCGGCCCTACGGGATGCGACGCATTACACAGTGATACGCTGTCAGGTCCGGTATAGCTGGAGCTAAAAGCGTTGTTGAACACCGAAGCCGCGTGAGTTTCGCGACGCTGCGCCGCGCTCACACCCACCGAATTGAACGACTCCTGAATAAGCCCGGTCTCGTCGTCTTCGATGTGTTTTTTCTTGAGCGGCCACGCCAGGGTATACTCCTTGTGCGTGAAGGTGGTCGGATAGCCGCGATCCAGGTCAGCCGATGCGGTTTCCCCGTCCTGTTCGTATTTCTCCCACAACTCAACAGGAATGCCGCCCACGCCCAGCGCGTACTCATTCGCCTTGTTACTCTGACGCACGTCAAACAGCGACGGAATCAGCGACGGGACCATATCCAGCCCCTCAAGGAAGTATTCGTACACGACAGGCTGATAATCCTTTGCCCAATTAACAGACATTGTTCAGCCCCCTTAGCTCGTGGCTTCGCCGCGTGCGCGGATAGCCGAACGGACATAAGTCACTTCGTCAGCAGCCGAATTAGACACGACCACCAGGTCAGTGTCCCCATCAGCCCCGACAGTTTGAGCGCCAGTCGTGCCGGTAATGTCGAGCAGAGCGCCCTCATTCCGTGCATTGGCATCATAGACGGCATAAACGGCCATACCGTTCATGTCCCAGATAACGTCGATGGTGGTGGTGCTGTCCGTGCCGGATTTCGTTTCATTGGCAACGCCGATCAAGCCGGTATCGCCGCCGGTAGCGAACAGGTCCACTTCGCCCGACTCAAGGTTTAACATATCGCCTTTGGTCAGGGTTTCGGTATCCTTGAACGTGTAGGTACGGATCACAGGGTCTTTACGCCCGTTGATGTACCCTACAAAGTGGAAACCGTAAGTTTGCATTTTACTTACCTCCTGATAGCAGTCCCAGCAACTCGGCATAGCGTTCGTGATCCATGCCGACTTTATCAGCCGCTTGGCGCTGCTCAATGGTCAAGTTAACGGTCTTGAGGCTGTCGCCTCGTGCGCCTGCGTCCATATCGGGCGCAGCGGGCCGCGTGAGTTTTTCCTCATTGGCATCCAGCCAGGCCAGGGTCTTTCGCGGATCACCGTAGTCAGGCACCAACGTGCGCTGATCTTCCGGCAGTCGCTCAATCCGGGCCTTGACTGTGGCGTCCAGCGCCGCGCGCATTTCGTCAACCTGCGCCTTGTACGGCTCAAGGTCGGCCAGTTGCGCGGCCCGCTGTTCGGCCAATTCTTTCCACTGCTCTTGTTCCTTTAACCGCTGCTCGTCGGCTTGCTTTTGTTCCTGCTCCAGCTTCGCCAGCCGAGCCTCAAGAGCTTTGCGCGTTTCGTTCACTTCATTGAAGCGCGACTGTGGGATCATGTGCTCACGCGCGGTATTTTGCGGCTTCGCAGCCGGATCGGGCTTGTTCAGCCCGTCGATGTTGGTTTCGTCAGCCATCGCTAGCTCCTTGTGTATCCGTGTTTTTCGTGCAACGCCACGAGTCTACTGTCGTAATTTGCCGGCGATGTACACCACCGGCTTCCATGCCTTGCCGTTATATTCCGCCCACACGACAAATGAGCGCCACTCAAACAATTTGCGCCGATAGCCCTTAACCGGGCTGTCCGGCAGTAGCGCCAGCAGGCCGGAAGCAATGCTAATCGTCTCGCCACGCCGTAACAGTTTGCGCATAGACTGGATGTCAATCTGAAGCGCATCCACCACGCTGGTCTCGTTGTCGTCAGGCAGCGGAATCTCGACCACTTCCGGCTTCGCCGGTTTCTCGTCGTCTTCGCTCACCACGACTTCAACGTCTTCAGTCGGTTCGCTGTCCATTTCTGGCGCATCAACGACTTTTCGCTTATTTGCCATTGCTGTAATACTCCTTCGCTGCCCCGCCCAATATTCCCTTCAGGCTGGCCTCACCTATCATCCGCCCAAACACATCGTCCTGGTATTCGCGCGGAAAATCCTTAAACGTGATTGCGCCAGCCTGGTACGCTTCGTATTTTGCTGGCCCCATATACGCCCGCTGAATGTCCTCTGGCAGGGCGTCGAACTGATCAGGCCCCGGTACAACATTCGGCGCCGCACGACCCCGTACCTTTGTTACGCTGATGCAGCGTCCGTTGTGGTGGTCGTCGATCCGTGCCTCAAGCGGTAAAATCTCGCCATGCTGCGCCCAGCACGCCATACACGTCCGATTGTCTAGTGTGGCGATCCTGAGCTGGTATTCCAGAATGTCAGCATTTGCCACACGATGCAGCCGCTGCGCTTCCCTCGATGATGTCAGATACAACGTGCGCATCATCTGGTTGGCATAGTGCGCGGGCAGGCCCTCGACGGCTTCTGCTATCATCTTCGCCATTGCGCTAGGTCCAATGCCCTCAGCGATCATGCGAATAGCCATCTGCCGTATTTGCTCAGTAACGCTCGATTGATAAAGCGCCAACTTCGCCGCCCATGCGTCCGACTGGACAAAGTTCACCAGCCGCGCCACTGCTTCGGGATCGGGACTGTTCCATGTCACCCCGATTAAGCCAAGCTGCTGATCGGTTAATCCGGGCAGTGCTGTCTGGCGTACAATCTGACCTGCCGTTCCAACGCCATTGAACTGCGCCCGAACTGCCGCACTATCAACCAGCGCCCGATTAGCCCGCTGCACTTCATCCAGATCGACCAGCAGCGCGCGCAAAACCGGGTTGTCTGCCCGTAATGGAAGGCCAGCCGCCGCAAGTCGCGCCGCTTCTGCCTCAAGTTCTCGCAATCGCTGCGCAATCACGCCGCCGGTCGAATTGGCGGCGATGGCGTTCAGCGAAGCACGCGCGGCCTGCTCATATCCGCGATCTAACAACGCGCGGATGAGGTCGCTAATCGTGCCCCGCCGTCCACCAGCCCCGGTCGTCATGCGCTATGCGACAATCTGCACGCCGCTGACAACAAACTTTACCTCTAGCGAGGTGGCCGCCTTCGCCACGCCCACGATGGTTAGGTAGTCATCTTCGGCCAGATCAGCCGCCGGGCAAATTTTCCCCGCTGCCGACAATACATACACACCAGCATCACCCGCTGCCGACAGCGACAGGTTGTCGCACGTCAGCGTGCCGCCAGTGAGGATGGCAATCTGCTGATCTTCGCTACCAGCGCCCAGCGCAATCCCCGCCGCCGCGTCGCTGCTGCTATCAGTGCAGTCGGCGATATACCACTCATTGTCGCTGCTACTTTGGTACAACACCATCCCCTGCGTAACACTATCCTCGCCCAGCGTGCCCAACTGCACAGCGGCCCCGCTGCCCGCCACAACACTCGCTGCCGTAAAGCTCACATCTGCCATTGCTATGCCTCCTATGCCGCCGGGATTTCTACCGGAGCGGCAAAGTTCTCAAAATTCGGTTGATTGTTAAGCCCGGTCAACATGCCCAGGCGGTTAACCATTCCTGCGTTTTTTTCATCAATGAGCGCCTGTATTTTCTTCTCGTCCCATTCAAATACCGGGGCCATCTGGCGCAGCGCCTCTTCAACAAAGCCCATTTCGGCCAACACCTGCGCATTGGCGATCACTTCCGTGTCGTTGCGCACTTCGCCCGGCTTCCATATGCAATTGACCGTGCCCAACTCTGGCGGCGTGCTGCCAAATGCTGCCTGAACGCGCCACGCCAGTTTAATTACATCTTCCCAGCAGTTGCCCGCCTTTACCTGAAACCGCTGTACTTTCCCCAATAGCCCGATCTCGCGCTGCTTGAGCGCCTCCCCACTGCTGGCGCTGCTGCCCATAAACTCCGGCGCGGGCGTGCGCGTGATCTTGCCCATTTCCGCCGTCAGCCATTCGGCCTGTTGAATGTAGGGCACAATCTCGCCCTGCTCCATCATGCCGATGTCGATCTTCTCATCGGAGTTAAGCGGACGGTCTTTGCTAATTTTTATCCACATGCCCGGCGCGATCTTGGGAGGTGGGTCCCATCCCACCGCAAACCGAAGACCAAAGCCCGTCATTTCCGCCGTAGCCACCATGCTAGTCAGCGTTCGGTTTAGCGCGTTTTGCAGCGGGATGGCGTTCTCTATCTCGCTCAGTCCATGCGGGCTGTACGTGCTGCCCCGGTTGGGGAAGTGGATCACGGGCATCCCAATCGGGCCATTGCGCCACGTCCAGGGGAACCGTCCGGTATCGCCGTCTTCGACAGGCCGTAAGCCGCCCCCGTGCATCCCCACGTACTTCTCGACGTGATCCGGGTAGTACACATTCACGCGGGTTGTATCCCCGATGCGCTCCTGCGTCTCCTGCCATATTTTGATAGCGATCAACACTTCCCCGGTTGGTGACGGCACGAACATCATGCCCGAAACGCCATCATACGCTGGTTCGTGCGTCAGTTTTACCCGGCGTTCGGTTTCATCCCACGACGCCATCACAAACGTACTGCCATCACGCAATGCCGCCTCGTGTACGTTGGCTTGCATTCCGTCGAGCCGGTTCGCTGTCAGCAGTTCGGTAATCCACTGATTAGCTGCGTCGCTGTCGGCGTCGATGTGGTCAACGACCAACCGATCCGCTTCGGTCTGGATGATGATGTCCATGTAATTGTCATTGAAGCGATCAAGCGTCGATGACGTAGACGATCTGACCCGCAGCAGTGCGGCCATTTCTGTGGTCAGTTCTGCGTCGTGATCGCCTTCAGCGTAACGACGAAAGAGCGCCACCTTATCAGCCATCATGCGCTGGTCTTCGGCCCACGCATCAAGCGACATGCGCCAGTTTAGCGCCTGTGCCTCAGATGTCTGCAATGTGGATTTGACCAATGCAAAGCTCATGCGTACCTGCTCGTGTCTACTGATAACGTGCGATGCTGAAGCATCAACTCGGTTAATCCCCACACCAGCGCGTCTAGCCGGTCAGGGCTTGGTTCACCTGGAACCCAGGAGCACATCTGATCCTCTAATTCGGGCAATATCCCCTTGTGATATATGCGCCCCTGTTCGTAAAGCGCCGCAATCGGTTCAGCTCGCGTATACTTGCCCCGCGCCGCATGAACACCCTTATAGCTCAATGTGGGGTTCACGGTGCGCAAAACGCGCTCTACCAAATCGCCGCCGTTGTTGACCTCAGCCACCACGCGATCCGCCCGATGCAGCACATACGCCCGATCCACTTTGCGCGCCCACGTATCCGGCGAAAAGCGGCCCGATACATCGTCTATCACATACCCGTTACCGTCCGACCCTAGCCCAGCGATAACAATCCCGGTTTCGTCGCTCTCTTCGGTTGCGGTGACGGCGGGATCGACTGCCACAATAACCCGTGATAAATACGGCACGTCTTGCACCCGCGCTGTATCGAGTAACGCGCGAGTCCACAATGCTCCCGGCACATCGTCGAGGATTTCGGCCAAATATTCCTGTCTAAACAGCCGATCACTCTGGACGGCGCGCGCTGTTTCGATTTCTGCCGGGTCGAGATAGGGATTGTCCACGCTCCTGAACTGGAACGCGGCCCATTCGCCGTCCTGTTTGCCACTGGCATATTTGAATACATCGGCAAACCAATTACCCCCCTTTGGCGTGCTGATAAACAGCGCGCGCCCTCGCCGATCCGACAGCGCCGGTCGTATGGCATCAGTCCACACTTCCGATTTCATATACGCGCATTCGTCGAGCACAGCCAGGTCAAGCCCTTCACCGCGCAACGCATCCGGGTCGTGTCCACTGCGAACCTGAATGCTTCCCCCGCCCGGTAACGTCACAATGCGATCCGCGCGGTTGACCTGCGAGCCGGGAATTTGCGCCGCTAGCTGCTGAATGAGCCGCCAGCCAACGCGCGTCATTGGATACGTTGGCGCAATCCACCACACACGCCCGCCGCGCAATGCCGTATTGTAACAAAGCGCCACGCCTAGAAACGTCTTTCCCCAGCGTCGCCCCGTGACAAGAACAACAAAGCGCGCCGTACACGCTAGCACCTCGTGTTGTGCCCTGTGCAACGCGGGCATTGTGATCTGACTAATCGTCATCATCGCTCAGCTTCGGCGCATCAGGCCATTGCAGAACAATCGCGCCGCCGTCTCTGCCGCTGACCTCGTGCTGTGCGCGCTGGATCGCCTTGCCCAGTTCCCACTCGATAATATCGGTAGCAACTTTGTCGCGCAGCTTAGCATCTTTGGACTCCAGTAGATCGAGCTTGACCTGCATGGCCTTCAATAGCGCCTGTTTTCTGACCGAAAGCGCCGCGCGGTGCATATCCTCACGAGCCAACAAAAGCGCCGCATCAACATGATCCGGCCAGGCATAAACGGTATTTGGCTTTAACCCCACATCACGCGCAGCATCGGCCTTGCTAAATGATGGGTTGTCCAGCATAGCGGTCACAAAACGCCATTGGCTATCCGTAAGCAAGGCAAACGGATCGGCCAAAATAGTTGATTTTTCTTGCTGCGTTTCGTTTATCGCCATTGGTCGCTTTTGGTCTGCAAACGGTCGAAAACTGTCCGGCGTTATCCCCCGCCCCGCTGGTCGGCCTCGCCATGTTTCCGCGCCGACCAGCCCAGGGAGGAGTTACCATGAGTGCAGCCAACTGCACTGCGCGTAATGCCCCGGCGGTTGCTCCGGTGTGTATCGCGCGTCGGGGCGAATACGACGCTAGCCCGTCCGCCGGATGCGAAAGGGCTAGCTATAGTATATCATACAATTGTGTCTAGTTTTGTGGTTTTGGTGTTACGCTGTTTTGCCCCGGCATTCAGCAAGCAAAAGAGCCGGATTGCCAGCATATCCGCAATTATGACCGCCAAGAGGAATTGTTACCACATATCCGGCGCGCGTCAATTGCTGCAATCCGGTATGTGTCTGCTTCAGTGAATAGCCAATGTGATCGGCAACCTCTCGGATCGGCATACGTTTCCCTTGCTTGAATTTTAGCGGTGCTTTATCCATCAGCCACAATGCCACCGGCGACAAATGCGCGCGGGGCTGCAACACCACGCGCCACAGGCGCAGGTCTGCGGGTGTTATGCCGACGGTAGCGTATGCGTCGGGCCAGGTCGTGCTCATGACTCCTCCTGATTGTGATCCAAGTCCTCTAGACTTGGCGCTAAGTTGATAGGTTTTGGTGCGACTTGCAGCAATTTCTGCAACTATCTACCGTGTCCGTTGCGCTCATGGCGTCGCAGCGCGCGGCTTACAGTAGCCTGGGAAGCGCCGGTTTCAGCGGCAATGTCAACCCCGCGCCAGTTTTCAGCCTCCGGGGTTGTTTTCAGGAAATCTATCACATCTTGCTGTGAAACTTGCCCGGCTTGCGTGCGCTTGCTGGAAATTTCTGAAATTTCTGCAATCTTTCCAGAAAAGAAGTTGTCAGCATTCATTTCGCGCAGGGCAATTAGCTCTCGGCTTCGGCGCTCAACCTGCGTAATATCAAACTGTTTCCCAAACACATTAACCCACATTTCCCACAATGCCCAGCCATAGGTATCGCGCCAGTGGTCGTTTTTCGTCGGATCACTGACGAGGCGATCATATTCGTCTCGCGCAGCGCGATATGCGAGTTCATTGGCTTGGCGGCGTTCCAGTTCAGGAACCAATGTAATCTCGAAGAAAAATGCCACCGACAATACCGCGAGTGGCGGGAAGACGGTTTCGACCCATCCCCAGGTTGATGCGGGGTTCGTGATTTGCCAGTTGCCTACAAACGCTACGACTGTACCCAGCGCAACCGGCACAGCCGCCGCCCATCGCGCCGTCTTTTGCTGATGCATATAGACCTGCATGGCAACGGCAGCCACAATAACCAGCACTTCAGCCGCCATCGGTGTCAAAATGCCCACGATAACAGCTAGGCTACGGTTTGGGACGGACATATAAAACTGATCATATCCGGCGTAGTACAGCCGGAACGCGCTGATCATCCCAGCAGCAATAGCAACGAAAACCAGCGCAATCGCCACCAAGCGCGAAAACCAGGCCGGAACAGTCGTAATAGTATAGTCGGCGAAAGATTCCCGCGACGGCTTGCGTGCATATTTGTCCACCACGTTTCGCTCAGCATTTCGCCGGGCCTGAATGCGCTGTGTGTCTGACAGCGTAGGATAGTGCGTAATTTGTTCAAATGTCTCACTCATGGTATAATCCTCCCTGGATCATTCAACTTTGCACATCCCCGCTTCGGCGGGGTTTGTGTTATGCCGCACGTGCCACAATCTCGGCGCGCGGGTTATCCTTGTCGAATAGCAGTTCGGCGGTGTACCGTACCACCTGCCGATCATCGTCGTATACAATCCCGTTCATGCCGTCTGCCAGCGCCTTGACGTAATTGTCAAGATCACCCCGACGACCGTCCCGACAGTATACCCGCAGTTCCAGCGCCACATCGCCCACCATTGGATCGCGCGGTCCCATTGCCTGCCGCGCTGCCCACTTCACGCTGGTTTCGTACATGCGCGTTTTGTGCGGCGTGTAGGCGTGCCCTCCTTTGCCCACACGGGGGCGGCCCTTCGGCGTTGGTTGGCCTTCGACGGTAAAACGCACGACCGTGCTAGGTTGGGCCAGTCGCGCCATATAGCGCGCGTCTGCTGTCGGCCAAATCATACCTGTTTCCCCTGTCGCACAATCTGCGCGGCGTAGTCAATAATGCGCCCGGCCATCTGCGTCGCCAGCACCTCGACGGTATCCCGCGTGAAGACCGACGCGCCCCAGTTCGCCTCGCCATGCGGTGGCTGCCAGATTTCGCGCGGATCGAGGCGCATCGCGTGACAAACGCGCATCATGACATCGAACGTTGTAGCATGGTGTCCGTGCTCAATATAGCTGATGGTCGAAAGACTAACACCCGCACGCCGCGAGAGTTCGCGCCCTGACCACCCGCGCCGCTCGCGCGCAGTACGGAGCATAACGCCTATTTTGCAGGCTTCATCACTCACGCCACATCCTCCCTCACCTCATCGTCGTTGTCAGTATCACGTTCGGTCCAGCGCGCAGCATGGTCAAGCAGCGCGATTAATTCGCGCGCCGTTATCGCCACCACGCCGCAGAGATTATCACTGATCAGCAGTGTGGCATCGGGATCGAACAGGTATGCGTTCCATGCCAGCGCCTCAAGCCTTTTCACCATCATCCCTCCCAAATCTCCGGCGTTTGATATTCGCCGACAACAAACTTGTTAATATACCAGCCGCCCTCAGCCATCGCAGCGGAATCCGCCCAATCTGCGATTTTAACTCCGAGCCACTCATCCGACCATTTCAGTTCGGGTTCGTCCTGCGCAGCGGCGAGTTTGGCTGCCTCCATAGACGAGAATACACCCGCGATATACTCTTCAGGATCATATCCGCCATACAATCGACGGAATATTAAAACATAAACTGTCATGCAATTTTCCTCCCTGGTCGCCGCACTACACGCGGCGCGACCAACTCAATGCTGCCAATATCGGTTTTCCACTCGTGACCGTCCTGGTACTGAATGCAGCGCAGGAACCCCTGCACGCTGGGTCGCCATTTGGCCTGATAGCCGAATTTGTACGACTCTGCGCGCGGCAGTCCTGCCATGCCTGGCTCGATCAATGTAACGTAGCCATTGCCCGCGCTGATCAGCGTCCGGCTGTGAACGTGGAAATGACAAATCACGCGAATGCTCTCCAGACCCAACACGTCTCGCCAGTCCTTAAACCAGTCGCGCCACAGTCGCCATACCGCACGCTGCGTTTTTGTGCTAGTGAAATTCATATGGCTGAACAGAATATCCCCCAGCACATAGGCATACTCACTCCCCGGTACCTGATCATCTATCGAGCCGTCGGGGAAACGATACTGCCATTGCTGCGATACCTCAGTCACACGTGGTCCCAAGCCGTGCAGCAAAACCTCCAGCGGGTCGCGGTAAAACGCCAGCAGCCACTCCGGCAACACTTCGGCGGCTGTTTTGGCGGGCCACACGTCATGATTGCCGGTCATGACCCGCAGTTCTCCGCGCGTTTCCTCAAGCAGCGTTTCCAGTAACGCGCGCATTTCCGCCAGTTCGTCGCGCGCTTCAGCAGCGCGGTTGCGCGTGAGATCGCGCCGGGTCGTGATCCCGTGCCGACTGGCGAAGGAGTTATCCAGCAAATCGCCGCCGAGCACGTAAATATCCGCGTTCGTGTGCACCATTTCCGCGACAATGCGCGGATCGGGTTTGCTGTGGAAATCGCCAGCGGCGACTACAACCCGCGTCGGCATCGGCTCCCGGTAAAAATATGGCTCAGCGTCATAGGTTGTATGCAGATAGCGCCGCAATACCCGACGACGATCATCTGTTGACACAAACTCGCGCTCATGCGACAATGGCGGCTCGTGCGTGGCGCTGGGGGCGACGGTAGCGCCGCCCTCAGTACCCCTGCCGTTTTGCCGTGCGCGGTAGAGATCACCCGCTACCGCGCCATAGCTGCGATCTGTCAACTCCGCCATTGCCTGATACAAGTTCGGCGGTTTCTCATTGGCCTCCATCCACTCGCGCAATAACTGCATAAAATGCCAGCGTCGCGGCGCGTCCTCGTCGGCTATCGCCTGCTGAATGCCATGCAGAATGTCATCGCGCGTCATACGCCCGTGCTCCCAAATCCAGCCGCCCCGCGTTCGGTCGGCTCCAGCGTCTCGACGCGCTCCCACGTCGCGCGCGGCACCGGCAAAAGCACCAGTTGCGCGATCTTGTCGCCCGCATTTGCCAGCCGGGTAACGGTGCCCACGTTGGCGATCATGACAATGATCTCCCCCGTGTATCCGGCATCGATTACCCCGCCAACGACAATCAGCCCCTTGCGCGCCATACTGGAGCGCGTGAGAAGCTGCCCGTACCAGCCCGCCGGGATATTCACTCGCAACCCCGTTAAAACCTGCGCAACCGTTTCTGTGTAAAGCCACGTTTGCCGCAATGCGCGAATATCCCATCCGGCATCTATGCCGTGCGCTTTGGTCGGTTCATGACCATCCACATCGACCACAAACGGTACGCGCAGATCGTCATGCAACACCGGCGGCATTGCGCCATTGCGCGGCGTGCCGTCGAGTGTGCCCTCAGAATAACGAGGTAATGGCAGTATAACAGTTTCACCACATTCAATGCAGCGCCCGGTGCCATCGGCGTTTAGTTGGTAATGGCCGGGCCGGTTGCCGCAATGCGGGCACATCAAATTCCATGCGGTAATCGTATCGTTACTCAAAACGGCATCTCCTTTTCACTAAAACGGATTGCCAAAGTTATCCATGCCTGCGACTATGACCGGTCCTTCATCGTCATACCCACGCCGACCCAGGAATTGCACATTCTGCGCGGTCAATTCCAACGACGCGCGCGGCTCGCCATCCTGGCCCATGTACGCACTGGCGGCAATACGCCCCGCAACCATGATCTGCATCCCCTTGTGAACGTACTGGTTGCACGTTTCCGCAAGGCCGCGCCACGCCGATACGCGAAACCACTCGGTTTCCTCACGCTGTTCACCGTCCTGCGTCCACTTGCGCGACACAGCCACGCTAAAGCCGCAGACGGCGACGCCGCTTTGCGTGTAGCGCAGTTCGGGATCACGGCCAACGTTTCCTACAATCACTGTGTATTGATATCCAGCCATCAGTTATCCTCCATGCCTAACCATTCTCGAACTTCAGGTGGTAATTCTCCAAATTCGGACGGTAATTGCGCAATTGCGGCCTCACGATCTTCGGCAGATTTTGCAAACATCACACGCATGATAAGCGATAATTTTGCACCTGATGGAAACACCTCGTCAAAATCTTCACGCGATACGCCCGCTTTGCGCAGCAAATCATCCATCGCATCCATGTCACTCCTCCACTTCTGGTTCTGGCACAACCTCTTCTGGCATGTAAGTCTCATAATCCCAAAAAGTCCAAGCCACATGGCCTTCTTTTACCTGCCACGCGACAACCTTAAGCCCCATCTGAGCGAATTGTTCTGGCGTAACCCAAAACATCGCAACATAGGCCGGTTTTACACGCTGGGTCACTTTATCAAGCAAAATCGCCGGGGCAACGGCCATAGACTGCACCCCATCATCTCGGCTCGATATCACATCCAACAAGATTACGTCCATGTCACTCCTCCTCGTTATTCTCCTGAACGAACGTCGCGCTTACATGCTGTGTGGATAGCGGCTTGCGTGGCAGCGGTGCGACCATTTCCACTTCTGCGCCTTCTAGTTCCTGAATTTTCTGCACACAACTCACCGCAAATTCGTACAACTCCCGCGTACTCTCCCACCCCGGCAGACTGTGCCGCCATGCGTGGCCCGCTAACACGTCGCGCGCCCAGTAGGGCAGCTCAGCAATTCGCGGATCGTTTTCCATGCGCTCTACTACCGGACGCTGATCACTCATAGCCCGCTCCCTGGTCGCGGTCGGCCAACAGCGCCAACCCGACCACAAGCAGCGTTAGTTCAATGACCATAAACACTATCACTGCGCTCATACCACTGCCTCCTGTGCATCGTCTTGCATATCGTTGTCGTCCTGCTCTACTTCCCGCCATGCGCTGACCTGCACGCGGTCGCCGTCGCGCAGCACGCCGAGCGCGCCCCCGTCCACCGGCATGAGTGCCAGCGACCCACCGAACCAGACCACGCGCATGTTCACCGTTGATAGCACCTTCTCGACCGTGCGTTCCTGCACGCGCTTACCGGTTTCGAGCCGGTACGTGTCGGTGAGCGCCGAGGCCGACAGCGACTCGTCCGACGCCCGTGCAACCCACAACGCCGGATCGTCCGTGCCCGCCGCTGCCAGGAACACGCCCCACAGCAGCGGGTAGTCGCGTTCTGGTGTGCCGTGCGGGAAGGTCCGGCTCACCTTCATGCGGTTGAACACCGTCCGGCGTGACATACCCGTTTCCGCGCCGAGGTCGGCCAGTAGTTCCTCCTGCGTCGCGTACCCCAGCGCTGCGCGGCTGTCCGGTTCGCACGCCGCCAGCAACACGTCGCCCTGCACGAACAACGCCATGCGCTCGTATTCGGCGGCGGTGCGCAGCGCGTCGGCCACCGCTTGCAGGCTGTCGAACGTGCTCATGACTCGCCCCCCGTCCGGCTGACCGGAACGTTTAGCGGCGTCGTTGGCAATAAAAGACCTGTCGGCGGATGGATCGGGAAATCTTCCCAACATCCGCTATCGCCATGCCGTGACAACTTCAGCATGATCCGCAGGTGGTTCTTGTCAAACGTTTCGCCGTCTGCCTCTTTCGGGTAGCCCGTTGTCAACAGGTAGTCCGCCGTCGCCGCAGGATCGCCGCCACCTTTCACCCCGGGACTGTAGCTCGTACTGTCGCTTTTCACCGTCGCCTCATTTAATTGAGCCAGCACGCACAGCGCGATCTCGTGCTTTTGCGCCTCATGCTGCAATGTCTGCGCGTTGTGCGAGGTCGCCTCATAGATCGTCGTGCGGTTGGATTGCAACAATTGCAGGTAGTCGATAAACGCCACATCCAGGCCATACATCTGCTTTTCGCGCATCAGCAACGTTTGCACACTACAAATATCCGACAGCCCGCCGTTTTCAGGCGTCGAGTCGTAAATCCGCAGGCTATTTTCCAGCGCCCTGTATGCCTTAATGCCCTGGTCAATGGCGGCAACCTGACGCTTATCCAGCGCGGTTTTGTACCGATTGCGCAACGCCAGCAGCATTTTGGCCGTGATCACGTTTAGCGGATTGCCGTATTTGTCGCGCTCATTGTATACGCCCTCGGTGATCATCCACTGCACAGCCAGCATGGCGACCAACTGCGCAATCACCAGCTTTTGTTCACCCTCACGGGCCATGATCGCCACCGAGTGTCCCTGTTGCGCCATGTGCAACGCCATTACGCGCATTAGGGTCGATTTACGCATTTTGTACGCGGCGGCAATCCACCACATTTCGCCATGCTGCATCCCGCCGCCGCTGTGAATGTCAAGAAACGAGATTCCGGTAGACATGGCCCGGCGCGGTGGTTCACTCATGAACTGTTCAAACCGTGCGCCCGCCGCTGCTGCTGTCGCATCCTGCACATTGCCGCGCAGTTCCAGCCCCAGCGAAGTGATCACCTGGCCGATAATGTCGGCACGATCTTCGGTCGTTGTCACCCCGCGCAGCTTTTCCAGACCATAGCTAAGCGTTTGGTTATCGGCGGCAATCGTGCCGTATAGCTTCGCCTGTTGGATATTGTGCGCCAGCACATCATGTTCGAGCTTCTGCGAATACAAGATCGCGCGTTCTGACAGCCACTCAAGTGGAACCTTGCTATCGCTTGCCTCGTGGATTTCGGTCAGCGTGATCGGGCGCTGCTGCATATTGAGTACCGTAATCGCGCGGTACGCCTCACGCCATGCGCCGGGCGGAAAATCGGTCGGCAATACGCCATGCTCAAAACGCACCGTTGACCATGCCTTATCGTTCTTGAGCAGCACGGCTAGAATTTCATCCGCGCGTAATTGCCAGTTGTTAGGCTGCTGCATCGGTCGCCTCCTGCTGCACAACTACGGCCATAAGATCGGCGCTACCGGGCTTCGCGGCTTGCTGCTTTTCTTGCACTCGCTGTCGCCGTTCGGTCTCTTTGCGATATTCCAGACCCCATTTCCGCAGCTTGCTAGGCGCAGTCGGACGCTCCATGTCCTTCTTGCCCAGCCATTTACTAAACGCCTGGAAATCCATGACGGCAAAGGGTGAATCGAAATTGAACGGAGCATATTGTTTCTTATCCGCCATGCCCAGGAACATCTTGACGATATCGCCCGCCCATCCAGCCTGTGCCCAATCTCCATCGAACCAGTCATTGACCACAATCTCCTGCATGGGTTTGAATGCACTAGGGGTTGAACTATCTGATGTGGTTTCTGGCGTTTCGCTATCGGTTACGTTAGTAACCGACTCTGTATAATCTTTATTCTGTAATATTTCCGTGTTTACCGTATCTGGTTCAACCGTATCCGGTTCATCCGTATCCGGTTTTTCAGGATATGGTTGATTTTCATCCGTTTTAACCGGAACTTCATGAACATAGTAAGGTCCCCACTCGAAGGTTCCATCATCGCGGCGCTGCTTTTGCCGTGAGAGATATCCCTGGTCTTTTAGTTCTGCCAGGATACTATAAATCTTATCCCGGCCAGCCTTGCCTTTGATCATGAGATCGCTAACGGACACGGACCAATCGTCCGGCTTACTCAGCAAATACCACAGCATACCGCGCGCCTCATAGGATAATTCACGATCCTGTGCAGCTGCGCGACTGGTTGAAAAATAGGGGCGTTCTGCTCCTCGTGGAGCGCGAATAATGGTCTTAGGCATTGTCGCCCCCGTTCGCCGCGATCCGGGCCGCTATGTGGGGCGAAACATTGGGCGATCCGTGCTGCGACCGCCACGCGCTTTCAATGGTTTTCAATGCCTCAGATTCGCCTAGACCGTCAGCCAGTGCCCGCGCGCACAGTTCACGCTCGGCGTCCGACTGGCTGTACCCGTTGGCGCGATACTCGACGGCGGCGGCGAATAGCCGATTGTTGCGATTGCCCTGCGCTGCACCATGCTCCAGGTATTCCCGGCACCAGCGGGGAAGGGCGGTTCGTGCGCCGTCCGGCAGACTAACCGAAATCTGACGGCGTGCAGGCGGTTTTCCCATTGCGGTGTAATCCGCGAACGTGCTATAGTCGTACTGGCCTGGAAGCCAGTCCACAATCTCACACCGCGCGCCGTCGCGTTCCGGTTTGGTGTTAATGGTTCCAGGTAGACGGAATACGCGGGCAAGCTCCGCAACGTGCGGATCAGACTTGAGCGCCAGCGCGATCCCCTTCAGCGTTGCCTTGATGTCGGTCAGTGTGTGACGTGTGACGGCAACCGGATCAATACGCCACAGGCTATGCAGTCCACCGCCAGAGTCAATAATCACGGTAGGAGGGATATCGAAATCACACAACGCCTGATATGCGTCGGCTTTGGTTTTGTATGCGTTCTCTTTTAGATCAATGTCTGCCCACAATACCTGGCAGCACGCGGTATCGGCCTCTTTGCTGCGCTTGCCGCGAGGTTGGCGGCGCTTCTTGGGCGTTAGGGCGTAATACACGCCGTAGCCCTTTTGGTTAAGTTCGTCCACGTGTTCCCACTCCGGCGACTCTACGCCGAGCCGGTAACTTTGGGTTATCGGACTTGGCCCCACATTGGAACGTTCGGGAGGCAAAATGAGCGTTAGCTCAAAGAACACGTCCCCACGCAGTCCCCCGAACAAGTGATTTAAAAACTCGATTGCGTCAACGCTATCTTGACGCTTCAGTGTTGTGCTGGTAAAATCGTCTGTAGCTGACATAAGGCCTCCTTGTGTCAGTTATGCCCCAGCCGCGCCCAAACGCGGCTTTTTTATTGGGCCGGACGGTGTGCAGTCAACTGCACTTGAAGCCAGCGCGACGTTTATAGCACCGCGACTGCTCTTGCTTCTCATGTCGATATATCAGCCGAACAATAGCACTATAGATTTGCGCATCGGTATACTGGCTCATATCATGGCCACGTCGCGCCATTTCTTGTCGAATGTCATCAATGCGCCAGCGTTGATCGCGGGTGAGATTGTCATTCATAGTTGCCTCGTATAAAGCAAAAGCCCCTGCGGGAAGATCACGATAGTTGTCTAAGCTACGCGATCCCGCCGGGGCCTTTGTAATCGTAATCAATCGGGTAGCTTAGACAAATCCTATTATATCGCACCCCGACCGCCCCCGCAAAAACTCACGCTATACCTAGTATCCCGGTCCGACCCAGGCTTTACCCTCGGCGGCGGCTTGATTGAACTTACGCCACAACGCCTCGTCACGGAACGTTAAATGTACCGTGCCTTTTTTGTGGACGCGGATCGTGAAGAACTCACTCTCGAATGTCTCATTCCATTCAGCGTCGGTTTTGCCATGAATGTGATCTGTTATGGCGTCGTCAATCGTGCGCGCTGGCTGTTCTTCTGACGGCTTGCCCGACTCATATTTACGGCGTAGATCGTCAAAGTTCCGGCCAGTGAGGAAACAGCACGCTTTGTCGAGATCGGCGTAAAAGTCGCGTTTATAGTATGCAAATGACCAGCTATCCCAGCGGCTTTCATAACGCACGCCGTAAGGAACGATGATCTTCCGATTGATGCGCCATGATTTATTGGTTTTCCAGCCTTCTGTATGCACCTTGTTTTTCTCGTGCAAGCCGGTGATCGCATCGAATGCTTCCACGATACACTGCCGCATGATCGGCTGGTAGTTTTGCACGACGGCTTCGAAAAGCGTCATGATATTGTCAACTGTGAACGCCATGTGTGCGTTCTGTTGCCGCGCTAGCTCAAACTCTTCACGTACCTGGCTAGTGGTGACACTGCCTAACTTCGTCTTGTCAAAAATGTATCCCCAAAAGTGTGCTTTTGCCTGGGTGATCTGTTCATTCAGAGTAGGGCGCTTCTCGCGGCCATACGTGGGATAAATCGTATCAGTGTAAAAGTCGAGTCTCTGGTTAATCTCGTGTCGTTCTTTGATCAGCCGGATTACAGCGTCATACTGATCTACCAGCGCCTTGATTTTGTTTCGCGGCGCAACCTGTGACGGCTCAAATGTGCCATCGGTGGCTGGCGCTTCAGTATCGAAGCTAATCCCATCGAATGCCCCGGTTTGATCGACTTCCGGCTTGAACAATACGACCATCGCCACATCAACATCAGTGTGCCGCGCAGAAGACCGGAACGCTTTACCCAGGCGCGTTACCCGGCCATGCTGAGCCGCTAACCGATTAAATAGTTTGCGTTCCTCAGTGTGCGGATTGTCGATGTTCGAGCCATTAAGCAGGGATACAACCGCGCCGCCTGGAGCTACAATATCCCATGCGCGCATAATGTGCTTGGTTGCATTGCTAAACGGCGGATTCATGATAATGAGATCGAAGCGATATGGTTCATCGAAGTTGAGGAAGTCGTCACCTATCACACGATACCCCTTGCCGGACAATACGAGGCGCAATTCTGCATTACTCTCGATGGCATAGCAGTTGTCTTTGCTGACGTGATAGGTAGATGATAGGCGATCTAAAATGTCGCCTTTGCCTGCTGATGGCTCTAGGATCGTCGTCTTTCCCAATCGGCTAGCAATTGGTGCGACCATGCGCGTGATAACGCTGGGCGGCGTGGGGAAAAATTCACTTACGTCTGCTTGCGGTTGTGCTGCTGCTGTGCTCATGGTTCCTCCCGGTGTTCTACAGTGGCGCGGGCCGGATTTGCACCAGCTGTCTGTGGCTTTTAGTTGGCGTTTCAACCTCGTGCACTTAAGGTGCCACAACGGGACCATCAGGCCGGTCACTCCGGCAACCCCAACGAACCCTATAGCGTGTTCCTACCACGCCACCGCACCGTGTGCCGGGGTAAGCCGCTTTTCGCAGACGGGGTACGAGGCCCCTTGTCCCCCGGCGTTCTCAGAGGCAGATTACGCGCTGCCAATACCGCGTTCGACGGCTCAAACCGTCCACGCCAGCGGTACAATGCGCCGCTAGTCGTCGCAAAAGGGCAGGTTGGACTCGAACCAACTCACGGGCCACATCAGACGTTGGCTTCCCCACTGGCTAGCACTTGGGTTTCTGCCATCCACGCTACCTGCTTGCGGCGTATTCCGCCCCCGGACCATACCGGGTGCTACACCCTGTAGCCTCTGCCCTAGTGGAGGTGTGCGGACTCGAACCGCAGTCCGAAAGCCTGTTGCGCCGGGTTTCGCGCTGTCTCTGTGCGCCTTCACGCTAGCGCCCGGCCAGACCCCCGTCGATACCTGTCACCCCCGATTTGCTGCGAACGGTATGGTATTGCGCCCCTCGCCGCGCTGGTCTGGGCGGGGGGCTTGCTTCACGTCGCGCTGCAACGGCGTGCTATCGCGCGGATGCGACACCAGCAACAGCAGCAACGCCAACAGCAGTAGATCGCGCGCATCCAGTTCCAGCCGGATCATTTTACGCTAGCCTGCTGATCGTCCTGCTCACGAACTCCGCCAAGCTGAACAGTATCCGGTACGCCGAGATAAGTCTCAAGCGCCTCCCGGATAATATTCGAGTACGGTCTTTTCTCGCGTTCGGCTTGGCGCTTCAGGGCTGCTAGTTGATTTTTTGGCAGTACCATGCTGATACGGGTTGTTTTTGCCATGTCGTCTCCTCTCTACTATTTATAGTATATATCCTGCACGAATTTATGTCAAGTGCTTTACTGGCTAGTACCCCCCAAATTTTAGG
>Ga0272443_10001069_pt1 | contig 43145 bp, 40 predicted proteins | sample SSMAcet12_FD_193581 | JGI IMG/M metagenome (GOLD analysis project Ga0272443, IMG submission 193581) | Marine sediment archaeal communities from Little Sippewissett salt marsh, Falmouth, MA, United States - SSM-Acet-12 | ecosystem: Environmental > Aquatic > Marine > Wetlands > Sediment ...
AGCCGGATGACCATCGGAATCAGCGGGAGTCTCCCTGATGCAGCTGCAGGGAAGGATAGAGGATCACATCAGTGAGCGGCGGCGGGAGTTCCGGCGGCGGCTTCGGCTCTGTCCCCGGCTCCGGATCTACCTCCGGCTCTGTCTCCGGCCCCGGGGGAGCGGATCCGCTGGAGCGCTACCGGCGGCAGATGCAGATCCCCGGCTGGAACGGGAAGATCCAGAAAAAGCTCGACTGCGCCCATGTAACCGTAGCGGGAGCGGGGGGACTGGGGTCCCCCGTTCTCCTCTATCTCGCCGCGGCGGGCATAGGAGAGCTGCACCTGATCGATGGGGACCGCGTCAGCCTGGCGAACCTCAACCGGCAGATCCTCTACCAGGAGGGAGATGTCGGCAGCAGCAAGGCCCTGACAGCCGCCCGCCGGCTGTCGGAGTTCAACTCGGAGCTTCACATCGATTGTACCGATGATTTTCTCAGCGGAGAAAACATCGAACGGATCATCACTCCGACCAACGTGATCGTGGACTGTCTGGACACCTACGCCGGACGATTTCTCCTGAACAGATACGCAGTTGAACACGGCATACCGCTGGTCCACGGCGGGATACACGGCTTCAGCGGCCAGATGACGACAATCATTCCGGGAGAGACTCCCTGTCTCGAATGTCTCTACGCCGGGATGCAGGATGAGAAGGACGATGCGGGGCATACCCGGCAGACACCCGTCGCGGGAGCGGTCGCCGGTGTGATCGGGAGCCTGCAGGCTCTTGAGGTCGTCAAGCTCATCTCCGGTCTCGGAGACCTCTGCACCAGCCGCCTGCTCATCTACGACGGCGCCGGGGCACACATGGATGAGATCCGGATAAATCGGGACAAAAACTGCGCTGTTTGTGGCGTTATGAAAAAAAATGGGGTATAATAGGAGCTGAAAGTATTCCTCTGAGCTTCTGCGCCTGGGGACCCTGAGAGGTCTATGGCAGGAAGCCGATAGGGTTCAGCTGGAAACGGCTGCGCCTCCCGTGTTTGGAAAGGAGGATGTATGTGTACAATTTCATCTCGAGGATCAATCCTGTATACATATGTATTTCCTTCTCCGTCCGGACCCGGGACAGCAGCCGAAGAAGTGTCGATACGCGGTCCGGGCAGCACAGGATTTGCCCTCCTCTTCATTCTCAGCGACTACTGGGAAGAACTGTCCTGACCGCTTTTTCCCCCTGCACATTTTTTCCCTGCACATTTTTTCCGGGCCCGGCACTTGACGACATCGGATTTTTTTAGTATCTATTACAACACATACAGATACATGCGCCTGTCGTATAATGGCTATTACCTTAGCCTTCCAAGCTAAAGATGTGGGTTCGATTCCCATCAGGCGCTCTCAGTCCCCCCGTCAGGGGGCTTTTCTTTGGCCGGTTGAGCAGTCTGATTTTTCAGAAAAAAGGGGCCGCCTTCATTGAAAAGCGACCCCATCGTCCATGTAGTACAATGCTTTATTTCTGATACCCGTAGAAGTCAGTACTCTGCCACGGCCCGACCCATTCGTTCGGCCGGCCCTGAACCCAGTTGACCTTCTTCCGGCCGTTCGGCTCCTGGACTACCTGTGAGGCATGGGCGGTGCCGCCGATATCCATACCGAGAGCTGCTCCCCAATAGGCCGATATGGTGTGAACACCAATATACAGAGGATATGTACTGCCTTCCAGGAACTCGATCTTTCTGCCCGTCTCTTCGTCGAAATAATAGGTGATCTTCTGCCCCTCTTTGACAAGTTCTTCATCCAGCTGTCCGAAATGATACTTTACAAACCAGTCATACGTGTGGTACCGCTCCGGGAACTCGGGAGGATAGATACCGATGGGCTCTTCAACGCGTACATTGTTTTCATCGAAGTAATGATCCGCACCATACCAGTTGGCATATATCACGTAATTTCCTGCCTCTCCCATATCGCCGGGATAACGAACTGCATGACGGCGCGGGGTGAGCTCGAGTACCATCACGTCAGCAGAATCAGCTACAATGTAACCCCAGAGTCCGGTTTGCAGTACCTTTGTGCGTCCGGTGGCATCGCGGTATTCCTCGCTGCCGAATACCATTATATCGATCGCTTCCTCGGCGGTATCCGCATAGGCTACGGTATGAATCTGCAGCGGGCCCATCAGCACTCCGAAATCATATTCATCATCTTCACTCTGGCCGCCGAAGAAGTTGCCGAGTGTTACCCCTTTGTCATTAGTACAGAGGTTCAAGCCTCCGACCAGTCCAGCCGGATGTATTGACCAGAAGACATTCGCCTCAGGATCATCGGGAGTCGCAACGTAGGCGCAGTTCCAGCCGAAGGGGACGAAGCGCGCCAGGTCGCAGTTGTTGGCGATGATGGTCTCACCGTTCTTCGTCGGGGAAGGAAGATCCCCCTTCGGTGAACCGCTGAGTGCCAATCCTGTACAGTGCTCCCTGAATGCGAGTTTCCAGCTGTCACTTTCGGTCTGCAGATCCTCCTCGATCTTCTGGTCCCCTTCGGGCTGAAAGTTGGCTTCATACGCCTCAGTTCTCGGGGGAAAGAAATCCATATCCAGATATGCATTCACGAGAAGTATCTTTTCGAAGTCATTCAAGTCATGAGCATAACGCGACTGTTTCAGCATTGGAGCCGCCCCTTCGGCAATCCCCTTCATGAATTCGACCATCTCGGGGGAGTATGCCTCTATCTGGGCCAGATAACGGTACAGATACTCCTTGACCTTTTCAACGCTCATGTTTCTCTGTTTGAAAAGCATGAGGGAATAGTCGAAGACATGGATTATCAGGTCCCCTGCCCGCTCTCCGTACTGGTATCCCATCTCGGTCCAGGTTCCGCGAAGGTTCCCGATGAACCGTACCCTCGAATCGATCTTTGGGAAACCTTCGGGAACCTCGTAGTATTTTGTCCTCGGATTGTAGCCGGGAACCGAGCCGATCTCACGGTAGGGATCCTCCTCGGAAAATCCGCCCGTCTCAGTCGATTGTGCTGCTTCCCTGAGCGTCTCCACTTCCTGACTCAACTCCTCGACCCTGGCATTGAGGGCGTCGTATTCCTGTGATGAATATCCGTACTCCATAGTCCCTTCAGCGCACAGGGTACCGCTGATGAGAAAGAGGGCAATCAGAACCGCGGCAACAGCTCCATATCGTATATGCTGCATAATAATGACTCTTTTCATTTCAGCTCTCCCGCCTATTGGAAAATCTGAGGAACGATTTTAGTCATATCAACAATGGTATTCATGTATGTGAGGGGTATGGAATTGTCTTCGGCGATACCCTTCAGGAATCCATCCTTGTCACCGCTCTTGATAACAACAAGATAGTCAACATTCGGAGCAACTTCAGATATAATCGAATCAGTCAGTTCATCCCGACCGCCTCTTCCGCCGGCGCCTCCGGCGAACATGCCGATCACTCCCATATCGTTACTTCTGGCTTCAGCGATGATGCGGTCGACCCGTGCAATCTCCTCATCCAGTTTGATACCGGCAGAACCGAGGCCCTTCATACTCACACCCATCACGAGAAGCAGTGTTTTGTTTCCTCCGACATCCGCAGTCTCGGCAAGGGCTTCATATGCAAAGTCGAGCTTTTCCCGCTCGGCAACAATCTTTACCATTAGGACGTCCGGACTCTGACCGGCGGAAGTCATCAGAAAGGGCGAGGGATAATTCTTCACTCCTGAAATCTCCTGGGAATGGGCTATCGCAGCGCCCAGCAGAAACAGGCATACTATGAGCAGCAGAAGCTGCCGTTTGATTTCAATTTTCTTCTTTCTCATACAATTCTCCTTTTCAATCTCACGATGCAGCCGAGTGGATGTCCGGACTTCCGATTATCCGTCGACGAATCGTATTTTTTCCATATATCTAAAGATCCGGTTCAAGATATCTCTCGATCCCGTTTTCCATGAGTTCCGTGACTTCCGGAACTCCTGTTATCTCTATCATCTTTTCGGGAGAGAAATATGCTATACTTCGGGTAAGTTCCATCACCGTACTGAGGTGACGGCCTACCCGCTCACTCAGGGAGCTCCCTCTTTCCGAATCATAGTCAACGAAAATCTTTCCGCTTCTGGCAAGTATATCGTAGAAGGGGTCCTTGCCGTCCTGCAAAAGCTCCTGCGTAGGTTTCCCCCGGAACATACCCTGAATGATATTTGTCGTCTCGGCCAGCACGACCATCGCTTCCGTATGATCTCCAAGTCCTCTATGGGAGAACCCGTAGACCTTTGGAGACTGGTACATCTTTATGTCTATCCCCTGCATCTGCAGTCCCATCAGAGCGAAGGCAACCATCTCCATAGCCCGGTCATGACCCACCATGCAATTCACCACGTAATGCTCAGGTACCGCTTCATGCAGGTCAAGGACCACATCGATTTTCTCTGCGTTCACAAAATCAACGATTGCACGGCCCACTCTCTCAACCAGCAAGCCGTCAGCCCTTCCCGGATAGACACGGTTCAGGTTTCTTGATTCCGGTCCCGGGTATGTACCTCCGCCGATGTTTTCATAGACATCCGGATCGGGGAACTGGTGCGCGAAATTCGCATACCGGGATCCGGTCCGTATTTTTCGGATTCCCTTCTCGGTTTTCAGTTCAAGATACTTCGGGTTACCCACCATCTCCTGGGTGTAGGTTGCCCCGCTGTTGTTCGCCCGCGGAATGACATAAAGGGTCCCCCGGGATACTTCGGCGTTTTCAATAAGGGTGATGGCCGACACCTGCCCTGAGATTTCATCGTTGTGGGTTCCTCCCAGAACGAGCATACTTCCTCCGGGCTGTTCGCCTTCTAGAATATAGATGTCCGTATCACCCGGACTGTTCTTCAGATCCTCCGCATAATCGCTCAACTGTGCCCTGCCGGTAACGCCGGGCCCGGGGTAGAGAATATCCGGAGTATGCATCTTGAGGAATTCCCGTCCGGAATACACCAGGAGACAGAGAGAAACAGCCAGCAGGATTGCTCCGGATATTCGGGGATTAGAGGATCTCCCGTCTTTCTTAGCCCGGTTTTTGTTATTGTTCAAATTATTGTCCATCTCCTATCCTTACCTGATCGAAAGTATCCGTAAAATAAAAGGAATGATAATAAACGCGTTCATTATCTGGCTTGATAGTGTAGCTTCTTTATCAAAGAGATTACGGATAAAGATTATGACGAAGTACGCCATAATAAGTTTATAGATCCACTGAATTATTAAACCTTCCAACATTTCATATTCTCCTCGTCTATGTGAGCAGTCTGCTCAACGGATCTGCCAGGATTATTACCACTATTGCCACTGCGATCATGAAGGCTGCGGGAATAAGGGACCGTGCGAATATGCCCCGGTACTTATCTTCTCCCACCAGGTGGGTTGCAAGGTTCCCCGATAACGCAGTCGGAGGCATGATATCGGCTACCGCAGCGATAAGCGAAAGTGCCGCCGCGGCAATAATACTGCTCTTCGGGAGCAGCGCCAGCACGAAAGGATACCCCAGTATGAAGGTAGCCCCGAAGACGGTTCCGAAGGCCCCGAGAAGCGGCAGGCTTATCAAACTTGGCAGGAACAGCCAGGCCGGAACGACCGCAAAGAAAAAGGTGGCCAGCAAGCCGCGCACACCGCTCAGCGAGAGGAATTCGCCTTTTATGCCTGCCGTCAGAATTATCATGAGGATGATAAATGCCTGACCCTTGAGAGCTTCTGCGGATGCGTTAAAGAACCGGCGAAATCCGAGGACAGGCAAGCCCACAAGGGCGCCGATCATCAGAACGAGAGGAAGCGCCATCTCCGGCCAGTGCGGTACTGTCCGTTCGCATACCAGCAGTACGATCACCAGTATGATCGGTATGTAAACGTACAACCCGGTCTTTCCAGGAACCCCCTCGCCGGACGGAGCCTGAATCTCCAGAGCACCGTTCTCCAGAGTGGAGCGATCGCTGAACCCGAACCCGATCCACAGGGCGAAGAGAATCGCCAGAGGGAAAGTCATGATCATCAGAATCCAGGTAAAGCCCTCATACGGGAGAGCGATCAAGACTCCCATGTACATCAGGGGGAGGTTCACTGGAGGAGCTATCATACCCAGAATCGCACCGGTTATAATGAAAACCGCCGTCCATGATTTCGGGACTCCCATTCCCAGAAGAACCGAGGCAACCACAGCTCCGGTACTGATCACCGCGACGGACCCGATGCCGGTGAGCATTCCGGGTATCATCATGAGGAACATGAGACTGAGAAACAGCAGTGCAGGTTTTTTACCGAGATGCGTGAGAAGGTAGTACTTGATCGATTCATTGAAGCCGATCTCTTCCATCACCTTTACAAGAATCAATCCGCAACCGAAGGTCAGTACGATGTAGAAGAAGCCGAAAGACCCCTCAATTAGGTTCAGTACCGGCAGTCCGATACCTGCTACGAGCCCTGCGGCAATTGCCGACAGGACAAGGCCGAAGGGAGCGGGTATTTTTACCACCGTAGATGTGAGTACGACTACAATAACGAGTGCCAAGAAAGCAAATACGGTTGAAGTAATCATAATGTTTCCGTATCAGTCCAGATTATATTTTTTGCGAAGCTCTTCGAATGTACCGTCGTTTTTAATCTCTTCCAGATTCTTCACTGCGGCTTCGTACAGCGGCTGACCCTTCGGGTTGATGGTATTGAAATACAGCATGTATTCCTTACCTTCCATTACATGGAGAGGCAGGCCGACCAGGTCCTTCAGCTCCGCCCCGGAAAAATCACTTTCCAGACCGATTGCCGCTGCTCCTACGGACTGTATCAGACTGTATTTCATCAGAACGGCTACAGGACTCACTTCAACGATGACGTCCATTACAGGATCTTCGACGATCAACTTTGCGACTTCCGAAAGAAAACCCGGTCTCTCTTCATCCATAGTTACCAGAGGTTCGATGCGGTATGCATAGACTTTGATCTCTTTCTCATCCACCGGTTTGGCAGAAACCCGGGCCGGCGCAGCATATACAAGGCTGAAGACCAGGGCGAAAAGAACAACGGTAATTATTACAATTTTCAAGGGTTTGCGATTCATGCGTGTTTTCTCCTTCCTTCATGGAGTGCCCGGGGATGCTGAATCCCCGGGCACCTTTTAATCGGTGTGTATACCGAATTTTTAATCAATTATCGATTGGTTTACTATATTGGCTACCCGTTCGGTGGCGGGAAGAATATTCCACAGGAACCACAGCTGAGACATGAAGACGATAACCGTGTCTTCATTCGGGTTGGCATACCATCTGGTACCTGCCGCACCCATCCAACCGTAGGCGCCGATGCCGCCGTTCTGATGATCGAAGGGCAGATCAGGAACATTGTCTTCCTGAATATCCACCATGTAACCCCAGCGGTTGTCCCAGAAGGTGTTGGTATAGTCACCGATCTGATTGGTGGTCATCATTTCAACTGCCTGCCTGCTGAGTATGCGTTCTCCATCCAGAGTACCCTTGTTGAGCATCATTTCGGCAAAACGGAAAAAGTCATAGGAAGTAGAGAAAATACCGCCGGCTCCGCTGAACCACTTCTTGTGCTCACCAAGTACGCCTCCGAGACCCAAAGGACAGCATCCGTAACCGCCGTGGACGAAGTCACGTTCCCACCATTCTCCAAAGAGTTCTTCGGGGGTTCCCGGTCCGCCGCCCCATACCATTGAAGGTATACGGGAGATTTTTTCATCTTCCGGATAGAAAGAAGAATCCACCATGCCGAGAGGCTTATAAAGACTTTCTTCCATCAGCTGATCAAGAGGCATGCCGGAGACTTCCTCGAGTATGTATCCAAGTACGTCAACACTCGGGTCCGTGTAGGCAAAACCTGAACCAGGCTGGAAAATTAACGGAATCTTGGCGACAATCTTGGCGTTCTCCTCGATAGTAAGGTCGTAATCATCGCATCCGGTTTTTACACCGGAGTCGCGCATGAGATCGCCGACGAAATCCATGACCGCGTTGCCGGTATACGCATCGGCAGCCGGATCACCGGTATTGTTGGTAGGCCTGAAAATACCGGTAGTCATATTCAGAAAGTCATGCAGAGTGAGTTCACGTTCAGCGGGAACGAGGTCAATCGAACCATCTTCCTTCTCCACCGCTACAGTCATGTTTGCCAGTTCAGGAACATACATGGAAACAGGGTCCGTCAGCAGAATCTTTCCTTCGTCTACGAGCTTCATCGCCGCCGCCGCAATCGGCGTCTTGCTCATGGAAACGAGACTGAAAATTGCATCGGTAGTCATAGGAACGCCGGGCTGCATTTCACCAATAGCTTCGTGATAGCAGATTTTCCCGTGTCGAGCTACCAGTACTACCGCGCCGGGGATCGTCTTGTTCTCAATGTAGGTATTCACAACTCGGCTGATCCCTTCAGAAAGCACTTCTGAATCCATGCCTACTGATTCAGGTTCGTACACTTTATCAGTGGTCTTCGACGGGGTCTTGTTTTCAGATTTCCCCGAAGCAAAAACCGTCCCGGCAATAAGCATCATAATAATGCTTATTACAAGGAGCTTATAGAGTGTACTTCTGACACATTTCATATCGTCCTCCTCATCAAATAAAAAAAATAGAGATGCATACCGTAAATTGATTGGACATGCTTGCATAGATTATAGGACCCGGTCCTCTGTATCTGTAAACACTTGAATACTACGTGACTACTACGGGGTAAAAACTAGTATATATAACGGAAAAATAGCCGGAATATTACACTATCCAAATCCTACGGACTAAAACTGCTGTAAATACGTCTGAAGATTTACACTGCTCCCCTTCATTCCCAGTTTCTTGCGTATATTTGCTCGATGAAATTCGACGGTTCGTTCCGAAATATTGAATACAACGGCGATTTCCTTCGTTGATTTTCCTTCACGAATCAGTTGAGCTATCTGTATCTCCATGTTCGACAGGTCGGCATACCGGGTTCCCAGATTTTTACTGAATTCAGAAGTAATCTCGTTGAGATTATCTGTCACGATTTTTAGGATCATTGCCTGCTGCTCATCCATACCTTCGACATTGATCTTTTCAACATAAGGAATTACCAGTTTTTTCAGATTGAGATTGAGCCTGCTCTTTACTTCCTCAATAGTTTCCTCCCTCTTCTGGAGCAGAACCTTGAGTGCGGTATTTACCTCCTCAAGGTTGGTTTTTTCCAGCAGGAGTTCCTGCTCCCTGGTCCGCAGCATTGCCTCGGTCTTTTTGAGTTCAGAAATATCGGTGATCACGGCAAAACTTTCAAGAAGCTTACCTGAAGAGTCCACTACAGGGCGGGAAGAGATGAGTGTGGTAATTCTTCTTCTGTCACGCCGGATCCACTGGAGTTCATAGGTGGTCATATCACCTCCCTGCTGCTCCTTCATCTTCTCTTCAAAGATCATCCTATTCCCGCTGTCCAAAAACTCTGCCGCATGAGATCCTTCAATTTCATTTTTTTCATATCCCAGCATCTCACAGGCACGGTTATTTGCATACGTCAGGTTGCCGGCTTCATCCAGGATGATAAATCCCTCCGTCATCGTTGCCAGGAGGTCTCTGTGCCTCTTCTCGCTCTCTCGCAACGCTTCGACCGCGTTCTCCCTTGCAACCACCGCCGCCAGTCTGGCATCGATAGCTTCGAGCTTTTCCCTCTCCAACTGCTCTTCTTCGCAACGGTGACGAACGGCCTCTTCCGCTTCACGCTTCAGATGATTTATTCGCTGCCGGTAGAAGGATCCCGTTGTACCGGCAATGGTAAGAAATATCAGGCTCAGGAACCACCAGGATCTGTATACAGGAGGACGAATGGTAATGGGAATCTGTTTTTCCATTCCGGTGTGAGCATCAATAGTGCGGAAAGAATACCTGCCTTCGGGTATCTGCTCGTATGAGATGTAACGGCTGCTTTCCAGCTGATTCCACTCGTTGTCATATCCATCAAGTTTATAACTGTACCGTCTATTTTCCAGAATGGAAAAATCGAGGGGAGCCGCCTCAAACATCAGTTTATTCTCTGAAAATTTTAGAGTAACTGATCGGCCGCTTCCGATAGTATCAAGCCGAATAAGTCTTGCATCATCCGGTATCGACGGCTGAACGTAGATTTTCAGGCTGGCAGGGTTCTCACTCCAGACACCGTCATTGTTGGAACCGTCGACCTCCAGAATGTACATTCCCTCAGCCAATCCGGAGTAATGTCCCTTCCGGCGTGTTCCCGCTTCATACCATTTATCATCCCTTCCGGTCAATTTATATCTGTAATGGTTCCGCATGGAGAGCCGATAGTTGAGCGCCACGGCTTCGAAATCGAAGAAGTTGCGCTGCGGCGGCAGAACCAGTTCCGCTCCCGTACCATTCTCCCTTGTCAGTTCAAGCGGGGTACCATCCTGACTGACATGTGTTATATATACAGGAGGCTTATAATGATTGTCGATTATATCCGCAGGATAGAACCGGGTTACGCCTCCCATTCCGGAAAACCAGTAGGCTCCATCAGAGCTTATGACAGGCTGCCGGTTGAGGGTATCGGATGTACCGGGAGCGACACCGTCGATAGTTGTATAGAGTTTTACATCCCCTGTATCCGGGTTGTATCGTACAATCTCTCCACTGCCGTTCCCGCTGATCCAGAGAGTACCATTGCCGTCTTCCAGTATTCCGGTAGATCCCCTGGCCGGCCAGGGGGAACCCGATAATGTTTCGAAATCCTGGAACATTCCCGTACTCGGATTGAACAGCGCGGGTCCGGAGTTCTGGAAAGAGATCCAGCATTTTCCCTTCGAATCACGAAAGAAGCCGGATGGATTACCCGGACGGATCTGCGACGGAACATACGTTCCGATGATCTGTTCAGAGACCGGATCGAATCTCTGCAATCCCGCTCCGAAAGTTGATACCCAGATAGTGCCGTCATCATCCTGCGCCAGAATAAGATGCATGACCATCTGATCAGTCTTGCCTGTTAGGGTACTGGTCTGTTCAGGATTGATGTACTTGACGGATCCGGTACGGGTATCTACCTTTATAATGCCTGCATTTGCCGAACCGAACCAGAGAATATCGCTATTTTTAATGCTACGAAGACCGCTCAGACGCAGACCATCGACCTCAATGCTATCAGTAACTCTGCCTTGATCGGGATCGAATCTGGCAATATAACCGTCACCGGCAATCCACATACTGCCGTCAGTATCTGAGGCTACCATGCCTCGGATGTCGGAAGACAGCTCTGTTTCAAAGCGGAAGATACCCTCTCTTCGATCATATCTGCTGATACGGTTCTTGCCGGCTATCATCCATACATAACCGTCTGCATCATCCCATACGCTGTAGGCAGAGGCCTGGGGAACCTCGTTCGCAATAATTGAAGCTCCTGCAGAGGCAAGAGTACTGAATCTCCGCGCCCCCGGGTCGATCCGGTTGAGGAATCCGTGTTCATTCAATACATACAGTACGCCCATCCTGTCCTGAATAATATGAGAGAGGGAGTTACCGCTGATTGCCGTATTGCGGGGACATCCGGTATCAGCGCTGTATCTGTGGATTTCTCCAGTGTCCATCTCTATCAGACTGAGACCTCCGTCGAAGGTCGCGGTCCATACAATCTCCGGATCATTTGGAGGAATCAGTATATACGTAATAATGTTACCGCTTATGGTGTCCGGGTTGTCAGGATCATGCCGGTATACATTGAAATCCCCCGTCCGAGGATCGAGAACATGCAGACCATCCAGATATGCTCCTATCCATAATCTACCGATTGAATCTTCCGCCAGTGTATACATATTCGCCGGTGCCCCGGGGTAATAGGAGATCACTTCGCCGCTTAATGGATCGAACTTCTGCAGTCCGTTGAATGTTGCCACCCAGAGCTTCCCGTCTTCGGAGGGAACCACAGCGGTGATATAGTCATCGATCAGACCGTTCTCTTTCCGGGAGTATGCAGTGAAAGAATCAGTGTCATGGTCGTACATGTTGAGCCCGTTATCGGTTGCTATCCACAATCTTCCTGAGGTGTCCTCACACAGAGCATGCTTCTTGTATTGAAACACATGATTGCTGAGACTGTTTTGATCATCCGGGTCATGCGTGTAGGTCTTTCGCTCCTCGGTTACCGGGTTGAACACTATCAATCCGCTCTCGGTACCAATCCAGATAAGACCGTCGTCGTCCTGAAACATCCCCGTGTCGATCCTTTCGGGGATAATGTGGCTGAAGCTTTTAAATTCATAGCCGTCGTAACGCCATAACCCCACATCCGTTCCAACCCAGAGGAATCCGCTGCTGTCTTCCATCAAAGTGTTGCTCACACCAGGGGTTGCAATTTTTTCGAACTCGATCTCATCAGGAGTATAATTCAATCCCGCTGTTTTAATCGGGGATTGACTGTACAGAAGCGCAGGATTACAAATAAATGAAACGAGTATCCCAACTATTAATGCGGTGCTGAAGCTTATTCTCTCAGTCAGACACATCACGGTTTTTATCTCTCCTTATCTGTTTCCTGCGATAACGATTTATTGAATCGCCTCCTTTCAAGACTGATGAGGATTCCTATAGTAACAAGAAAAAAGACCAGTGCACCAAGAGGAATCAGAGGACTTCCGCGAATGAAATACACTTCGGACTTTCCCGGTTCCGGTAATGGAATGGGATCAACCGGAAGACCGTACCGCAGGCAGAGCTCCCGAATATTGAGCAAATTGATCACCGGAATGCCGTCCCTGTGCATTCTGAATAGGACACCGTCGGACTTTTCGGAATTACCCGGAAACCTTCGCACAACCCCCGTTGAAATGTTGTATCCGCTATCACCTGAACCCAGATTGACTTCAGCACCACCGATATTGATGAATGCAGCAATTCGTTCTTCCCCGGTCGACTGCCGGTATATCTTCATCCTCTCCTCTATCGCTTCTTGAAGATCCTTTGCCCGAATGAATTTCACTCCGTTTCTCTCCGCTGCTTCAGCCGCCATTTCGACAGCATCGGGGAAAAAGAGATTCTCCAGCTGATCTTCATCTCCGCCGGGAGAGGCTGCAGACGAGCGATACCTTGTAAGTTCCGCTCCATACAATAATGATTCAATATCGAGCCAGGTGAATCCGGGATCAGTAGCACCAAAGGTGGACGATCCCACGGAACTTATGGAGATAAGCCCCAGATCCATGACTTCTGCCGCCGAATAGAGCGCCAGAGCAAGCCCCGGGAAGGAACCGGAAATTCCAGCAGCAACGGTATCTCCCGCCTCCACCCCCGCATCGGCGAGCAATTCGACGACAACGGCGGCAAAGTCGGGATTCGTGGTAGTACGCTTCACCTCGAGGGGACCGAGGGTGGTGGTCAGGGCTGTCTGTTCCGGTCCGATAAGTCCGGTGGAATTCGGGTCAGTGTCTTCATGAATGATATATCGTCGATCCATCCTTTCTGCGTGGATAAGCTGCAGGGCCTTTGACATAGTCCGCGCCGCATCCAGCTTCATTCTGTAATCCTGTTTCGGATTGCGCACAGGCAGGACCTGAACAGCAGCTACAGCAATAAGAGATACTACAGCCATCAGAAGGAACAATACTGTATGCCGGATGCTTTTCTTCATTAGAACACCAGCGCTCCTGTAGAAAGAAGTAAAAGCCGCACGAAAGCCGTCACGACGGTAAGTATGCACAGTGTGTTGACAATACCCTGCCGCTCGAAGTCATTTGCTATCAGGCCTGGAACAATGAATCCCACGACCCTCAATTCGGGCGAGTTCACCAGTACCTGACCGATAAGCATCTCCCATCCCCACCTGAGGAGGAAGCTCACGAGCATTGCGACAACGAATCTCCGTTTCCCGAATAGGAGCATAAATATAGAGAGCAGACGCACTGCACCATATGTTGCAAAGCTCACGATAAGGGTTCCCAGAATACGTATGGGCTGATCAACAAACAGCGCCAGATACCCTGGTGTAACAATCCCTCCAGGGCTTATCCCCAGTAGTTCGTATGAAAGAAGCCCACCGAATATTCCGAGGGCTATTGAGAGCTCATGCATACTTTCTTCCGCTCCTTTGCCAGCATTGAACAAGTTCATAAGCCGGTCCGGCAAAATTACCAAGTCCGATCAAGGTTGCAATTGTCTGCATATCTGTAATTTTTCTTGAATCGACCGCAGCGGTAATTTTCTTCATCAACGAATTCGGATCTGTACTTCTGTATTCCCTGATTATTTTATCTTTCCCTATTCCAAGCCTTCTCATTCGTGAAAAGATAGGAAGGGTATTTTTTCCTATAAGCAGAAATGCAGCGACATAATGGTGTTTATCGAGTTTGGAAAACAGGTTGCAAAACGCGATCCCCCTCTGACCGCGGTCATCCCGGTGATTGTAAATAATCACCATTTGCCCTTCAAGATGACCCTTCTTTTCCATATCCCGGATAATGAGCTCAGTGGATTCTGGATCATTTGCCGAGAAGGCGTTCACCGCACGTACCTTCCCTGCATTCGTATCTATATCGAATACGCTGAGAATCCCCGGATCTGGAACTGCTTTGGCCATACCGCTAATGGCAGTATCATCTTTGATACCGAGCTCCCGGCACATAGTCCGCACCAGTGCAGTGTTCTCCGGAAAGTCTGATATGCGCTTCTCACGATCTGATTCAATATAAAAATCAGCGGCTTCAGGTAGTTGTATCAATGTGGATTGCTTGATAGCTCTGGCTTCGAATACAGAGATATGCTTTGACTCAGATGTTATCAGTATCCCGTTCTTTGGGATAGTCTTGCTAAGGGCTGCAGCGACATCCTCTACAGATGGTCCCATTACATCAAGATGATCCTCACGTACATTGGTAATAATTCCATGAGTGGATTGGATCAACTTGCTTTCTGAAAGGTACTGATACTCCGGACGAAGGGCCATACACTCAACTATGAGAATATCAGCGTCTCTTTCCGAAGCAATCTTCACCGTCTCAATTAATTCTAGAATCCTCGGAGCGCCATACCTGCGGACCGGCAGCTCACTGCCGTCCTCCAGTATATGCCGAGGGAAAGTGCCTGTAGTTCTTGCGATAGTTTTCAGCCCGGACTCTCTCGCTGCAGCCGCCAGCAGACGGGTAACGCTGGATTTACCCCGGCTTCCGTTTACGTGTATGCGTATAGGAACCGAGAGGAGTCTTCTCCTGTGCCCGATCCATTCTGCCGTTCCGAGAAGAACAAGAATACACAGGATTGCTGCTGTCAAGAGGTGCGTCATCTTCTTTTCCCCATAGAGACCCATTATAATAGAGGTTGAGAGTAATTCTAAGGTATCTTTCAGAACACGGCAATATAATAAATCTGAGTACGCAGTAAAAGCCGGCAGTAAAAAATAGTATTGATCTATTCCTCAATCTATACTACATTTTTTCCGTCTCTCTGTTAATTTTCTGTTAGCGTTCCATGAATAAATTCCAATTCGGGGGAGTCATGATTTTACAGCTTCTGGAGATAGCCGGAAGTCTGGGTTTGTTCCTGTACGGCATGCGTACCATGAGCGACGGGATCCAGAAGGCTGCCGGTGAAAGACTGCATTCGATTCTGAAATTTATGACCGGCAACCGTGTCGCCGGTGTATTGACCGGTTTCGGTACGACAGCACTCATTCAATCGAGTTCCGCCACCACCGTCATGGTAGTCAGCTTCGTGAACGCCGGTCTGCTCACCTTGTCGCAGGCAATCGGTGTCATCATGGGGGCCAACATCGGCACGACGGTGACCGGCTGGATCGTGGCCCTGTTCGGATTCAAGTTCGATATAACATGCATTGCACTCCCCGCTATTGGAATCGGTCTGCCCCTCATATTCTGGCGCAGGATCAAGAAGAGTGAATGGGGAGAAACTTTAGTCGGTTTCGGTCTGCTTTTTCTCGGGCTCTCTTTCCTGAAGAGCTCGGTCCCGGACATCGATGCCCATCCCGAGACCCTGCAGTTCGTCACCAATCTCACCGGCTACGGATTCCTTTCGCGGATGCTGTTCATCCTCCTCGGCACCGGTCTGACCGTTATACTGCAGTCTTCGAGCGCCTCCATGGCAATCACGCTGACGATGGCATTTACAGGCTGGATAGATTTTCCCCATGCAGCTGCGATGGTGCTCGGTGAAAATATAGGGACAACCGTGACCGCTCTCATCGCTTCTCTTGGAGCCGATGTGCACGCCCGCAGGGCGGCGGTGGCGCATATGGTATTCAATATCCTGGGCATTATCTGGCTCCAGTTTCTCTTCTTTCCGGTCATACACCTGGTTGACATGCTCGTTCCCGGCAGTCTCAACACTCCCGCGGGTATTACGGCCCATCTGGCGATGTTTCACACCGTGTTCAACGTACTGAATACGCTGCTCTTCATCGGCTTCGTGAACTGGCTCGAAGCGCTGGTAAAGCTGCTCGTACCCGTACCGGCGGAAGGCTCCGTGCAGGGGCAGCGTTACACGCTGAAATACCTGTCCGTGTCGGTCCAGGACACCCCCGAACTGAATCTCCTCAGGGCCAAGGCTGAAATCATCAAGATGGCCAATATCATCGAGGAGATGTACAACTCTTTCGTCTATGTCTTTCACAATCCTGAGAAAAAACTGAAGAACGAAGTGGAAGAGCTTGCCGACAAGGAGGAACTCACCGACCAGATGCAGGAAGAACTTTCGGGCTTCCTCGCCCGGTGTGCCATGGAAAACCTGAACGACACGAGCGCGGAAAACGTGAACCACATGATGAGAATCGTGCACGAACTCGAAAGCATCGGCGACAGCTGCTTCAACCTTCTGATCCTCTCGAAGCGGCGCTACGATAAGGAACTCCTGTTGCCCGACGAAGCTCTTGAGGGTCTCGAGCCGTACCTCGATACGGTGAAGGAGTACATAGGTCTCATTATCAAGCACACTGACCGGCACCTGAGCAGTGAAGACATGGAACGGGCCGTTCAACTCGAAACCAGTGTCGACCAGCACCGGAACACCCTGCAGAAGGCGGCCCGCCGCAGAATCAAGGCCGGGTCGAACGTGAAGGCGGAACTTCTCTACATCGACATGGTCCGTCACATCGAGAAGATCGGCGACCACCTGCTGAACATCGCCCAGGCCCTGCGGCTCATTCGCTGATCCTGTTGTTCAGCTGATCCCGGACTTAGGATATCTGCCGAGGCCGGGGGACTTATGAATCTTTCACAAGCACCTCGAAGGGTTTGGAAGCGCTGTCGCTGTGGAGGGTGATGTGCTGGTAGGGTATCTCGATCCCCATCTCGTCGAACTTCCCTTTTATTGACTCGAAGACGCTGTTCTTGACTTCCACGTAATTGCTCTTCTCGAACCACACGGCGAAGAGGATCTCCACTCCCGAGGAACCGAACTCCTTATACAGGAAAAATGGTTCCGGTTCGTCCAGACAGAGCGGGTTTTCCCTGGCCAGCTTCAGCAGCGCCTCTCTCACCGTGGAAAGCTCTTCCTTATAGGCTACCTGCAGGTAAAAATCAAGCCGCCTTATTGGAAACCGGGTAATATTGATTATCTCGGTTGTGATGATCTGATCGTTGGGTATCCGTATGAGCGTGTTGTCGAAAGTGCGGAGTTTGACCGAGAGGAGATCCAGGGAGTGTACGACCCCGATAGTGGTCCCGACCTTGATTACGTCCCCCAGATCGAAGGTCTTGTCCGAAACCAGAAAAAAACCGCTGATTATATTCCCCAGGCTTTTCTGAGAAGCAATACCGACGGCAATTCCCAGAACTCCGGCAGCCCCGAGGACGGCAGATAGCTTCAATCCAAGCTCGCTGAGCACCGCCAGAAAGATGATAGCCCATCCAAGGTAAACGATGGTCTTGTGGACCATAACCCGTGACTGTTCCGATGCACCGCGCATGAGAGAGCGGCGAATGATAATATCGATCAGACGTACGATCAGCAATCCGATGATGACTATCAGAAAAACGTGCAGGAGCTGGAGCAGGAATTCCGGGGTAAAATACTTATCCAGCAGTTGCGTGCGGATGAAATTCATCATGGCCTCCTACATCTCGGTGAGCAGTTTGATAAACGAAAAGCTGCGCTTCAGCAGACTCTTCGAGGGGGTGTCACGGGGACCATTCACTTTGTGAAGCGGCACGGAGCATTTCGGCCCCTTCGGCGAATACTTCAACTGACTTATCTGCTCCACCCCATTGTAATCCACCGTAATCTCATTGGTGTAGAGATTGATGCCGTTGCTGAAGACAGTCAGATGTTCAGCATGGACCGCCATTCTGGAAAATTCCAGCATGGAGTTGGAGTTGTTGCGGATATTCAGAATACATGCCGCCAGGTTGGAATCCTCCGGCAGACTGCAGGAATTCTGAAAAAGTTCAGTCTCAAGGGTGTAACAGAGCTCCCCTGACTGCATATCGCCGAACCAGGTTGAACTCAGAATTACACTGGGATACTCGTCCAGCAGGACGTTTCCCCCTTTTTTTTCCAACAGTACCTGGATCCACACGGGTATGAAAAACATCAGCTGTATCTGAACTCCCGGCGGAATCCGGCGCGGAATTTTAGGCTTGAGCACCAGAGGCCGATCCGGCATAGCCGGCAGCAGACCGATTCTTCCGGCACCTCCGGTGATATACCGGTCCGTTCTGTCCGGCCTGCCGGTTACACAGCTTTCTCCATCGTCCTCACGGTACTCTGCATGTGAGAGTATCTCATCCTGCTCGAACATCAACTGGAGATTCAGCTGACCGCTGCGCCATGAACGCCGCTGCCCCGGTTCGAGCTCATACCAGCTCCAGATTTGTCCATTCTTTTCCATCGGGTTATTCACCATCAGGTTATGCTCCATTTTCGGGACCCGTTTTTACCACCGGAATCTCGATTTCAATCCTGGCTCCCTGCAGCTGCCGCGGTTCAACCGCACGGATATCTCCACTGTGATGCCGGACGATTTCCCGGGCGATTGCGAGTCCCAGTCCGGATCCGCCGGTTTCACGGTTGCGGTCGTGATTGACCCGGTAGAAGCGCTGAAAGATTTTTTCCCGCTCTTCTTCCGGTATTCCGATCCCGCTGTCCTCTACCGCGAGTACGAGGGATCCGCCGGAATCGGACTCTATCTCAATCAGGATTTCACCATTCGGCGGAGAATATTTCACAGCATTCCGCAGCACATTGTTCAGAACCTGTATCAGCTTCTGCCTGTCGGCGTTCACCGGTACCTTTTGTGACGGAAGAACAGTCCTCAGACTGAGCCCCTTACGGTCCGTGGCTGGTAAATTCCCCTGCACCACCCCGTGTACCAGTTTGGTTATGTCCAGGTACTCGAAACTGTAACTCGTCATTCCCGCCTCGGCGTTTGCGAGGTCCTGCATCTCCTTCACCAGCCGGTTCAACACCATGGTCTCATTGTGGAGCATCTCCAGATGTTCTTTATCCGCGGGGTAGATACCCTCCAGCATCATCTCGATGTTTCCCTGGAGCAGGCTCACCGGCGTCCGCAGTTCGTGGGCCGAATCGGCAATCAGAGCGCGTTTCCACTCATCGGCGGTCCTGATTTCTCCTGTCATGTACTGAAAACTTCGGGCGAGGTCGCCGATTTCATCCCGGCGCTGCAAATCGAGGACAGCATCGGTCTGTGAGACGCCATAACTCCCCCTGGCTACCTCTCCGGCCGCCGCAGTAAGACGCCGTAACGGCACCGTAATGTGCCGCATCAGAAGAATTCCGAGCAGAGGAGCCAGCACTCCCACGATCAGCATGGACAGGATAATCGATCGATAGATGCGGCTCAAAAAACCGCTTAAAAACGGGCCCATCACCGGGTCGATCATGGACTGAACGAAAAGATAGCCGACTGCGCCTTCGCCATCGGTTATCGGTACTCCTTCATCGAGTACTGATCGGGTAATTTTCTCAGGAATGTATTTATCCAGGTTGTCCAGAACCACCCGACCCTCCCGGTCGGTGAGAAGAAAACGAAGCGGCGGGCGTTGACCCCATTGAAGCTGACCCGGCATCGGCTGGCGGGCTGCAGGCCCCATCCTGCCCGGACTCATCCCCCGCGACATGCCGGACATAGGTGCCGGCTGCTCGCCGAACCTGATTCCTTCGAAGGCTTCTTTCACCCCTTCCCAGTTCCCGCTTCGTTCGTAGTAATCGGCAAAATTTTCCGCCAGGATCACGGCGGTTTGAATGTCGTTTTCTCTGACGATCTCCATAAAAATGGATCTCGCAGAACGGCTTATGAGAAAGGCCGATAGAGCGGCGCTCAGGAAAACCGTCCCAAGCATGATAAGGGTGAATTTCTGGGATAAACGGAGCCTCATTCCGCTCCCCCGACTGGAGCGCCGCCGCTTGAAAGTCCGCCGCTTGAAACTCCGCCGGCTATCCCTCCGTCCGGACCGTCAACCGTCACGTCCTCAGCAAGTTTGTATCCAACTCCCCACACCGTGAGAATATAGACCGGATGTGAAGGATTCGGTTCGAGGGTCTTGCGGATATTTTTAATATGCACATCGATTGTCCGCTCGTATCCTTCGAATGCGTGGTCCTGTACAGATTCCAGGAGCTGCATACGGGTAAAAACGCGGCCGGGATTCTCCATAAGATGGGCGAGAATGTCGAACTGTACCCCGGTCAGCTGAACCTGCTTACCTGCTCTGGTAACAGTCCGCTTTTCGGGATCCAGGACGATGTCGGCGGATTTCAGCATCTGATTCGAAGCGGCTGCTTCGCGGCGGAATCCCCTGCTGCGGCGCAGCACCGCCCTGATACGTGCAGCCAGCTCTTTCATGCTGAAAGGCTTGGTCAGGTAGTCGTCCGCCCCGAGTTCGAGCCCGACGAGCTTATCGTTCTCCGCCGCGCGGGCTGTCAGCAATATCACCGGCAGGTCCGAGATTTCCCGTATCCTCCGTACGACGTCGAAGCCGTCTATCCCGGGCATCATCACGTCCAGAACCATCAGATCCGGTAAAGCTTCTTCTATGCGGGTCAGAGCCTGGATTCCGTTTTCGGCCCTCTCCACATCGAAACCGACTGCTTGGAGATAGTCAGATATCATCTTCGAGATTTTCTGTTCGTCATCGACAACCAGGATGCGGGTCCTTTTTTCCACTGCTATTCCCCAAAAAGATCGTCAAAAGCCTTACGTTGTTCCCCCGGATCTTTCTGCCGCCGGTCTTCCCGATAATTGGAACCCAGTCTGAAGTAATCGCAGAAATTGGACCGCTCCTTGTCCTTTACCGGCTCGGGTATCGTCTCCCGGCAGTCCCAGTGACTGCCGGGTGAATAGAAGACACAATTCAGACAGATCTTCACATCTCTCCCGCAGTTGGGACAGACGGTGCTGCGATAGACGGGGGCCTCGATGCCGGAGCCGCAAAAATAACATTTACCCATTATGCAAAAACGTTGACGTTCCTCCCGCGATACTCATCTTTATCCTGATTCTCGTTCTCATTCCGTTCGGCCTCATTCCCGGTCCTGTTTTCGGAATCGACCTCTTCAGAACGCCGGTTTCGACGCTGTTCCTCTTCCTTTCTCACCTGCTCGTTCTTCTCGGCGGGATCGGGCACGTCCTTTGCCGGCTGGTTTTTCTCCGGGCTTTTAGGCTCCGAACGGTTCGGCCTGTATTTTTCGATTGATTCGACGGCATCTACTTCACTCATCGAATCACCTCCTCTGGTTTAAATATAATCAATTACCGCTTATTTCGTCCAGAGACAACAAAATATTTAGTGTCCACGAAACGGTACCTGGTTTTTCTGTAAAAACCCATGAAAAGTACCGTTTCGGGGACACCAAAAAAACCCTTTACAAAAACGCACTTTCACAATTATTCTAATATAGGTAAAAACTTTACAATAGGAATTATATATGAAAAATTCATTAATCTATTCATTATACGGTATACTTTTCCTGATAGGTGAGGCTTTTATATTCCTCGGCGCTGTTCTGTTCGTTTTTCTTGCAAACCCGAGCGGATTCAGTATGCAGGGAGGCTTGAATCTGTTCTTAGCCGCTACGGCGTTGTATGTAATCTTTCTCCTCTGCGCAGTCTTCATAATAAAAGAGAAAATTACAGCCCCAATAGGAACTATCACCGTCAAACTCGAAGAGATCAATTCAGGACAGGGGGACCTGTCGAAGAAGATACTGTACAAGAAAAAAGACGAAATCGGTTCAGCAGTCCGCAGCTTCAACTCTTTCCTCGACCGCTTCAATGTGCTGCTGCTGCGCATGCGGACCATCGAAGAATTCGGCCGCACCATAGGCAGCAGCATCGAAGACAAAGCCAGTACGGTAGTCTCGGCAGTCGAAGAGATCAGCCGGACCACCGGTTCACTTCAGCAGAAATTTGAACATCTCAACAGTGAAATCGAAAAATCTAATCAGGAAATACACCTCATCCACAGTCATGTCGATAACGTCGTACAGCTCATTACCAGTCAGTCATCGGCTGTAGTCGAATCCTCCTCGGCCGTGGAGGAGTCAAACGCCACCATCAGTTCGATTACCGAGCGAATGCATGAAAGCAGTCAGTCCATCGGCCAGCTGGTTGGAATCGGAGAGACCGGGCGGGCTGACATGGAACAGACCCTGGAGGAGAGCCGTGAAATCAGTACATCGGTCGAGACAATCAACGAGATGGCACAGGTTATTCATGACATATCCGACAGTACCAATCTTCTCTCCATGAACGCCGCCATTGAGGCGGCTCACGCCGGAGAAGCCGGACGGGGATTTGCCGTTGTGGCGGAAGAGATCAAACGCCTGGCGGAGACATCCGGTACAAACTCCCGGGAGATCTCGGAGAAGCTTGCCCGGATAACGAAGAGTATCGGCAACCTCTCGACGATCGCCGACAAGACCGGACACAGTCTCCACTCGATCCTGGAAAGCATCCATACCATTTCAGAAAACATGCAGGAAATCGCCGGAGGGATGACGCAGATTGCGAGCGGCAGCAGTGAAATAAATACATCCCTGGCCGATTTGAAAGACATCACCGAGGACGTGCATTCATCTGCCGATCAGATAAACAACAACATGCGCACGATAGAGGAGTTCATGCAGGCGGTAGGAACTCTCGCAATTGAGAACCTCGGGAGCATCAGCGAAGTTACCAACGCCCTTCAGCACATTGCATCCGATGTGAATGAACTCAACCAGATGCAGCGGACCAATACCGACAACCTCGACGATCTGCACAAGGAAATCCACAGCTATAAAACCGCCCCACTGATCGTCACGGAGAACATCATTCCCTACAACTATCTGGAGAACGGCAAACCCGCAGGAATATCAACGGAAATCCTGCTTCATCTCATGGACAGAATCGACATGCACTGGCCGATAGAGTTCATGCCGTGGTCCATGTCCTACAATATTGCTATTGAACAATCCAATATACTGCTCTACTCAATGCTGCGGACCAAGGAACGCGAGTCGCACTTTCAGTGGGTGGGACCTCTATTCACCGAGCAGATGTACGTATACCGGCACAGGGACCGCAATGATGTGCAGGCAGCGAATCTCGAAGATCTCAAGCTGTATACGGTCAGTGCGATCCGGGAAAACTACGATTCACAGTATCTGGAAAGCCACGGCTTTACCGACAGCAGGAATATGGTTCTGGTGGATACCCAGGAGGAAAACATCAGCAACCTGGTCGGGCACAAGGTGGATGCGATATCGCTCACCGGATCTCAATTCAAGTGGCAGACAAAGGCAATGGGTATGAGCGAATCAGAGCTGGTTCCGCTCTTCGAACTGGAAGATATATCCAATGACGTGTATATGTGCTTCAGTCTGAAGACGCCGAGGGAACAGGTTCAAAGATTGCAGGCTGCTCTGGACGAATACAAGGCGGGTCCTGAATATTCCCGTTTTCTGCGCAACAGTTTCGGTACAAGTTAGAGGCCCGGTCCCGACCGCCGCGCAGTTTCAGACGCCTCTTACTGTTCGGCTGCGAGCCTGTCCTGCTGTTTTATATCGAAGGCATCCCAGGGATAACAGATCCACTTGTCCGCAAGATCGATTCCGGCGAAGTAATGAGTTATCTCCTCCGGGATCATTCCCTTCTTTTCCTTCTGCTTGTTGTGCAGTACCGCCACCGCTATCCCGGCAGGTCCATGTTTGAGTAATTCCCGCAGGCAGTACTCCAGGGTGACACGGGAATCATCGACTTCATCGATCAGCAGGATTTTTTTCCCCTGGAGCTTCTTCTCGACTTCATCTATCCATTGGATCTTCTGAGGTGAATCCTTCGGCTTGTTCTCCATATCGTAGTAGGAGATTCCCACCGTGTAGATAGGCTTGTTGATGAAAGTTTTGAGCATCCGAGCCGGAATGAACCCGCCGGTTCCGATCGCAACCATCAGCTCGGGCTCGTAGCCTGATGAATCTATCTGCGCAGCCATTTTTTTTATCGTTTCGTGAATATCATTATAGGTAAAATAAATTTTTTCAGGTCCAGCCATCTGCTCCCCCTTCATTTGATGAACCGGTATTCGATGAACCGATACTACCCTATGTACCAGGTAAGTTCAATAAGAGATCGGAATTCAACTCGCCGCCTCTGAGTATGCATTCATCATCCCCGCCCGGGATACCGGCGGTAATCGTGGGCCCGCGCATCAGACAATCAAAATGTACCAGCGCAGGGGCGTCTTCGTCGTAGTTGGAGCCGATTGCAAGGTGACAGGTCCTGTATGCCTTCTCATCCTCCAGCATGTGGCCGCTGATCACGGCAGCCGGATTGAGTCCTATTCCCAGTTCACCCAGATTTCTCGCGTTCTGTCGATACTCTGCGCCTTTTTCCGGGGAAAATCGTCCCTCCTGCTCGAATTGCCGCGCCTTCTCTTCGCCGAAGCATATGGACTGCTCCAGCAGTCTGGCATCCTGCCCGCCGTCAATCCGAACAACAAAACCATTCTCAACATCAACCGTCACCGGTTCGCTGACAATACGGTCGCCTTCTGCAAGGGCGATGCTCCCGTCGAAAACGATCCTCCCGGTTGAACTTCCCAGTTCCGGACTGATGAACGCCTCCCCTGCCGGCAAGTTACCCCCTGAACCGGCCCTGGACAGATCACCGTCATCCACAAACGCTTTCCTGTTTTTCAGACCGATGGTGATATCGGTGCCGGCTGGGCTCTTGATACGGACCTCATCGGCTCTGTCCAATACCATCTTGACAGCCTGTACTTCCCGGTTCAGCCGGCCGTAATCGATCGGTACAGTGCGGATAAACATATCCTGTGTTGCCGAAGGAGACCAGAAGGCCCTGATTTTTCCGGAGGCCATCAGGTAGGTAAAAATGTGATCGTATCTGCGCCCTTCGAACATATACGGTTTGTTGATAGCGGAACGGTCCTTCCCGATCTTCTGAGTGCTGATGGATATACACACCTCCGGTTGGGAAGCGAGGGCCTGTATCACGGCCTCATCAGCGAAATCCAGCTGGCGCTTGACCGGCTGTATCATGAATATCGGAATCCCGCCGGCATCGGCCACCGCATTGTGCAGCGCCAGAGCAATGCCGTAGCTTTCAATTGGAGGATTGGTAATGATGAGTACCCTCTCTCCTTCGCATACTTTGAGAGATGTCCCCACAGCCACCTGGGCGGCCTCGTCGAGTCTGCGCAGGTGGTTGAGCACTACTTTCTTCTGTTCCGGATGATTATTCAATGCCATGGAGCAATTGTAGAGCAACTCAGATCGGGGGTCAACGCGTATCCGGTTCCCCGAGCAGCCGGTCCATATCCGACTGCAGGGTCTTGTGAACGAAGCTGGTAATCTTCTGTTTTGCATCCGCCGACACGTAGGAGGAAAAAAGAATGACATATATAATGCCGTCCTTGTCCTGACGCGTACCGGCAATGATCCCGTTGACCATCACGATCCTGCGCCGTAATTTCAGCTGCATCCTCTCGAGGACGGTCTTCGGCGGGAGATCGACGGTATCGTAAAAATAGCAGGCCATACCGGCCGAACTGATGTCCTTGATATACCCGCTGTACATCTTCTCATGGATTCCCACATTGAACTCATTCACAGTGTTCGTCGGGCATATTGCACGGACGAACCTGCGTTTGCCTCTGGCTTCGTTGGCGATGAGGGTCTTGAGAATAATTTTGGTACTTTCTTTCAGCCCCAGTTTCAGCTGGATGTAGCCGCCGGGTACCATTATATCCATCAGGTACTTCTTCGCCAGTTCCTTGTCTTCGGTGTAGGTGAGTATACCGATCTGGACATCTTTAGTGGCCGGATCGTTCATTATTCTGCGAACATACTGCTCCCACTCCGATTCCTTCAGCCGGGTATCAATATTGATAAAAAGAATCGAGTTGGGAAACTTTTTCAGAATTGAGGGCAGCCTGTTGTGATTGCTGATCAGATATACCTCGAACTCGTTCTGTACAATGTGATCGACAAGATCTTCCTGAATAACGCTGTGGGGATACAGGAAGAAGACTTTCTTCCCGAAATTTGCTGAATTATCCATCTATTTAAACCTTCTGTTCTCTCTATACATATTCCGTATCGAAGTTGAAACTGCTGAAGACCTTCTCACCCCGGCCTTCCTTACGGAAATCCCAGTACTCATCGGTCCCCGGAATCTCCGGAATCCGCAGTATTTCAATAGGATATAGATAGGATACCTTATCCGACGGGGAATACTCAAGTAGGAACTTCTTTCCCCGGGGGTCGGTAATCAGCCCTTCCGCGGCAACTCTGGCCCTCGTCGCCAGAATAAAGGGACGGCCGTAGCGGTAAATCTCAATCGGGAGTGAAGATGCTTCAACGAGTTCCTCGATACCCTTGCGGTCGAGTTCGATCCATGCCTGACTTCCGCCGGCCCCGAGTCTTTCGAGCTCCTGAACTGCAAGGCTGTTGGTGACGGGCATGGGAAATCCTGCTCTGATCCCGATATCGGGATATCTTCGAAGCAGGTCGAACTGATAGATATCGGTTACACGGAATCTCCTGATTCCCGCTTCAACGGCCTTTTCGATCCTGGTTCTCACCGCGTCGAGGGCGGTTTCACTGCAGAAGTGAGGGAGTTCAACTTCTTCACTCTTCTCAGTGAATGAATACAGGTCGTCAACATTCGTGGAACGGCCGAAATTTCTAGGAGTTCTGCCGGAAGAGCTGATTCTCCCGGGTTTGGATTGGTTCCTTATTCCCGGTACTGTCAGAAGCTTCTGCAGTCTTGCCTCGACTGACTCACCAGCTTCCTTCAGCTGTATGTCCTTCAGGGCCTCAGCCGCATATCCCTGAAAATCACGCCGCAGCTGTTTGAGCAGACTCGGCGGCATGAAAAGCCCCGGTTCGAGCTGCACATCTATATGCCCGGTTCGCAGCGAATCGATCCCCGCCGAGTTGAACACTCTCTTCACTTCATCCGGATCGATGGAGTGCTTCTGCGCCTCTTCGAGCTCGATACTTTGGGTCCACCGCAGATGTTCTTCTCCCGCCGCATCATGCACCGCGACCGTAATTGCACTCCGTGCAATCGATACCTGCAGGCCGATCTCCGCGCGGGGAACGAACTCATTCAGAGATTCCACCGGCGGCCCGGCCCTTTTCACACTCTGACTGATCTTGTAGATCTTACCGTGTGAAGGTATTTCTCCTTCAACCGGTATGAATACCACTCCCGATGAACAGCTTTTGACATCTCTTCCCCTGTTCTCCATTCCGCGCACGGTAAAGGAGGGCCCCTCCTGACCATCGCTCTTCTGTACCCGTATACGGTCCCCTACGTGAAGCTTACGGCTCAGATCGATCCGCAGGCGGCCATCCTGTAAGCCTGCGGCATTCCCTATAAGAAGTCCGGAGACGCCTACCGAATCCGCCTGGAGTACGGTCTTCATATCCCCGGAACTCGCAAAACCGTGGCTCCATCTCCGGCCGAAGGAACCTGCAAGTACCTGCTTGGCCCTGTTGAGGACCGTTTCCGGCTCACCTTCCGGTGCGTCAATCATCATACGGTACGCCGATACGACATTCTGCACATAATCCGGTTTTTTCAAGCGCCCTTCTATCTTCAGTGAGTCGACCCCTATTCGCTTCAGCTCGGGAATCAGGTCCAGGGTGTACAGGTCCTGTGTGGAAAAATAGAAACCTCCACGCTTCCCTCCGTTGCCGGAACTGTAATACCGGCGGCGGCAGGGCTGTTTACAGCGGCCGCGGTTGCCGCTCCATCCTCCAATCCAGGATGAGAAGAGACATCTTCCGGACAGAGAACAGCAGAGGGCGCCGTGAATGAAGACTTCGATCTCCAGTGGTGAAGATTGGACGATCGTCTCCAGCTCCTCCAGAGTGACCTGCCGCTCGAGAATGACACGTTCTATACCGAGGTCACGGGCGACACTGACTCCCGCGCTGTTGTGTATTCCCATCTGCGTCGATGCGTGAACAGGTACCGAGGGAAAAAGTTCTCTGAGCAGCCGTACTATACCGATATCCTGTACGATCAGGGCATCCGGTTCATACCTGGCGATAATCTCCAGCTGACGGGCGGCATCCTCCAGCTCATCCTGTTTGATCAGGGTGTTGAAGGTGAGATAGTATTTTTTCCCATGCCCCTTCGCGTAGTCGGCAATTCTGGAGAGATCACGTACACTGAAATTTTCCGCGGGGATCCGCGCATTGTATTTATCCAGTCCGAAATAGACTGCGTCCGCTCCGCTCTGGTAGGCGGCAAGGGCCGTTGCTATATTACCGGCAGGGGCCAGAAGTTCAGGCACCCGGCCTGAGCGGGAATGGTGTGATTTCATTGATCTAAATATACGATTTTTTCCGGCCTCTTTCTACCGGCGATTCAGCCTGAGATAATAAACCAGGACCGCCGGGCAGCCGCAGTGGAAAATCGGACACGGCAGTCATAAAGACCGCCGTGCCCATCGTTGCAGTTAAAGAGAATTAGCTGAAGAACTTATCTATGTAACCCTGTATAAACACATAGATTATTATCAGAGGCAGGAGATATTTTACATAAAGCTTTGTCCACTCGGGATATCTCATACCCTTTCCTGTGTTGGCCTCTCCAATAAACTTGTCCCAGCCCCAGCCGAATTTATAACTACAGAAGAGTACGAAAATCAGCGAGCCGATGGGAAGCAGGTTCATGCTCACAATGAAGTCCCAGAGATCTATTACCGCGGTACCCTCTCCCAGAGGCTGTATTGCACTCCAGACATTGAAACCGAGGGCGCACGGAATAGAAAGAACAGTCACGATAACACCGTTGAGACCGGCAGCTTTTTTCCGCGTCCAGCCCCATTCGTCCATGGTAAAAGCCATGAGGTTCTCGAATACGGCGACGACCGTGGTCATAGCGGCAAAACTGAGAAAGAGAAAGAAGAGGGTGCCCCAGAGACGACCGCCTGCCATGCTGTTGAAAATATTCGGCAGAACGACGAAAACCAGCCCCGGTCCTGCTCCCGGATTCTGGCCGAAGGCAAAACATGCCGGAAAAATTATCATACCCGCCATCAAGGCGACAAAGGTGTCAAGAATAATGATATTGACGGACTCACCGGTCAGTGACCGCTCTTTTCCGATGTAGCTTCCGAAGATGAGCATGCTTCCTATACCGAGACTGAGGGTGAAGAATGCCTGACCCATCGCGGCAAATACAGCCTCCCCCAATCCTGATTCAACGAGCTTGCCGAAATCAGGCTTTAGATAAAAGCTGAGACCCGCTCCTGCACCGGGCAGTGTTACCGACCGGAATACAAGGATTACAATGATGACAACCAAAGCCGACATCATGAATTTGGTGATTCTTTCCACACCCTTCTGGAGTCCGATCGAACAGATGAGAAAACCCAATACGATGGTCAGAAACATCCAGAACAGGAGAGCTCCCGGCTGTCCAAGGAATCCACCGAAAAATCCCCCAACCTGATCGGGAGACAGACCGGCGAGGTCGCCTTTCAGTGTGAACCAGAAATAGGCGAGCATCCAGCCTGCGACGGTTGTATAAAACATCATCAGGATGAGATTACCGAGTATGGCAAGGTAACCATAGGCATGCCATTTTGAACCCTTCGGTTCGAGAGCCCTGAAAGCTCCCGCGATGTTCTTCTGTCCGGCTCTACCGATGGAAAACTCCATTACCATAATTGGTAATCCCAGGATTACGAGGAAGATCAGGTAAATCAGTACAAAGGCTGCCCCGCCGTATACCCCCGTAATGTAGGGGAAGCGCCATACGTTCCCTAATCCGATGGCACAACCAGCGGAGAGTAGAATGAAGCCCAACCTACTCGCCAGCTTTTCTCTTTGCTTCTCTGCGCTCATTATTAACACTCCTTTGTGTTTAAAATACTAACTGAGTTATATTAAGTTGTGCCTGACGGACTGTCAAGAATTTTTCTTTTTCTTTTACTGGCAATTATATAGCGTATTTTTTATATATATATTTTTACATTACAACAGAGCCTGTTTATGAGATTCCACACAGCTTCTGAGCACACTCCGAAAATGAAAAAAAATCATAGAAAAGGCTAAAGTTTTTACAGGGGGGATGTCGAAAGAATGATCGAGGAAAGAAGTAACCGCGGAACAGTCTTACAAGACCTTCTTTCCCGTTACTGTCAATATCGGTTTGAAATCAAACCGGTTTAGAAAAAAGTGCCGAAATTCGGATAAAAGCCGAAATTCGGCCAAAAAGAAGAGGGGCACGGACGCCCCGTTACACTTCAAGGAGGATGTGTATGATAATTAATCACAACATGAGCGCAATCTTTGCGCAAAACAAGCTGAAACAGACCAATCTGCAGGTAAGCAAGAACATCGAAAAGCTCTCTTCCGGTCTCCGCATCAACCGCGCAGGCGATGATGCATCCGGACTGGCAGTGAGTGAGAAGATGCGCGCCCAGATCAAGGGACTCGTTCAGGCCTCACGCAATGCCGAGAACGGCATCTCCTTTATCCAGACTTCCGAAGGGTACCTCCAGGAGAGCCAGGACATTATGCATCGGATGAGACAGCTGGCAGTCCAGTCGGCCAACGGTGTGTACAGTGATGAGGACCGCATGCAGATTCAGGTCGAGATCAGCCAGCTGGTGGATGAAATCGACCGGATAGCCAGTCATGCCCAGTTCAACGGTATGAATATGCTGACCGGGCGTTTCGCAGCCGACAATGGCGAGAACACTGTTACCGCCTCCATGTGGTTCCAGATCGGGGCCAATATGGACCAGAGGGAACGGGTCTTCATCGGAACCATGACCTCCGCGGCTCTCGGTATTCGTCAGCTTGACACGGGCGAATTCATCAGCATGGAATCTCCCGAGGATGCCAACCGGGCAATCGGTCAGATCGATGCCGGTCTGAGAAAGATCAACAAGCAGAGGGCCGACCTCGGTGCGTACCAGAACCGTCTCGAACACGCTGTCCGCGGTATAGATATCGGCGCGGAGAACATCCAGGCTGCCGAATCCCGGATCCGCGACGTGGATATGGCACGCGAGATGGTGGAGTACACCAAGAACCAGATCCTCTTGCAGAGCGGTACCGCTATGCTGGCCCAGGCCAACACAAAAACTCAATCTGTCTTGCAACTGTTGGGATAGCGGGTTATACTTAAATTGAGGTAATATCGTTCTTTGAAAATATACCCTCCAAAGTATGTGGTATGAAGATTGGGGGATGTGCCGGCCGGTAGGCCGGCACTATCTCCTTAACATGTGGGGAGCAGTCCGGAAGGGGCGCGCACGAGGCCTTCTCTGTTCCTTACGGTTGATACCATTTGAAGGCAAGGAATGCCTTATAAGTAAATCAAGGAGGGTTTTATGATTATTAATCACAACATGAGCGCCATGTATGCAAACCGGCAGCTCGGTGTCCGCGACGGTGAAGTTACGAAGAATATTGAAAAACTGAGTTCCGGTATGCGCATCAATCGCGCTGGTGATGATGCATCCGGGCTGGCAGTTTCCGAAAAGCTGCGAAGCCAGGTAGGTGGGCTCAATCAGGCGGAACGGAATATCCAGAATGGTGTGTCCTTTATTCAGACAACAGAGGGATATCTTCAGGAGACACAGGATATTCTGAACAGACTGAGAGAGCTCTCAGTCCAGGCGGCCAACGGAGTATACTCCGATGAAGACCGCATGCAGATTCAGGTTGAGGTATCTCAGCTTGTTGACGAAATCAATCGGATTGCATCCCACGCACAGTTCAACGGCATGAATATGCTGACCGGTAGGTTCTCAGAGAACTCCGACCGGGTCATGCAGTTCCATGTCGGTGCCAATATGGACCAGAACGAACGTGTGTACATCGGCACGATGACTGCAACTGCTCTGGGTCTGCAGGGCGAACAGGGTGGGAACGAGATGATCTCGATCTCCACTCCGGAAGCCGCCAATATGGCAATCGGCAGACTCGATACAGCGCTCACGCAGGTTTCCCGTCAGCGGGCAGACCTTGGTGCCTATCAGAACAGATTCGAGATGGCTTCCAAGGGTGTCGCAGTTGCTGCGGAGAACCTTCAGGCAGCCGAGTCGAGGATTCGCGACGTAGATATGGCGTCGGAGATGGTGAACTATATGAAGAACCAGATCCTGGTCCAGTCTTCGACAGCGATGCTCGCTCAGGCGAACACAAAAACACAGTCGGTATTACAGCTGCTGTAAGTCATCCTGTGCACGTAATGTAGGTGAGATTTCTGGACGTTTTCTTACCTATGTATCCCATGGAGGAGGCCCGGCGCCCCTCCTCCTTTCTTATCGAGGTGATAATTATGGAACTGGATATACACAGTATCGGAATGACTCCAGTTCAGCGACAGAAAGCCGCGGCGGCGGCAATACAGCAGGGAGACTCAAAGAACCGCAAGATAATCCAGGAGAATCAACGGCCCGAGACAAAGGCCCGGAACTTGAAAGATTTCAATCCTGAGGAATATCTCAAGGATATCGTTACTATAACCAGTATTTTCAACCGCAAATTGAAGTTTTTTGTCAATCACAGCACCAATCAGGTGATTGTCAAGGTGATTGACGGAGATACCGATAAAGTTATTAAGGAGATCCCCCCGGAAGCATTGCAGCGCCTGCACTCACGGATGCGCGAAGCAATTGGGCTTCTCATTGATGAAGAAATATAACCTTTCCCGGGGGGACTGGGTAGAAGCCGATGTCTGATATCAGTATCCCCGGGGTATCAAGCAAATACAATACAGATAAACTGATCGACACAATCATGCAGGCGGAAAGAATCCCTCTCGAGAGGATGGAAGACCGTAAAGAGGATTTTTCCAGCCAGAAAAAGATATGGAACGATGTAAACCGTCGGATCAGCACGCTTCAGGATAACTCACGGGATCTCTACAGCTTCGAGAATCCTTTCAGAGACTATGTGGCGAACTCGCCGGATGAGTCCATCCTCACCGCTACCGCTGACAGAAACGCCTCCAGAGGTATTCAGCAGGTAAAGGTCAGCCAGGTTGCTGCAGCTGACAGTTTTCGCTCCAGATCTCTCCCCGAGGACTATAAGATTCCAGCTGGAGAGTACGGTTTCACAATGGGGGAACAGGAGATAACTTTTTCCTACAGGGGCGGAGATATCGATGACTTCGTACGCAAACTGAACTCCCGGGGAAAGGGACTCATCGAAGCACAGACGGTAAAGGATACCCCCGATACCCGGATGCTGGTCATAAAAGCCACGAAGACAGGCCGGGAGAACCGCCTTGGATTTATTCAGGACTCCATGGAACTCGGCGTCAATACCGGTATTCTCACCCGGGTGAGAACCGGAGAGAGGGAGATAGATCTATCAGCGGAGAATGTAAGCACATTGAAAAAATATCCGCTCCAGGGAGATATAGAATTTGCTGCCGAAGGGGTAAAAGTTCCAGCTCGTTCCGCCGCTTCGATAGAAATAGCACCATCTATCGCCGCTGAAGGCCCTTTTATCCTGGAAGTAAAGGTAAAGATCGAAAATCTGTCCGAGAAAGACTTCGTCCCCCCCTCCCCGCCTCCGGGACCTGATGTTCCCGGCGCGGGAGGAGTTGAACTGGAGGGGATCGAAGTGTTGAACGCACCGAATGTAATTGAAACACCACCCTGGGAGCCCCCGCCGAAGCCCCAGAGGGTTGATGCTCTAGATGTTCTGCAGGCCAACGGCAGTCAGAAGCTTCCCGCTCTCCAGGACACCGACGAAGTGCAGACTTTCCGTATACCAATGACCGATTTCAACACGGACCTCACTTCAATAGAGGTGCTCAACACCAACACTCACCGCAACGTATCAGTCCTTTCAGTACAGCTGCTCAATCCGGAAGCCCGGGGAGATTTTGAACCCCAGTTTCCGGTATCCAAAGCCCAGGATGCCGTACTCGAGGTGAACGGTATTCCAGTGCAGCGGGAGACCAATGAAATCGAAGATGTTATCCCCGGATTGACCCTGCAGCCCCGGCGTGCCTCGGACAGGGTGCTTGAACTGCAGGTTGAACCTGATAGAGAAGGAATCAAAAATGCTCTTATAAAATTCCTCGGCAGCTACAACCGGCTCATTACCGAGATCAACATTCTCACCAGCAGAGAGGAAAGCGTCGTCGAGGAGATCGGTTATTTCGAGGAAGATGAGCGGGAGGCGGCTTTAGAAAGACTCGGAATCTTCATGGGGGACACGACCTTCATGCAGATGAAAAACAGGCTTCAGCGGATTATGAGTTCCCCCTACACCACTTCGGCCGGCAGAGAGCTCTCCATGCTCAGCCAGATGGGTATTTCTACCAATGTTTCCGGCAGCGGAGGAGTAAACCGCTCCAAGCTGCGGGGCTATCTGGAAGTCGATGAATCCCGACTCGACGAGGCTATCGACAGCAACATCGAAGCGATGGGGGAGCTCTTCGGAAGGGACAGTACCGGAGACATGATCATCGATTCGGGTCTGGCAAAGGAGCTGCACAGCTTCCTTCAGATGTACACACAGACGGGAGGCCTGATCGACACCCGTATTGCGGGAATTGACCGGCAGATCGCAGACACAGATGAAGATATAACGGATTTGAAGCGTCAGCTCGAGGACAAAGAAGTGGACCTTAAACGGCAGTACGGGCGGATGGAGAGCGCTCTCGGACAGCTGGAGGAAACTTCCCGTTCGATAGAGAATTTTAACAAACAGAATTCAGATTAGTGAAGGAGCACCTTGTGGATATCAGGATCAATGACCAGCCGATCGAATTTACACTCGAAAATGAAGAGAACCTCGGGGACATAATCAGCGGAATCAAGACATGGCTCGGAGATTCCGGTTACCGGATAACTTCCATAGAACATGACGGTACAGTTATATATCCTTACAGCTCTCAGTCCGAATCCTGGCAGCAGGAGCCCATCTCGGGCATCTCTTCCATCAACGTAACCGTCCTATCGCCAATTGAACAGTACGGACAGAATCTGCATACGATGTATCAGTATATTACCCTTCTCAACCGGGCTCTTTCAGCCCACAACATTGCGCTGATCGGGCAACTCAAGGAGGAACTCCCTCAGATCATCGCCCATATCGATGAATACGTCGGAGGCGGGAGCTCATACGGCAAGGCCCTTGAACAGCTGGTAGAAGCCTCCGGCATCCTCGAGGGGGAACTCAAACCCCAGGTCCAGAAGCTGCAGGAGTTCTGCAACAACCTCATGATCATTCTGAGCTCCCGTCTGAACGAACTCACGAATCCATTCGATGAGCTGAAGCAGACCGCGAACGCTCTCAATGAGGTCGTACCAAAGCTGCCTGAAGTCTCCATCCTCCTCCAGACCGGAAGAGATAAAGAGGCAATGAACTCCATCATTGAATTCGCCGAGATATCTGAAAAGCTCATCCGTCTGTACCGGGTCCTCAAGGACCGCGGATATACCGGCTTCGAAGATACTACTATCGAAGACCAGAGTTTTTCCGACTTCTACAACGAGCTGAACGGTATTTTCCGGGAACTGGAAGAGGCCTTCAACTCCCGCGACTCAGTACTGATCGGAGACCTGCTGGAATATGAAGTAGCACCCCGTACCGAGAAGCTGATAGCCTACATTTCAGCTATCGAAAATGAAAAGGAGGGGTAGACTTGTCTGAATTATTTTTCATACTGCAGACCCCCCTGCCCACACTGCAGCAGGGAAATACGACCAGCACTCTGATCGCTATCGGCGTGTTCGGGCTCTTCATTCTCTTTCTCGTGGTAGCCGGAGCCTCCGGAAGCAACCGCCGCGGTACTATGGGCGCATCCGGAAGCAAACCTAGAAAATTCAGCAGACGTAAATTCCGGCGGCACGCATCTTCCCGGGGCCTGTCCAGGGGTGAAATGCAGCTCTTGGAAAGCATGATCCGGCGATTTCGCATTCAAAGTCCCTACGGACTTCTGAACAACGGCCCCGTTCTCGACAACACACTGAAGAAGTCACTGAAGGAGATCGAGGACAGTCCGATGGATCCGGATGAAAAGGAAGCCCAGAAGCTGACCCTTTACAGAATCAAACAGAAAATCGAACGCAGCACGAGGGGTGTAAAGCCTCCTGATTCTTCCCGCCAGCTTAAAAACGGGCAGAAAATCTCGATCTCCGTAAACAATGTCAGGTACGACTGTAAACTGACCAGCAACCTGCAGAAGAGTTTCGGCGTGAGCGTACCCATCGACCGGAGCGGAACTGAAATCCGCTGGAAAAAATGGACCAAAGTAGAGGTCTTTTTCTGGCGCACCAACGGACAATCTTTTTCCTTCAATACAAAGATCCTCGGATACAATATGATCCGCGGCATATCGAGTATTTTTCTTCAGCACTCCTCGACTATCAAGGAAGCCCGGCAACGGCGGTACAGACGTAAATCGATGGAGAAGCCGTCCTACTTTTACCCCATACGGATCGTTTCCACCGGCCTGGGGAAAAACAGCCCCCGCAAGGCTATTGTTGACGGGAAACGCGGGACACTCGGCACCATCCTCGACATCTCCGCCGGAGGCTGTTCGCTACGCAGTTCATATCCCCTCGGAAGGTCCGAACTCCTGAAGATCGAGTTTGAAACATCTCAGCGCCAGAAAGTCACGGTGTTCGGAAAAGTCGTAGGCATGGACAGAATGAATCCCCCCGGCGGCATCATGCACATCATGTTCACCCGGATTTCACGGGCCAACATGAATCGGATCAACAGCTTCATCTACAACTTCGAGAACCAGACCGAGAGACGGGTTCCGCGACTCTGAGGCATATTGACCCGTTCGTGGTTTTCACCTACATTTGACCTATGACTGTCCTGGAAATGAAAGATATACAGATCAAAGACTCACCGGTACATTACAGGTCGGAGTATCGCGCAGCTGCACTTGTTCGTTTCACGGGGCATCAGGAAGAAAAGATCCCCATCATCTTCTCCATCGAGCATACGGCTACCGGCGCCGTCAACATCGCTGTAGATGTTCAGCGGCCGCTGAACTATCCCCTTCTGCCGGTGATTAAAGCCCTGAAAGCTCACATCGCGGAGATGCATTCCGGAGGGAAGCTCCCCGGATGACGAAGATCGTTACTCACAGCAGTGAAGAGACTGTTGCCCTTGGGAGCCGAATCGCTGAAAAGCTGAAGCCGGGCACCGTAGTATCCCTGCACGGCTCCCTCGGCAGCGGCAAGACCACCTTTGTGAAAGGGATGGCCCGCAGTCTTGCTATTCAGGAAGACATTACTAGTCCAAGTTTTACCATAATGTCGGAATACGAAGGCACCCTGCCGCTGTATCACCTCGACCTCTACCGGATCGACTCCCTGGAAGAGTTCGAGCTGCTCGGCATCGAGGAGATCTTGTACGGCAGGGGGATCACCCTGATAGAATGGGCGGAAAAGATCGAGTCTCTCCTTCCGGTAGACCGTATCTCCGTCTCCTTCGTGGTGGAACCGAACGGAGACAGAACTATTACACTCTCGGGAATTGAACTATGAATGTACTGGCTATCGACACTTCAACAGCGCTCCTCGGGATAGGGCTGAAAACTGAACAGGCTTACTTCGAGATAAACCAGGACATCGGCCTGCATCACACAGAGAACCTGCTTGTAGAGATCGACACCCTCCTCAGCAAAGCCCGGGTCGTCTGCCGCGAGCTCGATCTCATCGTGGTGTCGAAGGGACCCGGCTCATTCACCGGGCTGCGCATAGGGATGGCGGCCGCCAAGGGAATCGCTTTCGGGGCGGCTGTTCCGATTGTTTCCGTTCCGGGACTGGACGTCAGTGCGTACGGGAAGAGCTGCTACCGGGGAACCGTGTGTCCCGTGATAGATGCCCGCAAGCGGAGAGTCTACACAGCCTTCTACAAGAGCGGAGCTCGGCAGTCTGATTATCTCGATATAAGCCCTGAAGAACTGCTGGGTATGTGCAGAGAATACGAAACAATACTGCTCACCGGACCCTTTGCCGGAGAGCTGGCGGAACAGTGGAAAGATACTGAAGTGAAGGCCGAACTCGACCCTCAGTTCGGACATCCGCAGACCTGGGAGCTCCTCCACTTCGGCGTCGACCTTTATTCAAACAGAGGGGCGGACTCCCCCGCCGAAGGACCTCTTTACATTCGTCCGAGTGAAGCTGAAATGTCTTTGAAAAATCCGTCAAAGTAAATCTATTTGGACTTTTTTTTCTGCTGCAGTAGATCGATAGCCGGCAGTTCAGTTCCGGTTTTCGATGCAGCGAGGTTCTCTCGCTGAATGGCGGTGAAGACCTCCTGCCGGTAGACCTTTATATCCCTGGGGGCCTTTATGCCGATCTTGACCTGATCGCCCTTGATATCGACTACCGATATTTCGATATTCTCCCCGATAATAATGCTTTCGTCCTTCTTCCTGGAGAGGATCAGCATACCGAGTTCCTTATGTTGGAGAGTTCCTCCATGATCTTGTGCCTTGTTTTCCAGTTATCGTTCTCGGATATGCACTGCCGCGCCATGTGAAGCTTCCGGTTCAGGATGATCGGTCCCTGCAGATTCGCGGTCATCTCCTCCTGGTTTTCGGGGATTGTGACTATACTGAATATCAAAGTGTTCTCCGAATCATCGGGAGTGAGCTGAATCTCCTCGAGTTCATAAGATGGTACGTCGGGTTGATAATCAGGACGAAAGATCTTCGGTTCGATAAGTACGAAGGCGATCTCATGAATGTCCATGGACTGCAGCCAGTAAAACGGCTGCTGCAGGGCGTCCAGAAGGACGTAATCCCGTAAATTCTCGAATCCGAGGATACCGGCAGGGAAATGAATATGCTGCCGCTCATCCACATCGATGAGTCCATACGGTTTGGTGTTGACCTTCATGCCTTACTCCCTATCCTATCTTAAAAAATCCAGCAGGGTCGGCTGAATGATCCGGCCGGCTGCTCCCAGGGCGGCTTTGTGGGCCTGCTCCAGGGTCTTCAAATCGGTGATCGCCTTGGCTACATCCAGGTCGACCTCCTTCGAATTCTGTTCCATGAGCTGCGGGACTTCATAGTCGATCCGCCGCATGGTTACCTGCAGACGTTCATCCTGCGCACCCAGGTCTGACATGGCATTTACAAGCTTGCTTTGTGAGAGATCGATTCCCTTCAGAGCTCCCCCGCCGATGTCGATTGTATCGCCTTCGTAGAGCTGGTCTCTCAGGTACATCACCATGTCGAACAGCGAACCTCCCGATGTATCGGCGTCCGGTGATATGTTGAAGGGGGGTCTTCCGATCTCGGTCACCACTCCGAGGTCCTGGAGTACGGTGCTCTCGGGTGCATCCTCCATCCACAGCTGGTGGGGAGAAGTCGTCGAAAAGGTAATAGAGTTCCTCACCGGGTCAAGACCCGCCTTCACCTGGGCATTCGAGTCGTTGATCTTGGCTACAATGGTGTGCACATTGTCCCCTGCATCGAGACGGATAACTTCACCGTCTATCCTGATAAAGGTATCTTCGGTAACGGTGTAATTCTGTGCATTCACATCTGAGAGTATCTGCTGCTGCTCGGCCCAGAAGACCTCGGTGCCCGCGAAGTGTTTATTGACGTAGCTCTCCTGGCCTATCTCGACCTTGGAGGGGTTGATGGAGCCGCGATACTCGACGGAACGGACTACCATACCGTCTCGGCCTTCCACATTGCCCATTAAGACCCTGTATGGAGTGGTAGTTGTCTTGTCTCCAGCGAACATGGAAGTTCCGTCGGCATACTTCGCATTTCCAATCTCTATCAATTCGTTCAGCAGCTGATTGATCTCCTGCCCCATGGCCTGTTTGTCGTCTCTGGTAAAGGTGTCGTTGGCCCCCTGTACAGCCAGTTCCCTGATCCGATGAAGGATACGGTTGGCACTCTGCATGTATCCTTCAACGATGCGGAAATCTCCCTGTACCCGCTCGGCGTTTACGGCATACCGCTTCAGGTGATCGATCTTGGAAAGATAGCGGGTAGAATGGGCAGCCGCCAGCGGATCATCCCGCAAAGAGTGGAGCCTGGTCTGGGAGCCCATCTTGCTGTTGAGTTCGTACATGCTCTCATTTCGCTTCTGCAGCTGATACTGCATGTCATTGATACTCATATTACTGCTGATACGTTCCATCTATTACACTCCCATCCTGTTGATTATCGTGTCCAGCATGTCGTTGACTTCTGAGATGAATCGGGATGCGGCCGCATATCCGTGCTGAAACTTGATCATCTGCGAGAGCTCTTCATCGATGTTGACTCCTGAAATAGAGTCCTTCATCGCTTCGAGTTCCTGCATGATCTCCCGCTCGGTTTCGAAAGCCCTCTCGGCAGCCTCTCCCTTCAGCCCTACTTTCGCAACCGCCTGTGAGAAGTAGTCTTCAAAGCCGGCGTACCTGCCGACCATAACATCTCCGTTGCGCAGTTGGGCGATAGCCAGGGCTGCCGATCCGTCGCCGGTCTCGGCGTTCCCGCCGTTTTTCCCGAACCCCGCGGCAATTGTGTCCGGATCTCTCGCCACCGCCGGATTGATTTCAATCCAGCCCGCGGGATGTGAAATCGGAGCGACCGCATAGTTGAGACCTTCTCCGCGAAGAGAGGTAACTGCATCCGCCTGCCCCCAGTCATAGGCCCCTTCCGGTCCATTCTCCGTCAGGATACCTGCATATCCGGCAAGAAACTGTCCTGAATCCTCAATATGGCGGATTACAAAATCAGGATTATCGATCGCCGCCGCCGGAGAGGCCTTCAGATTGAGAATTCCATTCCGGTCTATCCTGGCAACGACTTCCGATCCGGACGTGTTGATCCGTCCCACAAGATCCTCCACCGTATCGGTGGGAAAATAGTCGATCTCGATATCCTCGATCGGCCCTGAGAGACGGAGAGTTCCCCGCAGTCCTATCTGCTGCTGTTCCTCAAGCTGGTTCGTACCGGAGATGCGAAAAATATAGGTCGAGTCGAACTCACCATCGCCATTCCGGTCGTAATTACCGGCTACATTGTTGACAAAGGGCCACTCCGAGAAAAAGTCCTGACCCGTACGGCCGTTTTTGCCGTATCCATCGCGGTGGATGCTGTTGACCATATCGATGAAGTTGACCGTCATCATATCTATGTCCTGTATCTCATCGCGGACATCGCCGTCCCGCATTTCCAGCATTGCAGCCAGTTCACCGCCCTCCGGCAGATACTGCTCCCCTGAGGAGCTCCAGAGAACATCGGAGTATCCCTCATTATTCGGATTCGGCTCCGCTGCCAGAAAATGGGCTACCCTGCCCTGCAGCAAGTGCATTCCCCCTGTATGAATGGTGAACTCGTCCGGATCACGGCCGTCGACGGTAATGTTGACCAGGGATGAGAGTTCCTTCACCAGCCGGTCACGCTGATCCAGGAGATCGTTCGGATTGTCGCCCATTGCCTCGATCTTGACGATCTGTTCGTTGATACCCGCGACTTCACTCAGGATAGAGTTGACACGTCCGACCGTAGCGGAGATGTCCTGCTCCAGCATGTCCCGAATACGCGACAATCCTTCATACCTGCGGTGGATCCCGTCCATGAGGCTCTGACCGCGCTGCAGCACGGCGTGACGGGCGGATGTTTGCTCGGGATACATCGACAGTTCCTGCCAGGATTCCCAGAAGCGGTCCATCAGAGCGCGTACAGAGATATCTTCCGGCTCGTTGTACACCTGCTCAAGCATGAGAACATATTTGTCGCGCAGCTCCCAGTACCCCTTGCCGTTTGCCTGGGCCACGATTCTCCCTTCGAGTATTTCGTCATGGATTCGTTCGATCCGCTCGGCGGTCACTCCCTGACCAAGCTGCCCGGCAGTCTCGGCTCTGTTCAGACCAGGCATGAATATCGGATCGAAGGCCTTCATTTCGACCCGCTGCCGGCTGTAGCCGTCCACGGCGGAATTTCCGAGATTGTGACCGATAGTGGACATCCCCTGATTGTGAGCTATAAGACTACGTTTTCCTATTTCAATTCCGGTAAAGGTCGAATGCATCTGGCACTCCTTTTATAACTGACGGTTTACCACGAGAGGATCACTGCCGTGATTGCGCTTCCGCCCGGTCTTCGAATACATTGTGCCCCTGCGGTGGGGAAAAATTTCCTGAAGAATATCGTAGATAGTGGTTGATAAAGTGCGCGTATAGGCATCGATCGACCAGATCGATCCCTGCAACTGAAGAACGAGGCTTTTCAGCTGACGGAAAAGCTTCGATAACTCTTCCTGTCTTTCTGGATCAAGGTGTACGATAACCGTGTAGAATCCGGCGTTGCTTTTAGCGCCTACTTCCCTGCGGAGGGTAGAGAACACGTGAGAACGTTCCTTTTCGAGTGCAGCTATGTATCCGGTAGCATGTTCCATCCGTTCGAGGTTCTGAGAAAGCCGTTTCCAATCATGTCTGAATATGCTGCTGCGAATCTCTTCGGCCTTCTCGACCGCTGTGATAAAACCGTCGATCTCCTGCAGGAGAATCGTTTTAAGTTGATCTGCCGTCCTTGTCATTCATTTCTCCTAGTTCTATGATCGACGGAGAAAGATTAATGTTTAGTAAAACTGAATTAACTCCCCCAAAGATTATGGTTTTAGTGGAGGGGCAAAAAAAGCATCGCCGCATACTCTACTGCAGGGCAAACTTCGGCAGCGGATACCAATTCTCCCCGAAGGGAGTCTCGGTCTGCCGTTTCCACACCTTCAGAAAATA
>Ga0272443_10001070_pt1 | contig 43141 bp, 31 predicted proteins | sample SSMAcet12_FD_193581 | JGI IMG/M metagenome (GOLD analysis project Ga0272443, IMG submission 193581) | Marine sediment archaeal communities from Little Sippewissett salt marsh, Falmouth, MA, United States - SSM-Acet-12 | ecosystem: Environmental > Aquatic > Marine > Wetlands > Sediment ...
TCGGTTCCTTTGCTGTGAGAACAGCAAAGGAACCCGGGGGCAGATCGCCGCGAAAAGGTATTCTTTATCACTATAATCGCGCGGCGATCTGCCCCCTGCCCATCCCCGAGGCAGATAACCAGGTTATCTGCCTCGGGGATGGGCGACGCCCCCCGGCGAGGAACGAATGGTTAATACCTTATTGACATATGCGGTCGCGCTCGATATTATTTGCATAACAGAAAAATATGGAGGTATCTATGAGAGATTTATGGCAGGAACTTGATATTATCGAGCGTATATCGAATGAAGAATTAAAAGACAAAGTGAAGAAGACCTGGGAGATTGCTATGCAACGTGGTGGATGGGATAACAGCGTGATTTTCGATATTCCTTTTACATTATTAATACCAGGTTGTCCGGTGAGTTTGGTCGAGCACACGAAGCAGGTTACCGAGATGGCTTTGGAGTGTGCGGAGCGTATGGATAAGGCTTATGATCAATACCACTTTGACAGAGATATCCTGATCGCGGGGGGGCTTCTTCACGATGTTGGCAAATTGCTCGAATATGAAAAGGATGGCGACTCATTTATAAAATCCGTTACAGGCAAACATCTTCGTCATCCATTTAGCGGAGCCGCACTTGCCTGGGAGATACAACTTCCCACCGAAGTTGTGCATATTATCGCAACTCATGCTCACGAAGGCGATAAGGGTTGGCGCAGTTTGGAGGCAATCGTGGTAAATAAATGCGACTTCATCAATTTCGATTCGTTACGTTCGATTTTAGGTACTGTGTAAATCGGAACAATTGAAAACAGGTTACTTATATATATATTATAATGTTTAAAGTTGAAGTAACCTGATCACAAGGCCAAGTATGCGTATTATTCTCATCTCAATAGTTATTATTACCGCTTTGTTTGCGGGAATCGATGAACCGGTTAGTCGAAATTTGCAAAACGCCCATTCCGACGAATTTATCCCCGTAATTCTGGTGGTCGATAGACCGGGGTTGCGTGAGGCTGTCGCGCCATGTTTCGATATGGAAAAACAAGCTCGAAGAGAATTCGCGGAAATTGTTATCAGTGAATATACTCGATCTGCACAGCGCCCCGTTTTGGAATTACTCCGCAAAATGGAAAACGACGGTAAAGTTCGTGAAATTCATGCTATGAAAATGGGTGGAGGTATAGCTGTCGAGGCGATGCCCATCGCTATCTCCAGGATTTCCCGGCGAGATGATATAAAATCTATTATCGATAATAGCCCCAAAAAAATTATCCACTTCGATAGCAATCCATGGGTGCCGAGGATGCATCCCGCGGAGCCAGACGAAGCAATGGCTACATGGTCGGTGGAAAGAGTTAACGCCGACGATGTCTGGGCGCTGGGAATCACCGGAAGTGGTGTTCTGGTAGCTATCATCGATTCGGGGGTTCGATATACCCATTACGATCTCGCCGATCATATGTGGAATAATCCCGGCGAGGTCCCCGGTAATTCTTCCGATGACGATGGCAACGGTTATGTCGATGACTATTACGGCTACGATTTCGTTAATGGCGATGGTAATCCTTCGGATGATAACGGCCATGGCACTTCCTGCGCGGGTATTGTCGCTGGTGACGGCACCGCCGGCACGGAAACCGGCGTTGCCCCCGATGCCACTATCATGGCTATAAAAGCAATAAATTCATCGGGAAGTGGACTGATCTCTCAGGTTGTTGAAGGTATAGATTACGCAGTGGACATGGGCGCACATGTATTATCGATTTCCCTTGGATGGAGTGACCCAACCGACGCCACAAAAGATTATTTCAGAAGCGTTTTCGAAGACGTTCTCTCTTATGGCGTTATCGCAGCGAGTTCTGCGGGTAACGATGGTGAATCTGTGGATCCTCCTCAGAGTATCAGCGCCCCCGCCGACGGTCCCTCGCCGTCCCAATCCGGAGCCAGTTCGAATACGGCTATAGTCTCCGTGGGCGCAACTCAGAATTCCTGGAATTGGATAGCCAATTATTCCTCCCGCGGTCCCACACATTGGGATACCGACGATTACTCTGATTTCCCATGGCCTCCCGGATTAATCAAACCGGAACTTTCCGCTCCGGGAGTCAATATCAGCACCGCTTCGTACTACGGCGATGCTTCATATACCGACGGTTTCGGCGGAACCAGCGCCGCATGTCCTTCGGTAGCGGGAGCTATGGCTCTGGCTTTGAGCAAAAATCCAGCTCTTACTCCGGAAGGAATCGATACCCTTTTGCGCAACTCTGCCACAGATATTGGCACAACCGGCCATGATAACGCATGGGGTGCGGGTTTACTCGATTGCTATGAATTGATAACCATCACACCGGTGCCCACATATCCAATTTTGAGTATCATATCCGTGGATATCGACGATACTACCACCGGCAACGGCAACGGCATTTTCGACCCCGGCGAGACGGTTAAACTGATTGTGGAAGTCCGCAATAACGGAATGACCGCCACGGGTGTAACCGGTTCGGCTACTGTAATTCCCGATCCTTATATATCTACATCGGATGCTTCGGCTGGATGGCCCAATATCGCTACCAGTTCATCGGAGTTCAATCGGGCCGATCCATTTCAACTCCAGGCCGATCCGATTACTCCTCCGGGGCATGGAGCACAGGTAGAAATAGTGGTCAACAGCGGCGGATATACATGGGTGGATACCACCGATATTAATGTGGCGGTTTACGCTCGAAATACCGGAGATCATATCACATCGACTATCGACGCCTCTATCAGCAATTTTGGCATTTTCGGATTTTTCAACGGCGAAGGCACGCCCGGTCAGGGCTTTGCATATGGCGATACCAATACCCTTTATAGCGGAAGTTTCTTTTTGGGAATCGGCTACGACAATGTTATCACCGGCGAGAACGGCGGTGCCAGCGAATTCGTGCCAATTCAGCAGTTGAACGAGGTTACCGACGGCTCTGGAACCACATTCTTCACCGGATATTCCGACCCGGAGAGCGGTATTATGGTTCTCCAGAGAAGCAATTCCTTTACTTCTACGGCGAACCGCGATTATGTTATCCTCAGATTCATTATCAAAAACCGTAGTACCACGACCTATTCCGATCTCTATTGCGGATTTTACTGCGATTTCGATATTCACTCCGGCTGGACTGGAAGCGAAGTCGTGTGGTACGATAGATCGTCGTTCGATATGTCAAACGAGCGTGGCTATATGTGGGAACAGGGCGGAACCGATAGGTTTACCGGCTATGTCGGCCTCGCCGGATTGACCGGAATCACCAGCGGAAGTGTGGTGGAGAACGATGTCTATGTTTATCCGTCTTCAGATGGTGGAATGGGTTGGGACGACACCGTGAAATACAATTTCATGGATGGGAGCTTTTCAGTATCATCGGGAAGCGTCTCCGAGGATTGGTCTTTAATCGTCTCGGACGGCCCGTTTACTCTTTTACCCGGCGATGAATATTGGTGGGCTGTCGCGGTAGTCGCCGGAGACAATCTCACAGATTGGGAAAACAATGCCGATGCTGCGGAGACAGAATATTATGCTCTTCAGGTCCCAGAGGCCGATTTCCCTCGACAGGCGGAGTTGGAAATCTATCCTAATCCGTTCAATGCAGCTTGTAGAATTATTAGCGAATCATCTGAAATTTCGATATACGATATCTCCGGCCGAATGGTTAAACAGCTGGAATCGACATCGGAAAATCAATCGAAAAACAGCTATATCTGGGATGGTAGAAATTCCGTTGGTGAAGAACTTCCCGCGGGAATCTATTTCGTCAAACCGAGCACATTTAAGGTTGCGCGAAAAGTACTTATGATCAAGTAGAGAGTTCGCCTTTACTGAGAATTATTTCTTCAAGCGATTTACCCTTGAAATAATCCTTGAGAATGTCGTGTTTGCCTTTATATAACAGGGCAAGGCTGTAGCCGTAACGGTCAACAACTCTGGGTTTGCTGGAATCGTACTCCTTGAGTTCGATATTCATTGGAAGATCTTTATGTTCTTTTACAATATTATAGGCCAGATCGGTTTGCGCCGGACAATGCGGACTGTGAAAAAAATCGAGCTGTGGCCTGGAACTCGCAGGCGGTTTTCGTAGAATAATTTTCAAATCGTAGGATTTATCTCCGGGGGAATCAGTGAAACTGAGCACCATGATGCTGCTCTTTTTGCCCACTATAGTTGTACTTCCCCAATGTGAAAATCCCAAACTTTCAAGAAAAGTGGTGTGATTCATCCATGCAGAATTGGAGAGAGTAACTATGCCTTTGCACTTATCGCCAAGGTCGTCTATTATACTTTCTATAAGCAATTCACTGAGTTTGGGTTTGGCGTAATGCGGAAGCATCCACACACATGGGATATACCAATAGCCTTCGCCGCGAATCCCTATGGGAGAATTATTGAGCGGAAGAGCCGTTATCTGACCTACGATATTGCCATATTCAAAGGCATTTTTGATTATCAAGCCCTTACGGCTTTGCTCATAAATCCATTCCACGCGGTTCTTTTCGCAACTTGCCAGACTTGGTCTTTTACTTCTTCTATCGGCACAGATAGAGAAATATTCGGAAATCGAAGTAGTGTCCAGTTTGAATATTTTTATTGACATTTGCTTTCCTATTGTTAAAGAATAATAAGTATTCGATTTGGAAAATCAAAAGAAATTTCATATATGGATAATTTATTTGTAACCATACTCGCCACAATAGTTGTATTGGGCCCTATCGTATTTATCCACGAACTGGGACATTTTCTCGCCGCCAAATTTAGCGGTGTCAAGGTTCATCGCTTTTCTCTGGGGTTTCCTCCAACTATTTTCAAGAAAAAAGTAGGCGAAACAGAATACGCTCTGGGAGCGATTTTTTTTGGTGGCTACGTTAAGATGGAGGGCGAGAATCCTCAGGAAGAGACCGAACCGTCGCCACGGAGTTTGAATTCCAAACCAATCGGAATACGTGCAATCATTATGGCTGCCGGGTCGTTTATGAATATTATTTTTGCCATATTTTTGCTATGGTTTATAATCGCTTTTCATGGTATGGGCGAAGTCTCCGAACTACCGGTAATAGGTCAGGTAGTTGAAGATTCCCCCGCGGATTCTGCCGGTTTGGTGGATAACGACATGGTTTTGTCTATCGATGGTCAGAGAGTATCTCGCTGGGAAGATATGTCCGATATTGTGCATGTTAATGCTGGCAAAGAGATGCAATTCGAAATCGAGCGTGGAGATTCAGTTTTTGTTAGCTCTATTGTACCCGCTATGCAGCAGGTTCAAACGGATACGGGGATGGCGAATTACGGTTTGATTGGAATTGCTCCCAGTGTTCAATATCAGGCTTCGGGCGTTTTTAGGGCTGTGCCCGAGACATTTGTGCTGATGGGTGATATTATCAAATCGGTGGGGCTTTTTGTGAAAAAAATCTTCACTTCCGGGTTGAATAAAAGCGATGTTGGTGGGCCGGTGATGATTGCGGCTATGGCTGGTGCCAGCGCCAGAGCCGGATGGGCAGCGCTTCTCTTTTTCATGGCAGCGTTATCGATCAATCTGGGAATTCTGAATCTCTTTCCATTTCCCGTTTTAGATGGCGGGCATCTTGTGTTCCTTTTGATAGAAGCTATTCGCAAGAAACCATTGTCGATTAAGGTGCGATTGATTGCGCAGCAGATAGGAGTATTGTTTATTCTGGCGCTGATGGTTTATGTTACTATCAACGATTTGTTCACAGTATTTGGCTAATGATTAAACGGATTTTAATACTCAGCAAAGAGAACGAATGTCCTTACGAACTTCATCCCGAGGATGTGCTCGTAGATAACCCGCAAAAAGTTCTCAGGGAGTTACGCAAAAAGAAATTCGAGGCTTTTTTGATCTGTTCGGCAGAGCTTTCTATTTCCTGCGACTCATTGATAAAGCGTATTTCGGCCAGTTATCCTTTGATGGGAATCGCGGTTTTTGGTAATTGTGATTCTGTGGGAAGAATCGCTAAAACCTTAGTGGATATCACTTTGTCAGAGGATTCTGATCCGGAGATAATTGCTCGGAAATTGCAAAATATGCTGGAAACACGGCGTATTCTCGCCGAATGTAATCTGGTTGGCAAATCTCCGGATATCAAGTCTGTGGGAGAGATGGTTTTACGTGTGGCTTCCACCGATTTGTCTATTTTAATTGTTGGCGAATCGGGCACCGGCAAGGAATTAATCGCATGCGCCATTCATAATCTCAGCAAAAGATCGAACGAGAATTTCCTTCCGGTCAATGCCGCAGCGCTTCCGCAGGGAACTCTGGAAAGCGAATTATTCGGGCACGAAAGAGGCTCTTTTACCGGAGCATCGTCGCGCCACTCGGGCTATTTTGAACAGGCCGATAAAGGGACGTTGTTTCTCGATGAGGTAGCCGAACTGCCGATTCCGCTTCAGGCAAAGCTTCTCAGAGTAATCGAAACTGGCGATTTTATTAGAGTTGGCGGAACCGGAACCGTGCATGTAGATGTGCGATTTCTAACAGCCACCAATCGAGATTTGATTAACGAAGCATTCTCGGGCAATTTTCGCGAAGATCTCTACTATCGGCTTTCCGCGGTGAAAATAAAAATTCCCCCTCTGCGGGAACGTCCAGAAGATATACCGATTCTGGTGTATAAATTTGTCCATCAAATCGCCAGGAAATCCGATAAGGAGATTAGTGGAATCTCCGATATGGCGATCTCCGCTATGATGGATTATCATTGGCCTGGAAACGTACGAGAACTTCGCAATCTGGTGGAAAATGTGGTTATGCTGGCCGGCGATAGAACGGTGGTTTCCGAAGACCTCGAATCATATTTTAACGAACATGCCCAATCTGGAAGGCGACTTCCCGCTCTGGCCAGAGAGAGACAATCGGAGACCAGCGATGATATAAGAGCCGCCCTGGCGTTGATTTTCAGAGAACTGCATGATCTTAAATCCAATATTGAAAATATCTCGGAAAAGGTTGAAGATATATCCATGCCCGATAATCCAAATCAGGCTGAGAAGAATTATATCTTAAATTTGCTCAAGGATAACGATTACGATAAAAAAGCCACCGCCCGGGATATGGATGTCAGCCTTAGAACCCTCTATCGAAGACTTAAGAAGTATAATATCGATTTGTAGCGGGGCGCCCGCGTCCTGTTTTTGAGAAAAAACAGGACGCGGGGAATTCCCGAATCGAGAAAAATCCCATTCGATAATTATAATTGGTGTTTCGATTCGGGAATTCCCGGCCTCGCGGGAACTAAAATCATATTTGAGGCTTTTTCCTTGTGTTCCCGCGAGGTAGGGAGCCCCGCGAAAACGTGTTAAAATCTAGAGATTATAGGTTGAAAGTAACTACGAAATTCGTATAATCAAATGAATAGAGAAAATCGAAATGGAGGATTTTATTAGGTTTTGGTATAGATTTTTTTGATTGGGTGAAGAAGATTTAACTGGTTAATGAACCTGGAGGAAAGATGAGCTATACTAAATTCTTGATAATAATCGCACTATTTGCTTCTGTTATCTGGGCGTTCGCCCCTTTGAATCAAAGTTTTCCACAACAGATAAGACATTTGCGTCCACGGGATGATTCCGCGGTGTTTACTACGACATCGGAGATCCCCGGCGGCGAAGTTTTCGGCCAAAGACCATGTAATGTCCGAATCGATCCGCTTTCCGGTAAAGTGGGAATGCTGATTGGTAACGGTTTGCCAATAGAAGGATACGATTTCGTTAATTCTCAGAATGCCGATGCTGCTGCTATTGCATTCGTGAACTCATGTGAGGAATTTACCGGTGTTGACGCTTCAAATTTAATGGTGGAGTGTTCAGATTGGCTTCGAGGAAGAGCATATATTTATCTGAAGCAACTAAATGGAGATATTCCGGTGTGGGGTGGAGGTGTTTCTTTAATGATAACTCCCGATGCTCGAGTTAGCTTCTACCGCAGCGATTTGGTGCAGGATATCGAAAACCCTGTGACGGTGATTTTCGATGAAGAGAGAGCATTGAATTTGGCTATGGACTATATCAAATCGACCGATGAACCCGAACGTATCGATCGCAAAGGGATTTGGTTATATCCAGCCTATGACAGAAGCGGATTCCAAACATATACTACTCATGTATTCGAGATTTATACTCTGGAACCACTCGGATTGTGGCAGGTTATGGTCGATGTTACCGACGGCCATATTGTTAGATGTGCCAATGAAATGCGTGCTTTCGATGTGGAAGGTACAATCTCCGGAAAATATCACCCGGAGTTCATGGATGATCCTCTGGAAACAGGAACCTGGTTCTATGCGAGAGTTTGGGTGAATTCTTTTTACGACGATGCGGATATCGCCGGCAATTGGATTCGTACTACTTCGGAAAGCGCTCCCTGGAGTTTCAATACTTCGCATTCGGGTCTGTATTGCGAGATTACCAACGACGGTGGAGCCGAAGCGAGCTATTCGGGGAATTTCTCGGATAATCCCTACGATTTCACCTGGACAGAATCGATGTCTCCAACCGATCAAATGAATCTCTATTATCATACAAATCGTATGCACAACTATGTTCGCGACACTCTTCACTATTCGTCTATGAATTACCAGATGGATGCTACGGTGAATTGGTCGGGTGCCGACGATAACGCATGCTGGGATGGTTCGGGTATTAATTTTGGAGGTGGAGCTTCCGTTTTTAATGATATGGCGCTTTTTAGCGATGTTATCTATCACGAATACACTCACGGAGTTACACATCATATATATCCGGGCAGCACTTTACCATATGAGGATCAATCCGGAGCAATCGACGAAGCTTTAAGTGATTATTATCCCTGCAGCATGAATGGCGATCCTTTTATGGGCGACGGCGGTTTGTATGTCGGAGGAACCACTTATATGCGTCGAGTCAATGGAACCAAGGTTTATCCCGATGATTTCGTGGGCGAAGTTCACGCGGATGGCGAGATTATTAGCGCACCGTGGTGGTGTATTAAAGAGGAAATCGGTAGAGCGGAAACCGACTCACTGATTCATCACACCAGATTTACCCTGGCTAACGATTTCGAAGACTTCTTCTGGGCAACTCTGGCTACCGATGATGACGACGGCGATATTTACAACGGTACCCCTAACGGCAGACTTATCTACGAATGTTATTATCTACATGGAATCGGCCCCGGATTTACTCTGGAAGTTAACCATCGTCCGTTGAAAAACACCGAACAGACTACGGGAGATTATAATATTCAGGCGACTTTCCACGCAACTCTGGGAATCACCGAGGATTCGGCATTTACTTATTGGCGAGTCGATGACGGTGCGTGGAATAGCCTTCCCATGAGTTCTCATTTCGGAATTTATAGAGCAAATATTCCCGCTCAACCGCTGGGTTCGAATATAGACTATTATATCTATTGTTGCGATAACGGCGGCAATCCGTTGGCTTCACCTTCCGATGCGCCTGTAAGATATCACTCATTCTGCGTAACAACGGACAGTACGGGTCCAGTTGTTACCGCTTTACCGGTGGGAGCATGGTTCGAATATGCCTGGCCTCCGCAGATTACCGTTAATGCTTCCGATGACCACGGCATTCAGGATGTTTTTGTGGAAGGCAGGATTGGCGATACAGATTTGACACCTTCCGAATTGATCGAATCGGATACCTGGGATATTTGGGTCGGCGATTTACCTGGATTTCCTGAAGGAAACGATACTGTTGAATATTGGATTAGCGCCACGGATATATCCTCATCGCATCACGAAACTATTTATCCCAGCGGTGGTGTTTTCACCACACCGGTATTGCCCGGTTACAATGAAGATATCGAAGCTTCTAATCGAGGTCTTCATACTTATAGCGTCAAAACCGGTTATAGTAGTGATTGGCGCAGAACAGGGAATAACAATCCATTCTCGGCTGGAAGTCATTGCTATCAGTTTAATACTTCATCAGGAGAATATTCCGATCAAAGTGACGGCGTGCTTAGCACTCCGCGTTTGAGATTGGGGTCGATTGCTACACTTACTTTCTGGCATCGTATGTCCGCCGAGACGGATTCCTATCATTCGGGCTACGCCTGGGATGGTGGTATTATCGAAGTCTCCACCGACGGTGGCGAAAACTGGATGCAGGTAAACAGTACTCCGGGATATAATTATCTTATCACCGAGAATCCAGCCAGTCCTTTCGATGAAGATACCCCATGTTTCTCTGGATTTTTCAACTGGCGTCAGGAGACGATCGATCTATCGCCCTATGCTCCCTATGCTATGTTCAGGTTCCATTTCGGCTCTGATGCTCATGTTACCGACGAAGGATGGTATATCGACGATATCGTTCTGGAAACCGATTTGGCCGGAATAGAATCGGAGCAAGCTACAAAACCTCAGAATCTATCGATCGGAGCTTATCCCAATCCGTTTAACGCATCGATTTCTATCGAATATAATGTGCCACAGGGCAGCAATGCTAAACTTGATATACACGATTTAAGCGGCAGAATTGTTATGTCGCGGAATATTGAAGGTGGTCGTGGGACTATTCTTTGGGATGGGAAAACACATAATCAACAAGCTCTTGCCAGCGGAATTTATTTCGCGAGATTAAGAGTAAAGAACAAAGCAACTACGGAAAAGATCATACTACTAAAATAGCATTTCTTTTCTCCTTTCCCCCGGTCGAAAGATCGGGGGTTTTTTTATCCTCGATTTTCGGCTGGCACCATATTAGCTACGTCCTTCGGACGCAAATATGCCGCCAGCCTCACAGCCATTGAATATCGACATTTTTTTCTTTTAGGAATTCGACCAGCCCTTCCTGATCGAGGATTGGGATATCGAGTTTATTTGCTTTATCCAGTTTGCTTCCCGGAGCTTCGCCTACGATTACGTAATCTGTTTTTTTGCTAACAGAGCCGGTAACTTTTCCGCCGTATTTTTCAAGATTATCCTTGATTGTATTGCGCGGCACCGAGAGTGAACCGGTTATTACGAAAGTAAGGCCATCGAGGGGAGTTTTTCCTGATTGCGTCTTTTGGGGAGAGATTGGCTCCATGCCTGAATCGAAGAGCTTTTGCAGTAATTCCTGATTTTGGGGATTTTCGAAAAAATTCACTATCGATTCGGCAATTTCGGGGCCGATACCTTCGATATCTATCAATTCTTCATAAGAGGCTTTTTTCAGGTTTTTGATCGAGGCGAATCTATTGGCCAGCAGTTTGGCGGTGGACTCCCCGACATGTCTTATTCCCAGAGCGAATATCAGACGATATAACTCGCGGTTTTTACTTTTTTGAATCGATTCGATAAGATTCTTAGCGCTTTTTTCCGCAAATCGTTCCAGTTGCTCGATTTGCTCTTCTTTTAAATGATAAAGATCCACCGGCGATTTCACCAGGTTTTCACCGAGTAGCTGGCGAATCTGTTTTGGGCCAAGACCTTCGATATCCATAGCTCCACGCGAAGCCCAATGGGTAAGAGATTCCGCGACAATTGCCGGGCAGGAGAGATTGGTACATCGACGATAAACATCGTCCGCCTCTTTTACCAATTTCGAGCCGCAAATGGGGCATTTTTCCGGCGGGATAATCTCAATTTCATCGCCGGTTCTCAGCTCTTCAACCGGACGAACCACCTCGGGGATAACATCGCCGGCACGTCTAACCACCACCGAATCGTCGATTCTGATTCCCAATCGCTCTATCTGATCCTCGTTGTGAAGGCTGGCACGTTTGATTTTTGCGCCTGCCAGCTCGATTGGCTCGAGTATAGCTACCGGGGTGACCGCTGCAGTTCGTCCCACATTCCAGATTACATCTTTAAGCTGAGTTATTTTCTCCTGTGCGGCGAATTTCCATGCGACCGCCCATCGAGGGCTGCGAGAAATCTGCCCCAGAGCCTGTTGGTCAGCGATAGAATTCACTTTTACCACCATGCCGTCAATCTCGAAACTCATGCCGTCGCGATTTTCGCTGATCTCCTGAAAATACTCTTTTACCGCCCGATGACCGTCGAACGTGCGAGTGTGTGGGACTCGACGTAGCCCGAGTTTTTCGATTAAGTCCAGCTCCTGTTCGTGCGTGGATAGTTCATCGCGGCCATTTAACTCGATTGCGCCAAGAGCATAGAAATAGGCATCGAGCGGGCGTTCCGCGGTTACCGAAGGATCCAGTTGACGTAAACTTCCCGCCGCGGCGTTACGTGGATTAGCGAAAGGCTCGTCGCCGCTATCGATTCTCTTCTGATTCATCCGCTCGAATTTCTTAAGTGGAAAGATAACTTCGCCGCGAACCTCCACCAGGGGATGTTTCTCTCTGAGCACCAGAGGAATCGATTGGATAGTGCGAATATTCTGGGTTACATCCTCGCCGGTGAAACCATCGCCGCGTGTGAGTCCTCTCTCCAGCGAACCATTTCGATAGATAATCTCGATAGCCAGACCGTCGAGCTTGGGTTCGCAAACATAGCGAATCTGGGTCGATTCTGATATTCCCAGATTGTCGCAAACTCTCCGATGAAAAGTCTCAAATTCATTTTCCGAAGTTACTTTGGATAAACTGAGCATAGGCAAAGTGTGCATCGCAGATTCGAATTCCGTTGCCGGATTTGCACCCACTCGCTGAGTTGGTGAATCTTCGGTGATAAGATCGGGAAACTCTTTTTCCAACTCGCTTAGACGATCGAATAGGGTGTCGTATTGCTGGTCGGATATCTCCGGATTGTCCTTGACATAATAGAGATAGTTATGCGTACGAATCTGCTCGCGCAGTTTGTCGATTTCCGCTCTGGCCTGTTCTTTTTCCATGTGATTAATTTAAATAATTCGCCTCTATTAGTCAATATGCAAAGTTAAGATAGAACGATTGTGGTCGTAATCGCTTGACAGATATACATATCTGGTCTATATTCCTGAATTAATTTACGCAATGAGGTAATTGAGCTTTGATAGATAATATTTACGAATATCTGCATGAACATATTTTGCTTGTCGATGGCGCTATGGGCACCGAGCTTTACTCGCGTGGAGTTCCTCGCGGTCATTGTTACGATGAGCTTAATCTCTCCATGCCCCAGATTGTCGAGCGGGTTCATCGGGATTATATTGCCGTCGGAGCGAAGATTATCGAGACCAATACTTTCGGAGCAAATCGCCACATTCTGGGGACCTATTACGATTTGGCCGATAAGACTTACCAGATTAACGAAAAAGGCGCCAGAATCGCTCATGCTGCCACTCTGGGCAAAGATGTCCTGATTGCGGGAAGTGTCGGTCCGATTAGCCGTCCATACGAAGAGACCGAGAAAATCGAGAAAACTTTATTAAATGAGATATTCACCGAGCAAATATCGGCACTGGTGGATGGTGGTGTGAATCTTATTTTACTGGAGACTTTCGGAGATATCGACGAGCTTCAAATCGCGTTTTTGGTGGCAAAAACTATTTGCAAAGATATACCGGTGATCTGCAGTATGTCCTTTCTGGAAAACGGTCGCACCGCTTTTGGAGTGGATCCATCGCAGGCCGCCGCTGCAATTACAGAAGCTGGAGCGATGATAATTGGGGCCAATTGCGGTACCGGTCCGAGTGGTGTTTTCGAATCGGTGAAGAAATTGGCTATTTCCAAAGAGCTTCATCTGGCAGCAATGCCCAACGCGGGTTTGCCCACTTTTTCCGACGGAAGATTCGATTATCCTGCCGAGCCGAAATATATGGCCTATTACGCATCGAAATTTGCCGGTGCGGGAGTAAGTATAATCGGCGGTTGCTGTGGCTCCGGGCCGGAACATATCAAAGCTATGGCCGAGGCTATCGAAAATATCAAGCCCAGAAAACCTGACAGAGTTTTTACCCGTGCGCGAATGGCCGTTTCGGATAAAGTCTATAAAACAGAGCATGTCAAAACTCGATTGGAACGTATCCTAAATCGCGAGTTCGTCTATTCCATGGAGATCGATCCGCCGCGCGGCGTGGATATCGAACACATTCTCCAATCGGTCAAAGATTTCAAAGAGGCCGGTGGAACTGCGGTAAATATATCCGATACACCAATGGCCAGATTGCGCATGAGTGCGCTTCCCCTTGCTTCTCAAGTGAAAAACAATATCGATATCGAAGTGGTTTTGCATGTTACCGCACGCGACAGAAATCTAATCGCCATTCAGTCGGATTTGCTGGGCGCACATTCGCTTGGAATTCGAGATATTCTGGCTCTTAAAGGTGATCCGCCGAGTATTGGCGATTATCCTTTCGCCTCGGGGGTTTACGATGTTACCACTCCGGGTTTGGTTTCTATACTATCATCATTTGCCAGAGGCCGAGACAGACTGGGCTCCAGCCTTGATAAACCCGCCGATTATTTTGTGGGAGTTGCTTTTAACCAGAATGCCCGGAATCTGGAGCACGAGATATCTCATCTCCAGGATAAAATTCGCTCCGGTGCACGCTTTATCCAAACTCAGCCTGTGTTTGGCGAGGAAGACCTCATCAAGATTAAAAAGGCGGTTCCCGAGAATGTGCCCATTCTGGCCAGTTTGATGATATTGGTTTCCGAAAATCACGCAGAGTTTCTTCATAATGAAGTACCCGGCATCGAGATTCCTCAGGAATACAGAGATCGTCTGAGGGGATTATCCGGCAAGGAGGGCAGAGAGAGAGGGATTGAGATCGCTTCGGAGATCATGGAAAGCATTCGCGAATACGCGGCGGGAGTTTGCTTTATGCCGCCATTTGGCAGATATGATATTTGCTCTGGATTGATAAAATGAACAGAAATGTCAACGATAATATGGTAGTATTGCTCGATTACGAGAGAATCATGATTCGTCTCGGTTATGCGCGGTCGATGACTCCGCCCGGCAACATTCGATCCAGAGTGAACAACCTTATACTAGAAATAAGAGCATATATCGAACCTAAAGCCGTTTATGTCGATGCATCTATCGAAAAGAAATTCTCGGATTATACCATTATCGAAGGCGGTTTGAAACTTCCGGGAAACGATGTGGCACGAAGGTTAGCAAATTCCTATATCGCTACGATTTTCGCGGCAACTCTGGGAGAAGAAATAACCAAACAAATTACTCAGAGAAGCAAAGATGGACGTACCGATGAAGCTTATATTCTGGACGTTATCGCCTCGGAGGCCGCAGAAGAACTCGCACGAACAGTTAATCGCAATGCTTTCTATCGTGCAAGAATGGAAGGTAGTAAAACAACCGGAAGATTCTCGCCTGGCTACGGCGATTTACCGCTCGAGATTCAACAATCCATTTTGGACTTTACCCAGGCCGAAAAGATCGGTATGTTTACAAATAAGTTATCCATGATTTTTCCACGGAAAAGCGTAACCGGAGTGATCGGTTGGTATGAAGTTTGAACAATTAGCTACAAATAAGGTGATGATTTTCGACGGGGCGATCGGCACAATGCTAATGGCCGCGGGAATGCGCGATAACGAATGTCCGGAGCAGTTCATGCTTAGAGAGCCGGAAGTGATGTATCGAATCCATCTTGAATATGTCAAATCCGGGGCTCAGATTATCACCACGAATACCTTTGGCGCGAGCGAGGTTAATCTCAAGCGATTCGGCCTCGGGGATGAAGTAGAAAATATCTGTCAACTTGCTGTGAAAATGGCGAAAAAAGCGTCACGCGATAAGGCTTTTGTGGCTGGCTCGATCGGGCCTCTGGGGATATTTCTCCCGCCATTTGGAGAACTGGATCCTAAGCTTGCATTTAAGGCGTTTCAAGATCAGGCGAGAGCACTGGAAAACGCGGGAGCTGACCTTATTATCATCGAGACCATGACCGATCTTCGCGAAGCCCAGATTGCCCTGAGAGCCGTGAAATCGGCGGTTTCGATTCCCATAATCGCACATCTGGCTTTCAACGATGAACACGGCACAGTTACAGGAACACCTCCGCAGGTCGAAGCGATAACTCTCGGAGCGATGAAACCCTTTGCTATCGGCACTAATTGCGGAGAGAATCCTCGCGATATGATTTCACATATCCAGAGAATGCGGCCTCTCTGGAACGGGCCGATATCCGCAGAACCGAACGCGGGAATTCCCGTGAAAAAGGATGATGAGCTTGTCTGGCCGGCCGACCCAAAGGAGATGGCGGAGATCGCACTCGAGTTATATCGAGCCGGTGCGAATTTAATAGGTTCATGCTGTGGAAGCACGCCCGAGCACACAACTGCAATCGCCAGAGCCTTAAATGGCAAGGGTCCGTTGCACTTTGATTTCAACAAGAATCTCTTTTTGGCCAGTCGTTCCCAATGGATAGAAATCGATTCAGAATCGCCGCTGAAAGTGGTTGGTGAGCGAATCAATCCTGCGGGAAGAAAGAAGCTGGCGCGTGAAATGGCAGTTTTAAAGATGTCAACCGTGCGCCGCGAAGCTTTCCAACAGGCCAAATTTGGAGCGAAGATTATCGATGTCAATGCATCGGTTCCCGGCGCGGATGAAGCCGCTATTATGAGTGCTGCGATTAGAGCAGTGGGCGCAACTTCTGATTTGCCCCTGTTTATCGACTCATCCAGCCTGGAAGCCATACAATCCGGACTTGCGGAAACGGTGGGAAAAGCGGTTATCAACTCGGTTACCGCATCGGAAAAAGACATGCGCGAGAAACTTCCACTCGCTGCGGAGTACGGCGCGGCTATTGTAGCGCTTCCCCTCGATGAGAAGGGAATTCCGGATGTACCCTCGGAAAGACTCGAATTGGTGGATAAAATCGCCCGAAATGCCACTGAATATGGAATTGCACGCGAGGATATTCTGGCTGATCCGATCGTGATGTCGCAGGCATCGAATGCGAAAAACGCTCGAACCACAGTGGAAACCGCCAGATTACTAAAAAAATCCGGATATTATACAGTTTGTGGATTGTCCAATATTTCGCATGGTTTGCCCGGGAGAAACAAGCTGAACGCGGCTTTTCTCGCACTTATAGCGCCGTGGCTTGATCTGGTTATCGCAAATCCGATGGAGAGCGAGCTGATGGATAGCCTTGTCGGCTCCAATCTCCTTTTGGAAAAGGATTTGAACGCCGAGAGTTATGTGGAAAGATTTAGAGATACTCCAGAGTTACCATCAGAACCGGATGAAAAACTCGAACTGAAGCGAGAGATAATCTCCGGCAATCCGGAAACCTCTGCAAAACTTGCCGAACAGGCTCTGGAAAAATCCGAGCCGCTGGATATCGTGGAACGCGATATTATCCCCGCTTTAAACAAGGTAGGAAAAGGTTTCGCACGCAAAGAGATTTTCTTGCCGCAGGTGATAGCTTCGGCAGTCGCGGCAAAATCGGCCCTGAAAGTGCTTGAAAAAGCCATGAAAGGCGATAAAATTAAGCGAAAGAAAATCGTGATTGCCACGGTTGCCGGCGATATCCACGATATCGGCAAAAACCTCGTGGGAAGCGTTTTGCAGGCGCACGGTTATGAAGTAATCGATCTGGGAAAATCTGTTCCCAATGAAAAAATAATAACGGCGATTGAAAAAAACTCTCCTGATGGTGTGGGTCTTTCTGCGTTGATGACCACGACAATGCCATCTATGCAGGGCGTGGTTATGGCGATTAAAGCAAAATGGCCCCGGATACCGATTGTGATTGGTGGAGCATGTGTAAATCTGGATTTCGCCCGACAAATCGGTGCGGATTCTTATGCGAAAGACGCCCTCGAGGCTGTCGATAAATTTAATGAACTTGTGAAAGGTAAAAAATGAGAACTTCCGATAAACAACATTGGGAAGATTTCTGGACAAAGAAATCGGATGTTAAGGAAATCTACGATAACTCGGGGCGAATTCTTCAGGCTGTGCATAGGCTTTGGGGCGACGATCTTAAGGGTAAACGCGTACTCGAGGTGGGAGCCGGTTCCGCCAGAGACAGTTTCGATTTGGCTTCGCTGGGTGCCGAAGTTTACACTCTGGATTACGCGAGATCTTCACTAAAGATGATCGACGGCTTGAACCAAAAAATGGAATCCCGGACTATTCCGGTTGGCGGCGATGCTTTCTGCCTGCCATTTCCGGATAATTCTTTCGATCTGGTTTTTCATCAGGGATTGCTGGAGCATTTTCGTCAGGAAGAAGGAATTTTGGAAGAGAACTCACGAATTCTCAAGCCCGGCGGTTACGCAATTATCGATGTTCCTCAGAGATGGCATATCTACACGGTAATCAAACACGCTATGATAGCTGTGGACAAGTGGTTTGCCGGATGGGAGAAAGAATTCTCTTTGAGACAGGTGGAGAAAAAGCTGCGTAAATACGATCTGGAACCTGTGGATTTCTACGCCGAGTGGATGTATCCTTGCCTTTTCTACAGAATGACCCGCGAGGCTTTTTGGAAAGTCGGAGTTAAGCTGCCTTTGATTCCTTTTAAGATTCCAGGATTGCATCAACTAAGGAGAGGAATTCGCAACCGGATGAAATATTTCAGACCATGTGCCTATACCGGTTTGTCGGTTGGAGTTATCGGTCAGAAAAAGGGCGGTTAATTGGGCGAATCTCTAATTAAAAAAGCAATTTCTAAATCGCTTCACCGAATTCCCGATGGCCGAACATGGAAGATTATGGAGGTTTGTGGTACGCATACCATGAGCATCGGCCGAATGGGAATCAGGCCGATTCTTGGTAATAAATTAAAGCTTATCTCCGGTCCGGGATGTCCTGTTTGTGTAACCAGCGAGGGCGATCTTTTTCGCTCGTTATGGCTGGCACGACAGAAGGATGTTATTATCGCTACTTTTGGCGATATGATTCGCGTGCCGGTGGGCGATGAAAACCTAATGGATTTAAAGGCGTATGGTGCCGATGTTAGAGTGGTTTATTCCCCGCAAGATTCGCTAAAGATCGCCATGAATAATCCCGGTAAGCAGGTTGTCTTTCTTGCTGTGGGTTTCGAGACCACTTCGCCAACTATCGCTGCTACGATAAAAAGCGCTAAAATGGCTGGATTGAAGAATTTCTCCATTTTCCCCATGATGAAACTCGTGCCACCTGCTTTACAGTTTATCTGTGCTCATCCAGATTTGAATATCGAAGGATTTCTTCTGCCCGGCCATGTTTCAGCCATTATCGGAATCGAGCCATATAAATTTATCGTGGATAAATTCTCTATCCCTTGCGCTATCGGTGGTTTTGAGGATGAAGATATCGTGGATTCTCTGCTTTCCTTAACCGAACAAATCGAAAAAGGAAAACCGCAGATTTATAATTCATATTCTCGCGTGGTTAAACCCGATGGGAATCATGTTGCTCTGCAACTTTTGCGCGAAGTTTTTCATCCGGGGCATGCTCATTGGCGTGGAGTTGGCGGTTTAGAGAGCAGCGGTTTGGATTTAAATAAAGCTTACGCGGATTTCGATGTGGCAAATCGATTCGATTTACCGGGTGGAGAACCTCCGGAAAGAGAAGATTGTTTGTGTGGCGAAGTTATATTGGGGAAAATTCTTCCCGGGCAATGTCCTCAGTTTGGCAGAGGATGCACTCCGCAGAAGCCTCTCGGGCCTTGTATGGTTTCTTCGGAAGGAGCATGTGCGGCTTATTATAAATATGGCCAATGAAATATTGTTGCGAAAACCGCTTGCGTTCGATGTAAATAATAATAAATTTAACTAAATAGGGGAATTCTTTTTGATATGAATAAACGTGAAATAATAATATTGGTGTTGTTAGTGGTTATTCTTAGCTCCTTCGCTATGCGGATGAGAGTCGTGCCGGGGACTATCCTGATGCAGGAAGCTCCCGTAGGCGAAACTTATGATTTTGCGGAGAGCAGAGGCCAATCTATAACCATTGGTCCGGTAGAGAGAGATGGAAGCTATCTTCTCATGGCTCAACCCGCCAGTGAAGGTGGTTGTCAGGCTACCGGTTTTTACGATTTCCCAAATGCAGACTGGTTTATTCTGGCCGCAGATTCGGTTTATGTGGAACAGGGAAAAGCAACACAGGTTCCCATGTGGTTGGAGATCCCCGATAATGAGGGCTATTATAACCATCATTGGCTTTTGGGGATTTCGGTGAATTCGAGCGTAGCAGGTTTAAAGGGGAATGTAATACAGCCGGGTGTGTATCTTCTCTTCAGATTCGAGACTGAATCCAACCCCGATGCGGTGCCTGTATGTGCTCAGGAGGAAATAGTCTGTGCACCGAGTGCTCTGAAGTTATCCGAGCTTCACGTAGGAGATACTGTGAATTCGGTTCTCAAACTGTATCAGGGAAACACCATGGCCAGACTATATACGGTTAGCCGATTGGATCCGACTTCGGATGTAGCCAAGCTTACAATCAAGGGTACTCCGGGATTTCCTCGCCTTTCCAATCCGGAATGGGTAGAGTATCCCGATACGATAGTTATTCCCGGAGTAAAAGAAGGAGCCGGAGTATTTCCGGTTACTGTAAATATTCCCTCTGGCTCGCAGGTGCGCCGTTTCGAAGAGATTTTAATGATTGAAGGTGTGGGTTCTCGTCCGGCCTTCATAAGAATATTGGTAAGTATTGCCCAGGAGTAAAACAATTCCGGGAGGAAAAATGAAAAAGTTCGTATTTGTTTTTATGTTGTTATTAATCGGAAGCACTTTCGCTATCTGGTTGGATAGTTCTCCTGATTCCAGCCATATCGGCGTAGGTGTCGATGATATGGGGTTGTTTAGCGTGGGAGTTCCCCCGAACAATTTCCCAACGGTTAGACCATTGTTGAATAGTAACTATCGTGGTAGCCCCAATGGCGGCCATTTCAATTTAATGGTTGATGACATGATGTATTCGTCTAATCCGCTTCTGTTCCTGAGCTATCCCGATAGCGCGCAGGATATCGGCGATTATCGGTTAGCTTCATCTTACACGGATACTCTAAACTGGTGGCTGGAAACAGATTGGCTTATCGAAGATGCCATAAATGGCAACAATAATATCAGTATAAAACAAATTATGCAACCTCAGGAACTTTCCAATACTGGAACTGTAGCCATGAAATGGATTATTCGTAACGGCGATGTCGTAGCTCACGATATCGGATTAATGGTTTATATGGATACCAAGATTAACGCGAATGACTCGGCTAAAGTAATAGCTCCGGGTATTCCGTGGTCAGATTCATTGCTTGTATTGCCGGATAGCCTGAGAGATTACGAGTTACCGGCTTTCTGGCAGGCCTACGAAATCGGCCCCGATGTTCCGGACTCTATAGAACAGCTTGTAGCAAAAGGAATTCTAATAGGTTATCCAAATACAACTCCGGATAGAATTGCATTTGGCGACTCACGTGATTTCCTGGGAACATATTGGAATCCTACCGGATTACGTGACATATACAAGGATTCCGGTGTTTTAGTATGGTGGTTCCCGGTAACTGCACCTCCAGGTACTACTATGATTATTCAGACAAGTTACGGACTTGCCGATAGCGCCGCAGTTGTGGGGGGAATTTATGGAATGAGTGTTAGCTATGCAAGAAATCTGGTGGTCAGCAGATGTGATCTTCTTCCAAATCCGTTCACGTTGACCGTCGCGGTTACAAACAACGACTCGGTTACAGCCGGTGGCATGATGGCCAATCTGGACCTAACCGGTTCTTCCTATCTTAGTTTGCCTACCGGTGAGTCAACCGATAAACCGACCAATCCAGATACTCTCGATCCGGGTGAAACCGGCTTCGTATTCTGGAATGTGCTGGTCGATCCAAGACCGACGATGGATGCTACCGAATCTTTCGTGGTAAGTGCTTATTCAGATAGCACCATTTCAAGTTCTCCGGCTTTCGACGTGTTTATCAGAGGCTCCGATTTCATGGGTCCGGAGGCGATTCTCTCCGAACCGCTTATGAATACTATAAGCTCTGATCCACTGCAGCCGATTAAGATTTATCTATACGATGCTATCCCCGGGGTGGACACTAACAGGATATTCTTCCGCTTTATCACCGCTTCGGGATGTACTCTCAATGTCGATCCTTCCGATCCACGTTTGAGCTATGAAAATGATACGCTTTATTATACTCCAGCTGGCTCATTGTCCAATGGTTCTTATTATTCGTTCGTGCTGCTTCAGGCTGAGGATCAGCATGGCTGTGTTTCCGATACGGTTCCGGGAAGATTCCTTTCGGATCAGACCGGCCCAACTCTTGGGAACTATTTCCCGCCATCGGATACGGTGGTTAACGATTCTTTGATTGTTAACTGGATTAACTGCATAGACGCTCTGGGGAGTATTCGCGATGAAAGCATTGTGTTTACTGCCTTGCTGGATGTCAGCTCTTTGGCTTTCTCTTTGGCGGAATCTACCGGAATAGCCGGGGTTACTCTGGCCGAAGCAGATCCCATGGTGGTTGGAGCTCCCGATACTGTGTTATGGACTCCGGGAGATTGGAGTTGTGGATTGGGTCATATTCCTGATGGCTATGTTACCATGCGTTTGGTGAGATTGACTGATGACCCGGATTATGGGATTCCCAATCCGTGTGTGGATATCCCATTCGATTGGTCTTATATTATGAATGCGCATGGCCCGAGAGCAAAACCCTATTTGCCATATCATCTGGACTATGTGAGTGTGCCGGATACGGATGTTACTTTCTACCTGTACGACGGCAATAGCTTGATTATGGACAGCACGTTCTTCTTTATCGACGGTGGAGTTATCACTCCCGACGGTACCGGTCCAAGAGATTCATTGCATACTATTCCAATCGATGCCTCGGCTGGATTTACCCATGGATACGAGGTTATGTGCGAGGTTCTCCGCGCCAGAGATAGTTTCTACACTCCTTTGGATGAGGGAAGCTACACAAGCTGGCATTATACTATCGATATTAGCTCTCCGCATATTATTTCCACTAATCCCGCAAACAGTGACACAGTGGGAATAGATTCTCTCGAGGTTACTATGGTAGTCCAGGACAGCTTCGCGGGTGTGAATCTGGATTCGCTGGAGATTACCTATAACGGCGGCACTTTGCCCACGGATATAACAGTTGTTGGCGGGACAGTTACTTTCACCGCGATAGGACTAAGCGATTCCTGTGTGGTTCACGTTAGAGTGTGTGACGATATCGATGTGGGGCCGGCAAACTGGCTGGATACATCGTTCGTTTTCTATACAAATCTTGCCGGACCGAGAGCCTATATCAACGGTTTGACCGAAGGCTTTATCTGTAGTGGCTCCGGACCTTTGATCTGGAATGTTACCGATCCGGATGGTATCGAGGAGTCTTCGATGACCGTCACCGTTAACGGCGATACTTTCGCCTATGGTGTGGATTCAGAACTCGATTACGACGATGTAAGCGGTGATTTGACATTCATTCCCGGCAGTGGCTGGTTGGACGGTTTCCTGGTAGAAGCCTGTCTGGAATCTGCAGAGGATAGCTACGGATACACCCTGCTTTCGCCGATTTGTGGAAGCTGGCTTGTAGATACCGATCCCCCGGATTGGAGCTACGATATCACCGACGATTCGTATTATTATCCTTCGACAGACAGCTTCGACGATACCACGCTGGTTATCGATTATACATGGGGCGACGGTGCGCTGGATAGCGTGATGCTCGATGTTATCGGCCCTCATGACACTCTGATGCTGACAGAAGGCGACGCGGGATTGGTCATTTGTGATACTATGATCACTTTCGATGGTCCAGCTGTCGATTTCGCCATGGATTCGTTCGAAACATATTATTTCATTCTCTCCGCGAAAACGCTATGCGCGTTCAGCGTGGGCGATTGGGATACCTTCCGGGTGACCATTCATATTACCCCGGTCGAAGAAGATGCCCCGAAATTACCTGTGGCTACTACTCTACATCCCAATAGGCCGAATCCGTTCAATGCCACCACGGTTGTACCTTTCTCAATCGACGAACCGGGAATGGTCAGGCTGGTTATCAGCGATATGATGGGACACAGGGTGAAGACTCTGGTTTCGGAAAACCGTAACAGCGGATATTATGAGGTAGTTTGGGATGGTCGAGATGATCACGGAAATGAAGTTCCCAGCGGTGTTTACAACTGCCGAATGGAATTTGGGGGAAGAAATTACAGCAAGAAAATCACTTTACTGAGATAAGTAAATGAGAACCTGTGGGGCGTTCACGAAAAAGCGTGAGCGCCCCATTTTTTATGGAATATAATATGATCGATTTTCACATTCATCCGGATTACAGCCAGGATGCCGAAGACAGCGCGCGAGATATCGTTCTGGCGGCAATCGAACGTAAACTCGAAGCAATCTGTTTTACCACGCATATAGATTTGAATCCCAATCGTGCCTGTTTGGATGCCTTTCTGGGGAAGAACGGCAGATTGATTCGCTTTTCCAATGATCGAATTAACGAATATGTCAACGAAATCGAAGGATTGACAGAAAAATACCGTGGCGAAATCGAAATTCTGATGGGATTCGAGATAAGCTATGGCGGTCATTTCGAGGAAAAAATCAGCGAGTTTCTCCATCGATGGAAACCGCAATTTGCGCTTGGAGCTATCCATTGCCTGGAGAATATGGCTATCACCGCAAACTCTGAAGCTACCGGATATTTCCGTTCAAAGACTGCGGAGCAAGTGGCGGAGCAATTCTGCAATGCGCTTCTCGAGTTGGTAGATTACGGCGAGTTTAAAACAATCGCCCATATCGATGGGATAAAAAAATATGCCAGAGCGGTTTACGGCGAAAAAATCGATCGCGAACTGGAAAGAAAAATGCCGGAAGTTTTCAATAAAATGGCCGAGAAGCAAATCGGGATAGAGATAAACACTTCAGCGCTGAGAAAAGGCCATCCGGATTTGTATCCTTCGAAGAATATTCTGGAAATGGCTCGCGAGGCAGGCGTTAAAGTAAATTCAGTGGGAAGCGATGCTCATCGAACAGGCGATGTGGGTGCTTCTATCGAGAGAGCCTATCGATTGATCGAAGAAGTGGGTATCGAAGTGGGAGAGCCGCTGGCCGGTTATCTTAGGTAAAAAGCGTTTGACAGATTTGCCCTAATCAAATATAATTTATCACGTTACGAATCCAAAAAAAGGAAAGATATGTATATCAAACCCAGGCTTTACAGAGGAATGCGAGATTTTCTGCCCGAGGATATGCTTCCCCGCGAGAAAATGATGAACACGGTGCGGGAAACATTCCGCAAATGGGGATTCTCGCCGATTTCAACGCCGGCTATCGAACACAAAGAGATTCTTCAGGGCAAATATGGCGAATCAGCGGATAGACTTATCTATTCGATAGAGCACAAGGACGATATCGCTCTTCGCTACGATCTAACTGTGCCGCTGGCCAGAGTGGTTTCCATGTATTCGCAGGATTTACCCACTCCGTTCAAGCGGTACCAAATTCAGGAAGTCTGGCGAGCCGAGCGCGCACAGCCGCGTCAGGGAAGATTCCGTGAGTTTCTTCAATGTGATGTTGACACGGTGGGCACCGATTCGCTGTGTGCAGATTCCGAGATTCTCGCTCTTAGCGTGGAATTACTTTCCAGTTTAGGATTTCCGGATTCGCTGACTCTGGTTAACCATAGAGCGATATTGCGCGGCTTGATGGAGGTAAGCGGATTCCCTGAATCGGCGGAGATGGATATCTGCAGAGTTATTGACAAATTGGCAAAGATAGGCGAAGAAAAGGTCAAAGAGCTTCTACTCGATGAAGGCTACCAAATCGAAAGCGTCGATTCGCTTTTTGAGATTATTCTGAAAAAAGGCGATAATATCGAACTGCTCGATTTTCTTCATGAGAATTATTCTGAAAACCCCAATATTGCCAGAGGTGTTGCGGATTTGCGAGAGATTTTCTCTTTGCTGGAAAACTTTGGGGTTTCTCGGGAGAAATTCGAACTCGACTTATCTTTAGCTCGCGGCCTCGATTATTACACAGGAACAATTTTCGAAAGTGTGATTCCAGCGCAACCACATATCGGAAGTCTTACCGGTGGTGGACGTTACGATGAGCTTATCGGGCTTTTCTCCAAAAAACCGATTCCCGCGGTGGGAATAACTATCGGCCTGGATAGAATTATCGCCGCTTTGGCGGATGCCGGTCGTAGCCAGAAAATTAATACGCCCACGCGAGTGCTGGTAACCGTGTTCTCCGAAAATCTTATTAACGATTCTATCGAGCTGGCAACTCGACTGAGAAAAGCAGAAATTCCAGCGGAAGTCTATCTGCAAACCGATAGATTCAAGAAACAGTTCTCCTACGCGGATAAGCTTGGGATTCCCTATGTTGCAATTATCGGCGAAAATGAGAAAAAAGCCTCGAAAATCGCTCTCAAAGAGATGAAATCCGGTAAACAGGAGCTACTCGATTTCGAAGAATTCGTGGCAAGAATGAAATAGCTATTCCTGCAATCGTTCTCTTACGGAGATGGCCGCAATTGTGCCTTCGCCGCAGGCAACCGATATCTGGCGAACCAGCTTCGAACGAATATCACCAACCGCGAAAATTCCCGGTTCCGAAGTTTGCATCTTCTCATCGGTGATGATATAGCCGTAATCGTCGGTTTCCAGCATGCCGTCCAGAAAATCGATTTCCGGCTTGAAACCGATATACACAAAAACACCTGTAACCGGAATGTCCTTTGTATCATCGGTTTCGCGGTTCTTTATAGTTATCGATTCGACCGTTTCCTCACCGTTGATACTCATCAATTGATGATTAACGTAGATATCGACCTTATCGGAATCCTCCAGTTTTTTCTGAAGAATTTTTTCGGCCTGCATCTGAGGCAAAAACTCCACACAAGCGATAGAATCGACCAGATTCATGAGATAGATACTTTCCTGTGCACCGGAATTACCCATTCCGATAACTGCTACATCGGCACCCCTATAAAGCGGACCGTCGCAGGTGGCGCAATAGGAAACTCCGCGTCCCATAAGCTCTTTTTCTCCGGGAACTCCAAGCATGCGCGGCTGACTTCCCGACGCGATAATTATATTCTTGCCCACGAAATCGTCGCTATTGGTTTTGAGTACGAAATTGTCGCCGTCTTTCTCCAGCGATTTTACCTCGACGAACTCCTTTATCTCCGTGCCGAAGCGGAGAGCCTGCTTTTTGAAATCTTCGATAAGCTCGGTACCGTTTGCACCTTCAGGAAAACCGGGGAAATTTTCCACCAGATGAGTTTTAGCAACTAAACCTCCACATATCTCTTTTTCTAAAAGCAAAGTTTTGTTATTATCTCGACCGGAGTATATGGCCGCGGTAAGTCCTCCCGGGCCTCCACCGATAATTATCACATCATAAATTTCATTGGCCATTATTGTTTCCTTTCGTTTTAGCTCTTCTAAATCCGAGGGTAAGACTTCCCCTTTTGCATAAAGTTGTGCAGCGGAGACAGCTAATACACATAGGCCCTCGAACCGTTTCTCCGTCCTGAGGTAATGTGCCCATCGGGCAGTCGCTGCAAAGGGGACATCCCACGCAAGAATCTTTTTCTTTTCTAATTGAGAGAAGCGAAAATCTTGCCAATAGTCCGAGTATCGCGCCATAAGGGCACAACCACCGGCAGAAAAATCTTTCCACCACAATCGATCCGAAGATAAATATTGAAATTAAAACGATACTGATGACCGGCATGGTCATACGCCACATGGCTCTGCTCCAGTAAAGAGGGCATCCACCGCGGCAGTAAAGTTGTCCGGTTAAAAGGGTTGCCACAATCACATAAATCAAAACTGCTATCGCGAGCCAGCCCATGGCATTGTTAGTTTTCACGCCGATAGAATTGCGAATCCCGAGTTTTTTGCCAATCCATCCAAAAATTCGAGATATAAATCCTATTGGACAAACCCATCCACAAAAAACGCGCGGCAAAATCATTCCCACCAGAATAAAGAAAGCGCCGATTCCTACTCCAATTAAAAAGAAATTTGGTGGAATACCGCGTTTAATAGCAAGAAGCGGAGTTTGAATCACGGTGAATGGGCATATATGATGCGCGCCGCCTGGCCCCCAGAAGCTATACAGAGCCCACGCAGTGATAAGAAAAAAAAGTGTTTGTACTGAAAACCTGATTCTCTGAGTCATACTAAAAGCGAAATTGCCCGTTTATTATCAATTTGAAGAGGATTTTATCGAGTCTTTGCCATCTTCAGGAGAGATTCCCAAAATCTCGTTGATATTTTCGCGGAATCGATCCTCGCGATAGTGAGGTGAACCCACCAGTTTCATTTTGATTTCGAGATCGTTCAGCAATATCCTGGTTGGAATTGCGTCTATCTGCAATTCCTTGAAAACCGTGGTATCAATCTTGACAATGGGTATCTCCAAATGGAGTGAATCGATCAGTTCCTTAAAATTCTCCGGCTTTTCATAGGTCATAGCTATCACGGATATCTTGTGTTTGCCGTAAGCACGTCTGATATCTTCCAGCTTGAGCAATTCGCCCGGGCAGGTTACGCACCAGCTCGTAACGAAACTGACCACCGAAACCCCATTGGCGATATCCTTGTGGCTAAGCTCCTGGCCGTTTTGATCTACAGCTTTAAAAGAGGGAAACAGTATATCGCTTGTTTCCTCTTCGGAAATATCGCCTTTATCGCCGCAGGAAAGACATAGCACTACTGCGGCTGCCAGGATTAAAATCCAGATATGATAAGAGGATTTCACTTTCACTTTTAAAACAGTTGGCTTACTTTAGATATAATATCCTCTTCACTCACTTTGCCAACAACCTGAGCGATTACCCTGTCTTTTTCGAAAAAAAGAAGAGTTGGGATACTGCGAATGCCGAACTTAATTGCCAGATCGCGGTTTTCCTCGATATTAACCGCGCCCATCTTGACATTCTCCCCAAGCTTCTTCGATACCGAATCCAGCACCGGTTCCATCATCTTGCAGGGCCTGCAATTAGGCGCCCAGAAATCGATTAATACCGGCTTGTCAGAATTGGTAACTTCCTGATCGAAATTCGTTTGATTGATGTTTGATCCAATTGCCATGGATGATTCCCCTCCGAGAAACTAAATTTTGCGTAACTTTAATTTACCGTGCGATAAATTGGCCAGAGCATCCTCCAGAATTGGACAATATTTATCGGGAATTTGCAGCACTATTTTAACCTCTTCGCCGAACTCGGAATCGATCAATTCGCCGCCCAGTTTGCTCAGGCTACTTTCAAAATCTCTATAGATACTATAGGGCAAAACTACTTTGTAAGTCGTTTTGGGAATAAAAACCTCGACACTGGCTTCACTAATCGCGGCAGATGCACACGATGAATAAGCTCTAATTAATCCGCCAATGCCCAATTTGGTTCCCCCGAAATATCTTACTACCACGCAGGCCGAATTTATCAAATCTGCTCCGGTGATAACTCTCAGTATCGGCAGTCCCGCGCTTCCGGAAGGCTCACCGTCGTCGCCGGCGAGTTCTTCGCCTTCGATTCGAAAAGCCCAGCAATGATGGGTTGCATCCGGATACTCTTCCCTGATTCGATTTAAGAACGTATCGAAATCTTCCCGATTGTCCACGTTGTCGATTATACCGATAAACCGGGAGTTTTTCTCGGTTAGTTTCGCAAATCCCTTTTTGACAATGGTCTTTTTCTGTCCAAACCTATCGGTCTCTACCATTTCATTAATTATAAGTTAGGATAAAAAATATCGCAAGCTATTTTTAGAATTTATATCGATTCAATACCCATGGCTGGAGAGTCTTCAAACACAGTGGTATCAACACTATCTGGGCGATTAAACCCGGTATCTGTTTGACAAGAGAACCACTCAGCCAGATTATCATGCCCGAAGACATGGCCGGAATTCCCAAACCCAAATTGATCAGTAGAATTGCTGCACCAAAATAGATTATTCGAGAGAGCAAAATGGTAATTATCAGCGCGATTATGTATTTGAAGAATTTCGCGAACGAAAATGCTCGAATCAATGCAGGATATAATAATCCCATGGCGGTAAGTTCGATACACATCAGAATCCAGATAGGAAAAGGAGGCATTCCGGAGAGCAAAAAACTCATAAACGGAGCGGTAAGGCCGATTATCCCTGCATAGATTATTCCCACAAAAGGACCGGCCAGCAAAACCGGCAGATGCATGGGTAAAAAGATATTTCCCCCCTGAGGAATGAAGAAATGGAACGTAATCGGTAAAGCTATGGCCAGAGCCAAAAATAAAGCCGCGAGTGATAGATTTCTCGTCTTCATTGTGGTTTCTCGATTATGAGTTTATAGAGATCCTCTCGCTCCACCGAATCTATTACAAGAAAGCCTTTGCTGCGCGCTGTTTGCGCCAGGATATCGATTTTTGGTAGCATATCTCTGGCTACCGCTGAATCGAGTTTGCTGTGCATCTCGTTGAGAATGTTGCTGGAAGCGAAATGTAGAACCATCATTTTTCCCCCGGGTCGAAGTGCTAAATGTATTTCTTCAAATAGGAGTTCCCGATCAAAAATATGCGGTAAACATTGATAGGCAAGCACGCCATCGAAATAATTGCTGCGAAAAGGGAGATGAGTAATATCGCAGCATACGAAGTCGATTAAATTGCAGTCTCGGTTGGCGGCCGCTTTTTCCAGCATAGTTTTGGAAAAATCTACGGCTACAATCGAACTATCAGGAAAAACGTAATTAGCTAAAATCGAGGTGCTCGTTCCGATTCCACAGCCCATATCGAGAATACGTGCCTGGCCGGAAAGCCCTATAGATAAACATTCTTTGGCCAACCGCTCGTCGATATGTTCATCGCACCAATCGTGAGCCAATCTGTCGAAAAAAGCAATTTTTTTTGTCGAATCTGTCATATTCTCAAATTGTATTACGAAAATGAAATTCGTGTTATTGTCGAATAAAAAAATTATTTGGGCGTTTGAAGAATCAATTCGCCATATAAAACGCCACGGATCCCGATAAAAGAATCGGCAATCTCTTTAACTCGCGAAGCTTTACCGCGTATTACGATTATTTCCAGGCAACGCTCTTCGCTCATGTGTACATGCATTGTGCTGATTATCTCTTCGATATGGCGATGCTCCTCGTGAACCAGCCGATGATTGAGATGACGTCCGTGGTCGAAAACGATAGCTACCGCGCCTATCGAGGGCATATCCGGATCGGCGAGTTTACGTTCGGCAAGCGCTGAACGCATCATGTCGCGGATAGCCTCAGAGCGGTTTTCGTAGCCGCGTTCCTCGATCAAACGGTCGAAATCCGCAGCTAAATCTTCCTCGATACTTATGCCAAATCTCTTCAATGCCATATAACGCAATCTAACTAATATGAATGGTCTGTCAAGTCGAATTATCTACTGTATCCGGGCTCAATACCAGAACTAACTCGCCCCGGATTTCCTCATCGCTATATTTGTCGATCAATTCACTCACCGAAGCTCTTACAACCTCCTGATGGATTTTGCTGATCTCGCGACATAGCGCTGCTTTGCGATTTCCCAGAATATTCAATACATCCTCAAGAAAAACCTGAAGTCGATGTGGAGAAACATAGAATACGAGCGTGCGCGGGATTTCATCGGCCAGTTTGCGAAGTCTGCGCCTGCGGCCTTTACCACTGTGAGAGAGAAATCCTTCGAAGGCAAATCCACTCACCGGAAAACCGGAGAGGACCAGCGCGGCGAGAAAAGCACTCGGTCCGGGGAGAACATCCATGGGAATATCTCGCTCGATAGCCTTATAAATGAGAGTGTACCCTGGATCGGAGATAGAAGGCATGCCGTTTTCAGAGATAAGAGAGATTGTTTGTCCCCGCTCGATCCTATCGATTAATTTGTCCGCCATATATCGTTCGTTCTTCACATGAAAAGAGATCAATCGAGCCTTGATTTGCAGATGATCCAATAGAATCCTTGCTTTGCGAGTGTCTTCGGCTGCAATATAATCGCACCGGCCCAGAATTTCTATTGCTCGCAAAGTGATATCATCGAGATTCCCGATAGGAGTTGGCACTATGTAAAGTCCACCTTCTGGCATAACATCTGTAATTTAATTGCTAAATAAAAACAATCAAGGCCAATCGAACCCTTGACTATTTTTGCCAATATAAATACTTTCTATTTGTTATGAAGAAGATTTTTATCATAGTATTTCTGTTGAGCGCGGCTATTTGTATGGCCCAGCTTAGATATTACCACGAAACCGGCGCGACCATACTCAGAGTCGATGAGAACTACCCCGGCGCTTTTGTGGAACATCGCTATAACTCCACCGGCGCGGATAATCTGTTCAGGGCTTTTATTGCAGTTGGAAGCGCGGATAGAGGAATAGCCTATGGCAGCGCCCACGAATATTCGCCGCTTTATGAAGGCACTTTCGATTTGTATGAAGGTCTGGAGATTTTCGAGACCTATGTTACTGTGGTAGATTCCGATTCCACCGGAATGCCAATCGATAGCACCCTCGATTCAGTTGTGGTGAACACTCTAACGAACATGTCCTATATCGATACCGCAGCGGGAATACTGGTTCATCAAACGGTTTATGCCGATGTGGACACCGGGAACGATATCTCGCTCCAATTGATAATTGAAAACGACGGCGACGAGAATCTGAGTGATGCCAGCGGTGTATTTTTCTACGACGGCGATGTGCCGGATTATCTTTATTCCGACGATTACCCGGTGGGAATTCCCTATCTGGCTGCCACTGGTGTTCGCGATGGGGCTTCGGATATCTGCGCGGGTTTCTGTATGCTCGATCCTTACTCCGATCTAGAAATCGGTTCCTGGCTCGACTGGGTTGATACACTCGAATTGCCGGATACCTCCGATATGGATAGTCTAATTTTCGGTTCGGTCTCGTGGCCACCCGATACAGAGCTAACCGCCGGCGATTGGTCGGCTTACACTCGCTGGAGTATCGACGATCTGGCTCCCGGCGAATCTGACACTTTCAATTTTATGTTTTTGATAGCGGACAGCGAAAACGATTTCGAGATTCTGGCCGCGGAAGTACGTGGCGATACGGTAATTCCTGTCGTGGCTGAGACACATAAGCCGCGGACTTTGAGCATGAAAATCTCACCGAATCCATTTAATACAACCTGTAAAATTACTCTGGAAAGCGATTCGCCAATTGAAGGCCATATCGAGATCTATAATCTATCCGGACGTAAAGTCGATGATATCGATTTCAATGGGACACATGCATTGTGGGATGGCCAAGATAACAATGGCAATAATCTCCCCAGTGGGGTTTATCTGGTGCGTGCCCTTCCTGGCGATTCGCGTTCATCTTCGGGTAGAGTAATTCTCATTCACTAAATTTACCACTAATATAGTAAAAGGGCGCGAGAGTTCCCGCGCCCCAAATCGAATCTTATTTGTGAATCGAGTTTACTTATATACGACAACTTCTTCTTCACCACGAGTTACCCGGAGAACCCCTTTAACTAATGCTTCCATCTCATCTTCGCCGGGATAAACATTAACCGGTGCGATCCAATCGATATATTCCTTTATCTGATCCATCAAATCATCGTTGAATGCGACTCCGCCGGTTAGCAGGATAGCATCCACTTTGCCTTTGAGTGTGGTCGAATAAGCGCCGATTTCCTTGGATATCTGATAGGCAAAAGCACGAAGAACCATATCGAATTTCTCGTCGGTTTTGGCTTTCTCGCAGATTTGTTGTAAATCATCCGTGCCCAGCAGATTTATCATCCCGCCCTGCTTGAGAACTTTTTTCAATAATTCATTTTTGGTATACTTTCCGGAATAACAAAGTTTAATCAGACCGGTAAGCGGCAGTGAGCCTGTTCTCTGAGGCGAAAAAGGACCGTCGTCATTGGCGTTGCTGGCATCGAACATCCTGCCGTCGCGATGAGCCGAAACAGTTATTCCGCCTCCAAGATGAACCACAATTAATCGCAAATCGGAGTATTTCTTTTTTTGTTCTCTGGCGAAACGCTTGGCGATCATCTTCACATTGAGGGCATGAGCCAGCGCTAATCTTGGAACTTCATCCAAGCCTGAGATATGACAGATATCGTCGAACTCATCCACGGATACAGGATCCACGATATAGGCCTTGATTCCCAGCGGTTTGGCGATATCGTCGGCCAGAAGACATCCAATGAGAGAGATATGGTCGGATTGCACTCTTTCATGGATTACATCGTCCTTAATAGCTTCGTTGACTTCATAGGTTCCCGATTTCAGCGGCTTGAAAGTTCCGCCTCGACCGACGACCGCATCGAGGCTTGCGATATCCATATCGTGCTTTTTCAGCGCATCACGAATTGTGTTTGCCCGAAAATCATATTGGTCATATGTGTGTTCGAACTTCTTGATTTCATCGGCATCGTGACGAATGGTTTCAGTAAAGAGAGGCTTCTCATCGTCGAAAACAGCTACTTTTGTCGATGTTGCCCCGGGGTTAATTGCTAGGATTCTCATGTTTTCTATCTCCTTCATATAATATTATTATTCTCGGCACCTAATATATTTCTAAGTATGTATCGGGGCAAACACTTTATCCCGTTTTCTTCCATTAATAGCTATTGAAAATGAAATTATCATGTTTAGAATATAGCTATGTTTAATTGAAATCGGGCAATGATTATGATTTCCACTATTCGTCAAATATTTGCAGGCGATGTTTTACTCAACATGAGCCTGCTCCTCTTCGGAGGATATCTTCTGGGCAAATTAGCCGAGAGAATCAAACTCCCAGCTATCTCGGGGTATATTATTGCCGGGTTGATAATGGGCGAATCGGTAACAGGAATTATCAACCATGATATATTATCTCATTTCCATGTGATAACTCAGGTCGCGTTGGGATTGGTTGCTCTCACTATCGGTGGTGAATTCGAGAAACACAAGCTGTACCGTCTGGGCAAAAGCATAATCATCATCACCGTTTGCGAAGTCCTTTTCGCATTTATTTTCATATTTATCGCTATGTCTATTTACGGTATGGCAGTTCGAGTTGCTTTACTTTATGCAGCAATCGGCGCGGCAACTGCTCCTGCGGCTACCGTAGTAATTATCCAGAATCTACGTGCCAGAGGTGAATTTGTGGATACGATCTACGGAATCGTGGCACTCGACGATGCTGGAGGAGTAATTCTATTTGCGGGAGCTTTTGCGTTCTTTGCTGGTACTCTCAACGCTGGCAACACGCTTTCGCCTTTTGCTTTAATCGGTCATGCATTCTTTGATATCGGGCTTTCGCTAGGGATTGGTTTTATTTTGGGGATGCTTTTAAATCTCTTCACATTTAGAAATCGCTCAACCAACGAGATGCTTATTCTCGCTTTGGCTACCGTGTTCGTTGTTATTGCGATATGCAATCGGCTTGAGATTTCCCCGCTTCTGGCAAACATGATGGTTGGAATTGTAGTTGTCAATTTTTCCAGAAAGGGTGAACGCGTTCTAAAGTCGGTAGGTCCGATGACACCGCCGATTTATGCGGCTTTCTTTACAATTGCGGGCACGGAATTGAACCTGGATTTAAAGGGTGGAAGTGCTATTTTGATAATGGGATTCATTTATGTTGCAGCGCGTGGAATGGGGAAATATCTGGGCGTAAGAACCGGATCTACTATTGTTGGATTATCCAAAAGAGTTAGGAAATACCTGGGATTGTGTATGCTTCCCCAGGCCGGAGTGGCTATTGGATTGGCCATGAGCTTGCAAACTTCGCCCGTTGTATCTGGTGTTGCGCCGGAAACGGGTATGATGTTGTCTCAGATGGTTAATGTAGTTTTGTTTACGGTTCTGGTCAACGAATTAATCGGACCCCCGCTTTCGAAAATTGGAATTCTCAAGGGTGCTAACCTTTAATATAGTAATAACGATTTATGGATGCGATAATACAAATATTGATAGCGATACGCGACACCTTCAACCACCATGTCGTTTTCAGTGTAGGATTTCTTCTGGTTGCAGGATATTTTCTGGGTAAGGGAGCCGAAAAAATTAAACTCCCGGCTATTAGCGGTTATATCGTAGCCGGACTAATTTTAGGCGATTCGGTAACCGGTATTATCCATGCGGAGATGAGTTCTACTTTGCGCGCAATCACCGATGTTGCACTGGGGATTATCGCGGTTACTATCGGAAGTGAATTCAATCGCTCAAAGATTAAGCGTCTGGGCAAATCGATAGCCGTTATCACTCTGGTTCAACTAATGATGACTTTCGTGATAGTGGCCATTGCTCTTAGGATATTCGGTATGAGTTTGGTGGAATCTATACTTCTGGGAGCGATAGCCAGCGCTACTGCGCCCGCCGCGACAGTAGTTATTATCCAGAAACTCCGGGCCAGAGGCGATTTTGTGGATACCCTCTATGGAATTGTGGCCCTCGACGATGCAGGTGCGGTGCTTCTTTTCGCTGTGGTTATGGCTTTATCGGGAAGTATGCTTGGTTTGGGAAATGGCAGCACGAAAGTATTTCAGATAATCCTTAAGGCTGTCGAGGAAATCGGACTATCTATAGTAATAGGCATTATATCTGGGATTTTGTTACATCTTTTGACATATAAAAAACAGAATAACAACGAAATATTGATTATCTCGCTGGGCGTGATATTCATAACTACTGCGGTGGCTATATCGCTGGAGCTTTCCCCGCTTCTGGCCAATATGGTTACCGGTGCAGTTGTGGTAAATCTCTCGGATAGAGGCCCAAGGATATTCAGAGCGGTTTCGCCCATGACACCGCCGCTTTACGCCACTTTCTTCGCAATTGCCGGAACCGAGCTAAAACTATCGGTTTTAACCGGCAAAGGAGTTCTAATTTTCGGCGCTATATATATTCTCGCCAGAGTTCTCGGAAAATATAGTGGAGTTTGGTTAGGTAGTGTTTTGATTAAGGCTGAATCGAATATCAAAAAATATCTGGGATTGTCTATGCTCCCACAAGCGGGAGTAGCTATAGGTTTGGTGCTTTTTCTGCAGGCCAATCCAATTGCCGATACACCGGAGATTCAGACCATGTTCACTCAGATGATCAATATTGTACTCTACGCAGTTCTGATTAATGAATTGATAGGGCCACCGTTATCCAAATACGCAATTATCAAGGGCGCAGATTTATAACCCGGGAGGTTATAATGGAGATTATCACAGTTCTAAATAAGGAAACCTGCGAAACGAATATTAAATCCCGCAAGAAACGTCCTGCTGTCGAGGAATTAGCTCAGGTTATGACAAGACATCCGGATTTGAAGGATTTTCCCGCGGATAAAATCGCCAACTCACTCATGGAAAGAGAGGAATTGGGAAGCACCGGTTTTGGTGGTGGGCTGGCAATTCCTCATTGTAAAATCGAAGGGTTAAATCGCTTTTTTCTTGGGTTGGCAATTTCTCGTAAGGGAGTTAATTTCGATGCGATAGATAATCGCAAGGTACATCTTTTCTGCGTGATAATAGGTCCTGAGGATAAACCCGAAGATCATGTGAAACTGCTGGCGGAAGTTTCATTGGTTCTCAGGGAGGAATCTGTACGGAATGAGCTAATCAAAGCTCCTACTCCAACAGCTCTCTACGAAGACTTCCTTCGCCATAGCTCTGGCAGCGAACCTGAAGAAGAGGAAGCTCCTCGACGTTTGCTTGTGGCCGTTATTCAAGATGAAGAGGTATTTATTGAGATAATGGAGCTTTTTGTGAAATTGGGAATTCCCGGGGTTTCAGTATTCGAATCTAATAGTATGAGTCGTATGTTATCGAATGTACCCCTGTTCGCCGATTTCATAAATTTCCTCGGAAAACGTAGCGAATTCCATCGAACTCTTATCGCTTTAATTCCTGAAAACGAGGGAAAATTGATCTTCGATTCGATAGAAAACATCACAGGAGATCTAAAAAAGCATACCGGAGTAACTTTAATTTTATTGGATACCCTTATGCTGAGCGGTTCTCTGGAGTCCATCTAATTATCGAGGAATTTTTTTTAAAATAGAGCTTGACAGATGGGATAGAATTTATATTTTGTACGATTGCCGGCGGGGGAAGAACCGTCGTGTTCATTGAAAACGGAATAGCGCGCAGAATGTGGTGAGCGGGAAGTAAAATAACTCGTCAATAAAGACTTAAAATAACAACGGAGAGTTTGATCCTGGCTCAGAGCGAACGCTGGCGGCGTGCCTAACACATGCAAGTCGAGCGAGAAAGCCTGAATTTATTCGGGCGAGTAAAGCGGCGAACGGGTGAGTAACGCGTAGGTAACCTGCCTTTCAGTTTGGGATAACATTTCTAACGAGATGCTAATACCGTATATAGCGTAAATTCTTTGGAATGCACGTGAAAGATGGCCTCTTTACAATGCTATCGCTGAAAGATGGGCCTGCGTCCTATCAGCTTGTTGGTAAGGTAATGGCTTACCAAGGCTAAGACGGGTAGCTGGTCTGAGAGGATGATCAGTCACACGGGGACTGAGACACGGCCCCGACTCCTACGGGAGGCAGCAGTGGGGAATATTGCCCAATGGGGGAAACCCTGAGGCAGCGACGCCGCGTGGAGGATGAAATCCTTCGGGATGTAAACTCCTTTTATGTGGGAAGAACCACCAATATGTTAATAATTTATTGGTCTGACGGTACCTCATGAATAAGCCCCGGCCAACTACGTGCCAGCAGCCGCGGTAAAACGTAGGGGGCAAGCGTTGCTCGGATTCACTGGGTCTAAAGGGCGCGTAGGCGGATCGATCAGTCGGAAGTGAAAGCTCCGGGCTCAACTTGGAAATTGCTTTCGATACTGTCGATCTCGAGTAGAGCATAGGGAAACGGAATTCCTGGTGTAACGGTGGAATGTGTAGATATCAGGAGGAACGCCAATGGCGAAGGCAGTTTCCTGGGCTCTTACTGACGCTCAGGCGCGAAAGCGTGGGGAGCGAACAGGATTAGATATCCTGGTAGTCCACGCTGTAAACGTTGGGTGCTAGTTGTCGGAAGGTTATTCTTTCGGCGACGGAGTTAAAGCGTTAAGCACCCCACCTGGGGAGTACGATCGCAAGGTTGAAACTCAAAGGAATTGACGGGGGCCCGCACAAGCGGTGGAGCATGTGGTTTAATTCGAAGCAACGCGAAGAACCTTACCTGGACTTGAAATGTACGAATTAGTCCTGCGAAAACAGGATGACGCCCTTCGGGGTGGAGCGTACACAGATGCTGCATGGCTGTCGTCAGCTCGTGTCGTGAGATGTTGGGTTAAGTCCCGCAACGAGCGCAACCCCTGTCGTTAGTTGCCAGCACGTAATGGTGGGAACTCTAACGAGACTGCCGAGGATAACTCGGAGGAAGGTGGGGATGACGTCAAGTCAGCACGGCTCTTACGTCCAGGGCTACACACGTGCTACAATGACCGGTACAAAGGGCTGCGATACCGCAAGGTGGAGCAAATCTCTAAAAGTCGGCCTCAGTTCGGATTGGAGTCTGCAACTCGACTCCATGAAGTTGGAATCGCTAGTAATCGCTGATCAGCAGGCAGCGGTGAATACGTTCCCGGGCCTTGTACACACCGCCCGTCAAGCCACGAAAGCTAGTAGTATCTGAAGCTGCCTACCCAAGGGTGTAAACTACAGGTGGTGGTTAAGATAAGACTGGTGATTGGGGCTAAGTCGTAACAAGGTAGCCGTACGGGAACGTGCGGCTGGATCACCTCCTTTCTAAGGAGCACCTGGTGTGCTAAAAACATATAACGTTTCCCGCTACATTTGCGCGCTATTCCGTATTCAAACCCGTCGGCAAGAGCTTCCATAAGGAGGCTTTTTTTTGCGAAAGAAAGGCTTAATAGATTTTACCAAATACGGGTTAAATGGAAATTTTCAAACTCGACAGGTAGCGAGCCGAAAATTCGTGCAAAAAATAGAAAAGATTAAATTGAAATCTTATTCTAAGTTGTTCTTTTTTTAACTGTTTTTGGTCGATATGAATTCGATCGCGATAATGAGCGGTAGGATAGATTCGAGCCATTGAATTGGATGTCGAATGCTAATACGCCGCGATGAGGGCCTGTAGCTCAGTTGGTTAGAGCGCACGCCTGATAAGCGTGAGGTCGGAGGTTCAACTCCTCCCAGGCCCATATGGTTTTTCGATTTCAATAAATGAAAATCGATTAAGCTCTTTTTTAAGTGATTTTTACCGATGGAATTCGGTATTTTGATTAAGCGATAAGGGCGACGACTTTTAAAAAGTCAACCGATCGCTTACCAGGGGCCGTAGCTCAGTTGGGAGAGCACGGGCTTTGCAAGCCTGAGGTCGTGGGTTCGAATCCCATCGGCTCCAAAAAAGAAAAAATTACCCTTGACATATGGGGTTATGTAGTTTATAATTCGTTTTGGCTCGAAAGGGCCATCATAATGATTAGTTCATTCGATCTTTGAAAATTCAATAAGAGGTCTTAATAGTTTTGATGTTGGAAAATATAGAAGTACCAACTAAATAGGATACTGTAGTGAACAGGACTTGGATCAAGATATTAAGGGCGCATGGCGGATGCCTTGGCAAATGCAGGCGATGAAGGACGTGGCCAACAGCGATATGCTCCGGGGAGGTGTAAGCAACTTTAGATCCGGAGATTTCCGAATGGGGAAACCCGATCCTTTTTTGGATCACTCCCGGTTGAACACATAGACCGGGTAGAGCTAACTGGGCGAATTGAACCATCTCAGTAACCCCAGGAAAATAAAACAACCGTGATTTCGAAAGTAGCGGCGAGCGAAATCGAAAGAGCCTAAACCGACACGAGCGTGAAAGGTGGCAACCGATGCTCGTACGGGGTAGTGGGATCTGCAATTCTCAATTGCCATGAGAGATAAGAAGTTACAAATCATAGATATAGCCGAACAATCTGGGAAGTTTGACCATAGAAGGTGAAAGTCCAGTAGGCGAAATGTCTGTGACTTCTTGCAGACACCCGAGTAAGACGGGGCACGTGAAATCCCGTTTGAATCTGCCGGGACCACCCGGTAAGGCTAAATACTCGCATTTGACCGATAGTGTACTAGTACCGTAAGGGAAAGGTGAAAAGGACCCCTGGCGGGGAGTGAAATAGAACCTGAAACCGTGTGCCTACAAGCTGTGGGAGGAACGGTAATTAGCTTCGGCTTTTTACTGTCTGACCGCGTGCCTATTGAATAATGAACCGGCGAGTTACTCTACTGTTGCCAGGTTAAGGGGTTAAGCTCCGAAACCGTAGCGAAAGCGAGTCCGAATAGGGCGACTAAGTAGCAGGGAGTAGACCCGAAACCGAGTGAGCTATCCATGAGCAGGTTGAAGCGAGGGTGAAACCTCGTGGAGGACCGAACCAGGGTACGTTGAAAAGTGCTTGGATGACTTGTGGATAGGGGTGAAAGGCCAACCAAACTCGGCAATAGCTGGTTCTCCCCGAAATAGCTTTAGGGCTAGCCTTATATCGACCGTTACGGAGGTAGAGCACTAAATGGGCTAAGGGGCATAAGCTTACTAAACCCAATTAAACTCCGAATGCCGTAACGCAATATATAGGAGTTAGGGCGTGGGGGATAAGCTCCATGTCCGAAAGGAAAAGAAACCAGACCGCCAGCTAAGGTCCCTAAATATATGCTAAGTGATAAAGGATGTGGGATTGCACAAACAACCAGGAGGTTGGCTTAGAGGCAGCCATTCCTTGAAAGAGTGCGTAACAGCTCACTGGTCGAGTGATCTTGCGCCTATAATGATCGGGACTAAGCATATTACCGAAGCTGCGGGTCAGACGCTGTTTTACAGTGTTTGGCGGTAGGGGAGCGTTCTGCTGTAGGACGAAGGTGTGTTGTAAAGCATGCTGGACAAAGCAGAAGTGATTATGCCGGTATGAGTAGCGATAAAACAGGTGAGAACCCTGTTCACCAAAAGCCTAAGGTTTCCTGGGGAAGGTCTGTCCACCCAGGGTTAGTCGGACCCTAAGGCGAGGCCGAAAGGCGTAGTCGATGGGAAACGGGTTAATATTCCCGTACCGTTTAACGTGAACACGATGGGGCGACGCAGAAGGAAAAGAGAGCGCGGTGTTGGTTTCCGCGTTTAAGCTTGTAGGGAGATCTCGTAGGCAAATCCGCGAGATTAATCCTGAGAAGTTATGACGAGCCAAAGCTTCGGCAGCGGCGAAGTCTCTGGTCTCCAAACTGCCAAGAAATAACCTCTAAGTGGTTTGACCCTTCGGGGGAAGATAACCGTTAGACGTCCGTACCGCAAACCGACACAGGTAGGCGAGGAGAGTATCCAAAGGTGCTCGAGAGAACCCACGTTAAGGAACTCGGCAAAATGATCCCGTAACTTCGGGAGAAGGGATGCCTTCGGTACGTGTAACTCAAAGTTTTATAGCTTTCGAGTGAAGCGGAAGAAGGCCGCAGAGAATCGGTCTGGGCGACTGTTTATCAAAAACACAGGTCTCTGCTAACTCGTGAGAGGAAGTATAGGGACTGACACCTGCCCGGTGCCGGAAGGTTAAGGGGATGGGTTAGCTTCTTCGGAGGCGAAGCTTTGAACCAAAGCCCCGGTAAACGGCGGCCGTAACTATAACGGTCCTAAGGTAGCGAAATTCCTTGTCGGGTAAGTTCCGACCCGCACGAATGGTGCAACGACTCGGACGCTGTCTCAACGTGGGACTCGGTGAAATTGAAGTCGCGGTGAAGATACCGCGTACTCGCATCGGGACGGAAAGACCCCGGAACCTTTACTGCAGCTTGATATTGGGTTTTGGCACTTCATGTGCAGGATAGGTGGGAGGCTTTGAAGCGGTTACGCTAGTAGCCGTGGAGCCAATCTTGAAATACCACCCTTGATTTGTCGGAGCTCTAACCTTCGGCCCTTATCGGGTCGGGGAACAGTGTCTGGTGGGCAGTTTGACTGGGGCGGTTGCCTCCTAAAGTGTAACGGAGGCGCACAAAGGTTTCCTCAGGCTGTTTGGAAATCAGCCATAGAGTGTAAAGGCATAAGGAAGCTTGACTGTGAGGGAGACATTCCAAGCAGGTGCGAAAGCAGGTCTTAGTGATCTGGCGCCCCCGAGTGGAAGGGGCGTCACTTATCGGATAAAAGGTACTCCGGGGATAACAGGCTCATCGGTTCCGAGAGTTCACATCGACGAACCGGTTTGGCACCTCGATGTCGGCTCATCACATCCTGGGGGTGAAGGCGCTCCCAAGGGTCGGGCTGTTCGCCCGTTAAAGTGGTACGTGAGCTGGGTTCAGA
>Ga0272443_10001071_pt1 | contig 43123 bp, 32 predicted proteins | sample SSMAcet12_FD_193581 | JGI IMG/M metagenome (GOLD analysis project Ga0272443, IMG submission 193581) | Marine sediment archaeal communities from Little Sippewissett salt marsh, Falmouth, MA, United States - SSM-Acet-12 | ecosystem: Environmental > Aquatic > Marine > Wetlands > Sediment ...
GATCGTTGCAGGTTTCGGCGGTGTCTCCCATGCGCGCGGCGGCCTTGCCGTTGACGAATACCGAGCTGCTGCCCATGGTGATCGTCCCTTTGTCCGACGGCTGCGATTGGAAGGGACCCCCTTGGGGAATGTGCGCCGGCTGGTTTGTGGCGGTGCTGTCGACGGTTGCCGCAGCCTTGCCGTTGAAAAAGACATCGCTGCTGAGTCCCCCGTCGATCTTGCCGGTAAACGGATGGGGCAATGGCGTGGGGACCGGTCCGCCGGGCGAGGGGATCTGCACGATGTGGATATCGGTCGCCATGATGCTGTCGCCTTCGTTTGCCGCCGGCAGCGCCATCCGTCCGCCTCCTGGTTCAGGGGTTCAAATCGATTTTGGCGCCCTTGAGGGTCATATTGCCCTGGGCCTCCATGGTGATTTCGTTGCCTTTGAGCGTCAGGCCGCCCTGACTTTCCAGCGTCACGGCGCCGTCCGAGGCAACGGATATGGTGCATTTTCCGCCGCCGACATCGAATTCGATGGCCGGATCGTCGTCGCGCAGGGTCATCACCAGTCCCGCGCCCAGGGCCATGGAAAATTCCCGTTTGTCGACGCTGTGCAGTTCCAGATGTACGGCGTCGTCATCGGCGGCGTCGTGGGGCAGGTGGAGCACCATCGTCCCGTCGTCGCTGACCGGCGGTCGCTGCTGGTCGGTATAAAGGGAACCGATGATCACGGGGCGATGGATGTCGCCGTTAACGAACTGGACCAACACGACGTCGCCTTCGGCCGGCGTGGCCGCGACGCCGGTTTTCACGGCGGCCAGTGGCACGCTGGGCAGGGTGATGCCGCTGTCGCGCAGCCGGATGCTGCAGGCGTAGTTGTCGGCGTCGTCATCGGACGCATGGGGATGAATCTGTTCCACGATGCCGATCTCGGCCGTGCGCAACCGTCCGAGTTCCCGCCGGATCAACTGCTGGAGGGTGTCGATGAGTTCACCGCTCACAATCCCCCCCCCGGCAATCCGCCGCCGACCTTCTGCCATCCATAGACCCGGGTAAGAAAACCGGCGGCCTTGCTGTAGGCATGGATCACCTCCGCAGCCACGTATTCTCCGCCTAAAGCGTCGTGCTCGATGGTAAACACATTTCCGGGCCGCAGGATGGGCGTGCCCGGCGCGTCAATGACGACGGCTCCGGTCATCCGCGCCCGGTCTGCAACGCGGGCTTCGTGGTATCCGGATACGGCGTCGGCGCTGCGGAGCGCGCCCACCGACACGACCCTTCCGCCGGCGTCTCCGCTGGTGATGGCGCCGCTGTCGGCCAAGATCCAGGGCCAGGCATCGTCGCCGTCGGATCCGGCCGCACCCTCGCCGGTTGATTGAAGGGGCGTTTGCAACGGGGCGCTTTGCTGAAGACATCCGGCGGCGATGGAGGCGGCGTAGGCAAAGGTGACGGCCGACGGCGTTTCGCCGGAGACGGCGCACACCAGTCCGCCCCCGGCGTCAAAGGTGATGTCCGCGCCGCTGAAACCGGCCAGCCTTGCGATGTGATCCAGCAGGTGGGCGCGGTCGTCGACCACGTAAAGCGGCAGATCGGGGCCGTCGACGATCTCAGCGGCATCGACGCCGGCGCGTCCGGCCAGCTCCGTGATAATGTCGCCGGCGGACATGTCGACAAAGCTCTGGTTGATGCGCAGGCGCGCCAGGGCCTCGCCGCCGTTGCCGGCGGTGACGATCGTCTGCCCGTGAATGTTCGTGGATACGGTGGACACCATTCCGGTAAACAGATCCTCGGCGCCGCTGTCTGCATACCCCATGGCCACCGTCAACCCGTCTCCTGCGGCGAGCTCCGAACGGGATGTCGCAAGGACGAATGAAACGGTATCCAGCGCCGGCCCCATCCTCAGCGCCACGCGCACCTGGGCGCAGGCGCTTTCCGGGCCGCCCATGTCGAGCACGGGCCGGCGGGTCGCCGGGCCGGGGGAGCTGAAGAGGTCGATTCCAAACGGCATAAGCGTTCTCAGGGTATGACGTTGGGACCGGGGCGCACGGTGGACAGGCGCGTCATCCAGGTCGCGGTTGAGGTAACGCCGTGTCCGCCTGTGTCGGCGTTGCCGGTAAAATCCTCGGCGAAGGCATCGCGCGCTCCGAACGCGTCGATGGCGATCACCCGCAGATCGTAGGTGTTGCCGCTGGCCACGAGGCCGTCGGTGCGGGCAAGGGACATATCGATGTCGAGGGTGGCCCGCTGGTCGGCGGGATTGGCGTCGATGAAACTGTCGAGCAGCACGAAATTGGTCGTTCCGGTGGGAGCGGCTTCGACCTGATACGCAGCGATGTCCGCCATGGCGCCGGCATGGAGGCGGGCGATATCCACCGGGGCCAGCGTCAGCCGCCAGACTTCATTGCGGGGCGGCGCCGCGCTCTGCGCCTGCTGCTGCGCAATGGCCTGGATGCGGCCGCGGCTGAACACAAGGCCGCTCCGTTCGAAAATTTGCCGGATGGCGTTGCGCAACTGCTCGATGTGATCGTAGGGGCGGTGGAGCGATTCAAGGGAAACGCCCTGCATGAGGCGGTAGAGTTCCATGGGAATCTGCCGCGCCGTTTCAAAGGCCAGCGATGTGATCCGATTCCAGATCAATTCGCGGAAACGGGTGCGGTTGGCGTCGCTCTCGATGGCCCCCGCGTTCCGGGCGACGATCTCTTTGTCGATCGACCAAAGCATCTGGGCCACGGCCGTCGGGACGGTTTCGGCATGGGAGTCGGCCCCGTCGTTGTCGCTGCCGCGCCACCCCCTTCCATTGGCGTCGGGCTTTTCTTCGTGGGGCACTTCCAGTTGGATCCAGGAAATCTGTACCTGGCGGTTGTGCCCGGCCATACCGGTGGCGACCACCTGGACGCGCAGATTCCCGTAAGCGCCGAGCTGATCGGTTTGTAAGGCGGTCAGGGGGTGGTGGGTCGTCTGCCATTCGGTTGAGCGGACTTCCTGATTCCATGCGGCGATTTCGGTTGCCCCCTGGAAAAGTTTCACGGTCAGCTCCACACGCCGGCCCTCGTCGTTGACCCGATGGCGCACGCGCAGCACGTGGCCCGAACTCATGGCCGGGTCGGTCAGGACCCCGAACCGCAGCTCAGCGGTGTCGCCGGCCGGGTTGACGCCGCTGGCGATCCAGGCGTCATCGTCCGGCCGATCGCCGCCGACGGCCTCATGCATCGATCCGGCGCCGTGGGCGGTCCAGGGACCGGCCGACACCGTCGAAGTGGGAACGGTTTTCTGCGCCAAATGGGCATAGCTGACATAATCGCACCACCCTTCGGCAAAGGCCCGTGCCGCGGTCGTCTCCGCCGTTCCGTCGTAACCATTGTGGTTGCCGATGGCGACGGCCGGGTCGATGAGCCGCTGCACGATATCCTCCAGGACGCTATGCCCGTATTGGTGAGCGATGGCGATGCGGTTCCAGTGATCGGGCTGGGCGTTGCCCGGGTCGAGCTGCCGGGCGACCGGCGCGGTGTGGGCGGTATTGATGGTCAGGGTCGTCGATGAGGGGCCGAAGCTGCTGCCCTGGCCGGCGGTATTGCCCAGTTCGACCGTAAGATCGTTGCCGCGCCATCCTCCGTCGCCCGCCCGCGTCTGAAGCCACTGGTGAATGTCGCCGACGACGCGCAGAATATACGGGGCCGCCAGTTTGACATCGGCATCGCCCATGCCGGTTCCGATTTGGAAGACCTTCGGGGCGGCGACGGTCCCGACCTCGTTTTCGATGTCGGTGAAAAGGCCGTTTGTGCCTGTCGTGTCGTTGAGGTTGCGCGTATCCCACGCGATCACCGCCCCCCCCTGGCGGACGATGACCTTCGGCCCGATCACCGGATCGGGTTCGTCGGCAAAGGAGCGGCTCATGCGCAGGCGGACGCTGAAGGTGATTGTATCGGCGCCGTTTTTGGGAACCGACAGTTCGGCCCGGCCATCCGGGCCGACCATGCCGTTGACCGCTTCGGCAGGGGCCCCGTCAAGCCACGCCTGGATGTGGGTTCCCCGGGGAACTGGAAGATGTGCGCCGGCTTCGCGGTCGAAGTATTCGAACTTCAGGTGGGCAAGCACGCCCGGCGGCCGTAGACGGATGCGCAGGGTTTCGTCAGCGGCCACCAGGCGGGGATCGGTCCAGTTTTCGAAATGGCCCGAACGGGTCGAAACCGTTCCCTCCGGGGAGACCACCTCGACATCCACATTGCGGGAGCTATACTGGTCGCTTTCGTCGAAAAAACCGATGTGGCTGAATGCGGGGTTGTTTTCGTCTTTGTCGATGGTGAAGTAGATGCTCGGTTCATGGTCCTCGCGCTGGAGGATGGCGGCGCGGATTTCACCGTTTTCGTCGGTGGTGGCGCGGGCCAAAATCGGCGTGGGCGCGCTGTTTTTGGAATCGCGCAACACCACTTCCACGCCCTCGGAAATGTTTTCGAACTGGTTGAAAACCGGGTCGTAGACCTCGATCTTTGCATGCACCCGGATGCCGGACGGACGCATGATCACCGACACCGCCCCGGAAACCCCCACCGAGTTGCCGCTGAAGCTCTCCCGGTAAAAACCGCCGTCGGCTTCGTCAAAGAGGTTGGACATCCAGTAGGGCGCGCCGCTGACAAAATAACTGCGCCGGCGAAAGTCGCTGAATTCATCTCCCTCGGGCATCAATACCCGGATGTAAAGATCGGGATTGCGCTCGCCGCTTTCGTAGGTGTTGATGGTATGGTCGACCACCGTCGCCGGTCCGCCCTCGGGATGGGCGGACGCGCGGGTGGTTGCGGTGTCGATCAGGTCGTCGTTGAAGGTGTCGTCGTCCCAGATCTGAACGGTCACCCCGGCGGGCATCGGTTTGACCTGCCCGTCGACCACGTCTTCATAGAGCATGATCAGGCGCAGGCGGATGTCGCGGGGCGAACCGAATCCGCTGATAATCCAGAACCAGAATTTTTGGGCGCCGCTCGGTTCATCGGTTATCGCGTCGCGCGAGTCGAGCACGTGGATGTCGCGGCGGGTGATGTTGTTGTCCAGCCGCACGTCGCCGTCGGAAACGATGGGGTCGTCTCCGTGCTCGGCGCGGACAAAGAGGACCACCCACTCCTTGTCGGCCGAAGGGGTCCATTTGAACGGTCCGGCGAACGCCTCGCCCCGGGCGGGAACGTCGACGGTGGCAAGGTGGGTCGGCGTGTCGCCGACCTCGAATCCCTCCGAAGACCAGTCTCCGGGCCAGGTCATCGGGGTGGCCGGATCGGCATGGTAGATCCGCACCTGGGCATCGTCGGCGTCGGCCCATCCGAGGTTGCGCACCCTTACATGAATGAAATATTCGGTCCCGGCGACGATGTTTTCCGCCTGGGCGGCGGTAGTGGGATCGTCGTCCGTGGAAATGATGATGTCCGGGGAACCGGGATTGTTGGCCGGTCGCTCCGGCGAGGGCGCCAGGCCGTCGTGCAGGGCAACGCCGGCATTCGGCTCAAGGTCGACGAATGCGAGGTCGGGCAGGTTCGCCATCGTGCCGGCAACCGCGTGATCGCTTTGGGAGATGGCGCCGGAGACGACCAGGGCGAAATCCTGCTCTTCGCCCAGCGATCCGCCGCCGGAAGAGACCGCTGAACTGACGGCGAGGGCCCGAACTTCGATCTGGTGCAGGCCCGCCTGCAGATTGGCATTCGGAATATCGATCTGTTGCACGTTGTTGTTGCGTAAATTGAAAGCCCCCGGACCGGCGTTGGCGGGCGTATTGACGTTGAATGTCGTTCCGTCGGAGATTCGCGTAACCCTCAGACGCAGACGATTGATGAGCGTTCCATTGGCGCCCGCCGGTCCGTAATAGTCGGTCCAGGCGAGCGTGACCCGCAATGGAACAGTGTTGTTGGCGACGTTTACCTGCACGCGATGAAACGGATGCTGATTGGGGTCTGCAGCCGGATAGGCATTGAGCGTGCGCATCGGGTCGTCGATGAACAGGGTTCGCCGCGGCAACCAGTTCTGAAGGAGCGGCGGGACCCGATCGGCGACCGGGTTGGAGAAAAGCGTCGAACGCAAATTGACAAGGCCGTAGCCCTGGTGACAACTCGGATGCGGCGGGCCGTTGGTGATCACCGAACCGGGATAGGCGCCGGACACCGGTTGGGCGCCATGCACCAGCAGTGCTTTCATCAGGGCGGCACTGGGTCTTCGGCGTCGAACATCGGGGTTGAGCGGGTCCGAGTATTTTTGGACAGTGCGGAGGTATTCCCGAATCAGTATGGCAATTCCAGCGACATGGGGGGCCGCCATGCTCGTCCCGCCTTTGTAAACATAGCTGGAGCCGGCGGTGTACGGACCATACCATGAGTTGCTGCCGGCGACGAGCTGCGATAGGGCGGCCAGGATGCTGGTCGCCGGAGCGAGCACATCAGGTTTTAAGCGGTTTACCGCGCCACCCGCCATGGTTGGGCCGCGGCTGGAGCGGGCATACACATGTTGCGGGTTGTCGGCGATCTCATCGCTGTTGATTGGGTTGGATGGGAAATGACCGGCCCAGTGGTCGTTCCAGGAGATATTCAGTTGCGGTTTATTGTTTTCGCATCCGCCGACCGTCAGGTTGTTCTTGGCGCATGCCTCTTCGCCGAGGCTTTGCCAGTTGACCACGCCATTGGAGCCGGGGTTGGGATCCGTACCGTCGTTTCCCGCAGCCCACACCAGCAGCATGTCGGGATGTTTCCAAACGAATTCGTCGATTTCACGTGGATCGCCGCCGGCCGCGCCATAGTTGCTGGTATTGCCGCTGCCCCAGGAATTATTGTGCACCCGCACGACATGGTTGTCATACGGCATCTGGAATAAATTGTTGAGATCGGCAGGTATCCCCCGAAGGCCCCCGCCGCTGTCCTGGAGCGACTGGATGACCAATTCTGCGTGATAGGCGACGCCTCGCATAGATCGGTTGTCCGAAAGTCGTCCGTTCCCCAGTGCGATGCCGGATACATGGGTCCCATGGCCGTGAGGATCGCTCCATTGATTGCGCGAAAGCGCCGTCAACGCAAGTGTCGGATCATTTTGATTCGGCGTATAGGCCCCAGTGATTCGCCCGCCGACAATGGCGTCGTATCGCTTAAAATCATCGAATAACGTTTCATTATCAATGCCGCGGTCTAAGCCGGTATCTGCAAGGCCGAGAATTTCGTCGCGCCCGGTAAGTCCGTGGCGGTCGACCACCGCCGCCACTCCGGTAATCGTAGGGGCGACATCCATGGAGAGCTGCGGCGGGATATAAGGCATGATGTCCGCACACGACTCTTCGCGCGCAATCGGCCGGAGGGCGCTTCGCGGCACGGCGGCAATGACCGATCGTTCTCCATCCTGTTGAATGCTGCCGCCGTTTCCGGAGATGGCAGCCACGACCGTGGATTTCGTTCCGTCGGCATGAAACCTCACCCGCACATCGATTTCATCGGTCGGGGCGCCGATCGATGTGCCGTCTGCTCCAGCAAGGGTGCTCAACGATGTCGAAGCCACGGGGCCGTCGATGTCCGCGAGGCGGTAGCCGATTTTGTACACCGGCTCGTATCGCCCGACCCATTTCACGCCGTCCAGCGCTTCCACTGCGGCGGCGGCGGCGGAATCCATGGAACACAGCAGCGAATGGGTGGTCAGCGTTCCGAGGATCGTGGCGCCGGCGCCGCTGATCGCCGCTGACCACGCCGGCAGCAGCGGACCGTCGCAGACCACGATCCAGTGACCCGTTCCGGCCGGCGGTTCCCAGCCTGCCGGCGATGAGGGCGGCGGCGCATCCGTATCGATGGTCACATTGGGGAGCATCAGGGCATCGATTTCAGGGGCGGCGTCGACGATGTAGCCAGCGGATTCGACGTCGCCGATCTGCGCCGGGTCGGCGTCCACCAGGACCTGCGCCGGGTAGGTGGCGATGATGCCGGTCACCAGGCCCGCGACCTGGGAGGCGGCCACTGGGTCGTCGTCGTCGATGTGGATGAAATAATGCGCCACTGTCCGCTCCTATGCGCTGATGGAAGCCGATGCCGACTGGAATGTGCCAAAGGCGTCGCCGACCCGACGAATGCCTTCGAGCAATTCGTCGTGCAGATGCCCGATCGCTTCGAGGATCGGGGCAAAGATCTCCTGCAAGTCCAGTCCTTCGAATTTGGCCAGTATGTCGTTGTATGCCTCGTCCAGCACCGGTCCCAGAATTTCGAAGGGATTGAGTTCGTCGATCAGCCCCACGACCGTTTCGTAGGGCGCGTCCACCGCGTCGGTCAGCGATCCGATGGCGGCGAGGAGCCGGTCCTTCAGATCCAGAATCGAAGAGTAGGCGGCGTCGAGGGAGGCCGTGACCGCATCAAGGTCGATGGGATCGAGGACGGCCAGCGCGGCATCGACATTGGCCTGGACCTGGTCGCGCAACTCGTCCACCGTGGTCTGCACCTCGCCGGTGACCCGTGCGCGCAGCGCCTGCAACTGGGCGGCCATGGCATCGAACATCGCGCCGGGGTCGGGGAGGCCGTCGATCATGACCCGGATCGGTGCGATGATTTCATCGACGGCCGCTTCCAGCCCGTCCGGTCCCAGCCCCACCACAGTTTCCCGCAACTGGCGGTGCAGGGCGCGGATGTCGTCGACGCCGGCGGCCTGAATGCTCCCGGAGATCAGGTCGCGAAGGGCCTGTTTGATGTCGGCGGCACCCGCATCCAAATCGCCTGCGATGGAGCGGATCCGGTCCGCCAGCTGGTCCATGGGTTCGGCCAAGGCTCCCGCGTCGTCAAGCTGGGTTTCGATCTCGTTGGAGAGTGCGCCGATCCGCGTCGTCAAGGCGCTCAGCCGATTGATCGGCCCGGAGAGAATCGAAAGCGGTTCCATGCGCTGCATCAGCGCTATTAATCGTTGCCGTCGCTCTTCGGCGGTCGGATCGGGGAGAACCCCCACCGCGTCCAGCGCGGCGGAAACCGAAGAACGCATCGATTCAGCCTGGGTGTGGACCTCGGCAAGGGCGACCTGCTGCAGACGGTTGTTGAAAGCGGCCACCGTATCGTGCACCCCCGTGCGCATGGGCGGCAGCGACACCCCGTCCACCGCGTTTGCCACGCTGTTCATGGCCGATGTCAGGGCCGATGCGTCGGCGGCGTCGACGGCGTCGAGAACCACTTGGCGGAATTCGTCGATGGGGTCGAGGACCGCGGCGGGGTCCAGCGCATCGACGGCCGCCAGGGCGGCGTCGTGGACCGGTTGCAGCGGGGCCAACAACCCCTCCACCGTCAACGCCGCATTGAGCTGGTCCCGGACGCGGTTGATGGCCGTGGTGATATCGCTGGTAAAGGCGGTCAGGTCGAGTCCGGCGAGCTGCTCGTCCAGTTCGGCGATTTTTCCGCTCAGCATGGCATGCACCGGCGCCGGCGACAGGTTCTGGGCCAGATAAGTCTGAAGCGCGTTGAGGGGTTGCATCAGCGGGGCCAGCAATGCGCTGGGCGAGGTTCCGTCCAGCAGATCGGCGGCGTCGGTCACGGCATCGAGCACCGGTTTGAGAACCTCGGAAGGCCGGAAGGCCCGCAGCTGCTCGGCCATGGCCTCGTAAGCTTCGTCGATGCCCGTCCCTTCCAGCAGGCGCGAGGGCTGTAACGTGGAGAGAAAATCCAGAATCTTATCGAGTTCGGCCTGCAGCCGGCCCAGCACCTCGTCGTTGACAAACGCCACGCCTTCGTCGAACTTCTCGGTCAGGTATTTTTCGACCTCTTCGTCGAAGTTGAGGGACTTAAAGACCGCCAGCGCGGCGGCGAGCGCCCCTTTGAGGATCTCCGAAAGGGTTTCGACTTCGATCTCGTCTAAAGCCGTCTGCATCTCCTCGATCTGGGCCAGGACTTCATCGAACACCGGATCGAGTTCCACCGAGGCGATCCGGTCGGCGACGCTTTGCAATTGCCCTTTCACATCGTCGATGGTGTCACCGATGGTGTCGGGGATGGCGTCGCGGATGGTGTTGAGAAATCCCTCCAGATACTGGCGGTAGGCGCCGTCCGGCTCCACCAGGTCGTTGCGCAGTGTGGTGAGGGCCGTAGTCGCATCGGCGATGGCGGCGGTCGCTTCCCCTTGCAGCGTGGTGATTTCGGTTTCGAGCTGTTCGATTTTCGGCGTGACCGAGGCAATTTGGTTGGTCAGGGTCGAGGCGACGCCGTCGAGGTTGATTCCGTTGAGGGCGTTTAAAATCGTATCGCTCAGGCTCTGGAAAGCCGCCCGCACCTCGAGGCCGGCGGTGTTGATGCCGTCCACCACCGGTCCGGCCTGGCCCAGCGCCGCTTCCAGCGACGTGTTGACAGCATCGAGATCAAAGTCGCCGACAGCGTCGGTTGCTGAGGCGACGGCCTCCCGGATCGGTTCCACCACCAGCGCCGGGGAAACGGCTTCCAGCCGGGCCGCGGCGTCGCGCAGCAGCAACCGCCATGGTTCGAAAAATTCGAACAGATCCCGCACGGTCGATTGCGACGCCGTGCGGGCGGCGCTTCCCAGCCGCCGAGCCCAGGCGCCGGGATCAAAGGCCGTGCTGACGCCTTCGGCCCGCGCCAGCGCGTCGGCGATGTTGCTGGCAAAGGCGCGCAGGCGTGCGTCCGCCAGTCGGATCGATCCGGAGAGCGCCGCATAGGATGCCTCGTCCGTAAAGTCCAGCGCGGCGAGCAGCGAAGCGAAATCCGTGGTCAAGGCGCTCTGCACGCTCGCCAGTTCGGTGAGGATCGGATCGAGCGAAAGGGCCTGTTCCAGCGTCTGAATGTGGGTGTTGACCTGATCGACCACGCCGGTGAGCGGGGCGGTGAGGTCGGAAATCGCGGTCTGGATTCTGTCGGCCGCCAGCGTGCCGATGGCGTCAGGGGCGGCTTCGATTTCAGCGCGCAGCGCCCCGATGGTCTCCACCATCCCGAGCAACTGCTGCATTTCGGTGTTGTGGCCCAGCTGGCCGATGAGATCCCGCAACGGCGTCAAGATCTGGGAAAGCAGGGCCTCCGCGTTCAGGGCGTCGCTGGACCCGATGGACTGCAAAGACGAGAAAGCGCCCTCAAGCGTTCCGCCCACGCCATCGGCAACGGCATTTCCCAACTGGTCGAATCGGCTGGTGATGGCCGACCAGAGCTGGTCGGGATCGGACAGGCCGCTGGACACCAAGTCGGGGAGCGTTGCAGCCCCCTCGCCGAGCAGTTCTTCATCCCGCGGCAGAACGATGGCCCCGGCCAGGGACACAACGGCAGCGATCCTTTCGGCCGGAATGCCGGTCGCGGATGCGGCCGCGCCGTTCAGGTCGCTTCCCAGTGCGGTGAGCACGCTGTCGTCGAGGACAATGCCCTCGAGCGTTTGGAGCAAAGTGGGCATCAGTCGTCCCCCGCCGTCGGATCGATGCCGAAAATGCCGCCCAGCGACGAAATGGGCGCGGCCAGATCTGCGGCCGCGGATGAAAATTCATCCAGCCCCGACTGCAACGGCGGCAGCGGATTGCCAAAGTCGGGTATAGAGCCCAGCGCGTCGAGAGCATCCAGCGCGCCGGCGACCGAATCGATCAGCCCGGCTGCATCGTCCAGCAGGCCGGCATCGATGTCGCCCAGACCGCTGGGCGGCGGAGGAGGCGGCGGGCTTTCCCGAATGACCAGGACATAGTCGGTCTCGTCCGGCGCCCGCGCCGATTCCTCGAACCGCATCTGTTCGATCACGACGTGGGACAATTCGGTGGCGGTCACAATATCGGCGGCAAAGGTCATGGCCTCGCCGGCGTTGAATTTTTCGCGGACCGCTTCCAGAAATTCGTTCCGTTTTTCGTCCCCGTAGAGGCTGCCGGCGATCACCAGCGAAAGCGGGGCTCCGTTGAGATCCTGAAACAGGCTGCCCTGCATGCCGGGAATCGGGATCTCGGCAAAATGGCGTTGCTCGACCGATTGCAGCCAGGCGATGTGGGGGATTTCCCAATCCCCGATGACGGGTTTGATTTGCATATCAGCTCAACCCCCTGCGTCGGGCCTGGGCCTGCAAGGCGGCGTTGATGAGGTCGGCCAGTTGCTCGCCGGCATCGGCAAATTCTCCCTTGCCGGTGAACCGCTGAACCGCGGCTGGTGTACGGGGGGCGTTCGGGCCCGGCGTGCTCATTGGCGAATTCCATGGATGATCGGCGTTTTCCATGTCGTTGCGTTGGTCTCCAGTCCTGCCGACCCTTTCTTTTATGGGGTCGTCTATCTCCGCCGGATCAAAGGGAGCAGATGCAGAAGGCGGTACCGAGCCGTCGACGTTTATCGGATGTTGCGTCGATGGCCCCACGCGGTGCTGGGCGGCGCGTTCTTTGTTGGCGGATTCAGCCGGCACCCACGATTCGGCCCGTGAAGGACGATGGGACGAAAAATCAAAGTGTTCCAGGGGACGCAGCCTCCGTTGAGGTCCCATCGAGGCGGCGGTAGACGAATGCGACGCTTTCCCTGTTTGGACATTGCCGGCCCGCCGGGTTTCCCTTACGACGCCGCCCTTCCCTTCGATTATCTCGACAAGCTGCAACAACGTTTCCATTCCCTCGCTGGTTATATGACCGGCAAAGGTTCTTTTTTCTGCCGACAGCGCGTCAGCTGCGCCGGCCGGCGGATGGGATTCCCGCGCAAGGGGGTCCATCCCTTTGCCGTTAGCAGGGGACGCCGGGCGGATGGATGAAAATGACCCGACGCCGGCGCGCTTTTCAAATACGCCCTCTGTGGGGCCAACCGGCACATCACGGTCGATTGAAAAGCTGGTTCCACCGCCGCTCCGCGCTGTGGATCGACGCGACGATCCAGGGAAACCCTTCCCGGAAGGTCGGGTGGATAATGGCGCGAGCGACATCGGAGCGTTGTCCGGCCGGCTTAAACGCGCCTCATCCCGGTGCGGCGATTCGTCTCGAAACGGAGGGGTGAAGCTTGACAACGGGTAGACGGCGAGGTCGTCCATCGCCGCATCCAAGGACGGCAGCATCGATTCGAGGTTGCGGATCCCCCAGTCAAGCGCTTTCACGGCGCCCGTTTCGGCGTCTATCTGCGCCATGGCGGCCAGGGCCCGTCGCGATTCGGGCATCATCACCGGGCTCATGTCGCGGGTTTTTCCGACAGCATCTGCAGGTGGAGCAGGATCTGGCCCAACGTCAGTTCGTTGACCTCCTGCGGGGTCCAGCCGAATTCCCGCGCCAGGATATGCGCCGCCCGGGCGATGGGTTCGGAGGCCGACGCCTTGAAGTGGTCCAGGCCCGCATCGATGCCGCTGATTCGGTTGACCTCGCGCAACAGGAACTGGACAAGGCCCACATGGAGCATCCCCACCTGTTGAACCGAAAGAGGCGGCTCGACGAGCGCTTTGTGGACCATCAACGGCCCCACGAGCGCGTCGCGTTCCCGTGCGGCCCGCTGGATCAGCTGCATGTCTCCCACCGTCAACGGCCGCAAGCGAACGGCGCCGGATTTGAGCGGCGGCGATGCGCCCTCGGCCGGGCTGAGAATCTCCGGAGGGACGTCGACTTCGTAGGTGATCGTCCCGCCGGCGAGGAGTTCATCGGCGCTCAGCATCAGCCTTCATCCACCACGGTGAGGTAAAGCGCCTGGAAACCGACTTTTTCCAGGACAAAGTCGTCCTCGGGCATGGCGTAGACCCAGTGGTCGATCTTCGCCTGATGGAGGGTGACCGTGTTGCGGATGTCCGGCAGGGCGGCATTCTGCAGCATCAGGGTGATGTTGAAAGACGGCTGGGTCCAGCTGGCGGCGGGACGGCTTTCGGCCGCCTCGCCCAGCAGCAGCTTGATCATGGCGCCGTTGATGTAGGCCCGACCGATGGTGCCCTTGATCGTGACGTTGCCGGGACGCAGTTCGGCGGCGTACCGCTGTCCGATTTCGTGAAACGCCTTGACGTCCGAAAACACCTCGACGTGCACGTCCTGAACGCGGCCGACGGTGAGCATTTCGTTGGCTTCAAGAATGCCCTGAGCGGCTTCCCCCTCGGCTCCCGAAGGCGCGGCGAGGCTGATCGAGCCGTCGGCGCCGGTGAAAACATTGGTGTTTACCATTGTTAAGCTCCTATTGTAATACGAGGGTTACGGCGACGAAATCGATACTGAAAGTCGGCTGCATAAAAACATTGACCATGGCGCGTCCGGCAATTTCATCCTGCCGGGTGGCGGTCACTTCGAGCTGGTAAGTGATGAGCGCTTCGTCCTGCACCATGGTGGTCAGGAATCCATCGATGGCCCCGTGGAGCGCTTTGCGGACGCGCTGGTTGTTGAGACGGCCGATGAACGGGTTCGATGCGCTCCGGATGCCGGCCTTGGCGAAGTCGGTGATGCGCCGGGTGGTGACCTGGCGGAAGGGGCCGTTGGTCGCCATCTCGGAGCTGATACCGCGGACCACGCGGATGCCCTGGCGTTTTTCCAGGACCATCACCCCGTCCTTGATCAGATCCCGGGTTTCGCCGTAGCTGAAGCGCTGCACAAGCTCGGTGACGCCGGGAAGAACCTTGTTGGTGGGGCTGGTCTGCGGGGTGAGGCTGCTGATCAGGCCGGCAACGGCGGCCGCGGTGAAATTGCCCGGCAAATCGACCACATCGCGGGCGACTGAGTCGTAGGCCCGGATCGCCGGCGAGGTGAAAATCAAACGGTCGTTGGCGGTGACCTGCCCGCCGATGGCAGCAGCGACGGTTTGATCGCAGCCGATGACGGCCATCACGTCCTTGCCGGTTCCTTCCGCTGCATCGACCAGGCTGCCAAGCACCGACGTTGCCGTGGCAGTCGCCGCTTCGGGAAGGATCAGGATGTTGACTTCCTCCTTGAGCAGTTCGTTGAACGCCGCGGTGTATTCGGGCTCGCCCAGGGCGCTTCGCGGATCGAGCGGGCGGGCATAGACCTGACGGGCGCCGTTGCGGAACAAGATCTCGATGCCGCGCACCAGGCCCCGCTGGGCCCCTGACAAAGCGTCGTAGGAGCCAAGGTCGCGTCTTGCCGCGTCGTAATCGGACAGACTGTATGTCTGGCCGTAAATGTTGTCGAACACGGGATTGTCGTCTCCATCGAGCACCACGGCCGGATTGCCGTCGTCGTCAAGCACCGGGTTGCCGTCGGCATCGAGTTCGATCTGCTCGCGCAGCGCGGTTCCGACGATGCCGATATTGCCTGACGAAATGGCGCCGGCGCCAATCAGGCCGTCCGCACGGACCCGAATGGCGGTGCCGGGAATCACCAGTTCCGAAAGCGAAAAGGTTTCGGCCATTGATTTTCCTCCAATTCCAGCAACGGGGTTAAGGGAACGCGGTTATCAAAATGGCTGCAAGCAGTTTCTGACAATCGCTTGAATTTACCGATGAAAGCCTTCAGCGCACAGGGGGCAGTGCTGCAATTTTTTCGATTTTAGGCAACTACGCAGGGGGACGCGCTGCCGTCAGGCGATAAAAATAGGCGCTGCTGTTGCCGAAACTCATGAGGCCGACCGATCCCGCATCGGAGATGGCGTCGTCTTGGCCCGAAACAACCAACGAGGTCCCGACGTATGCACGGAAGATATCGCCCGATGCGTCTAGTGTCAGGGTGTAGGAAAAATTCTGTTCCATCTGGAAATCGGTGTTGAGCGCTGATGTGTCAAGCTCAGCGTAGGTTCCCCCTGTTTTTTTGGCGATCATCGCGTAAGCGGGGGTGTGGCTCATCAGAAAGAAATAAAAGTTGTCGATGTCCTGCCAACGGAAAACGACACCCAGCGCGCGTTGACCGGCGCTGCGGCAGACCGCTTGCAGCGCCAGCGCCGACAGGCCCGGCGTACCGTCGGACAAAATCAGAACCGTACCGGGCTTTTCCGGTCCGGAAGCGAAATCACCGCCGTAAATCTCACCGAGTTGGACGGTTCGCCGTCTAACGGCGTCAAACTGCCAATCGGAGGGGGCATTGGCGACAGCCGCCGGATCGTCAAAAACGGTAAAGCGGGACAGCGCGTCGCTGCGAAGATCGACATCCACGACCGTCTCGTATGTATCCAGGGGCGGTCGAAGGGAAACGAGCTGGGGGATTTCGGCGATCACGCCGCCGGCCTCCTCCGGATCGATTCGCTTTTCGAAGACGAGTTTGAGTTCCAGATCCCGCTCGTAGCACGTGGACGGCGGGTTGATTCCAAGTTGTCTCACCGGTCCGATGGCCCCGGTCTGGAGGGTGTACATGCCCTTACGCCGCAGCGCGATGCGGTCGGTCGAAAGGACGCTCTGGGATGCCGCAACGGTCGCATCGTGCAGCAGTTCAGGGCTCGATGCTTTGACCACCACTACAGCCGTGCCTTCCAACCGGTGCATGCGGATATCGCCCTGGGGGTCGTCGAGAATGCCCACCACGCCGCCCACGCCGACCGGTCCGAGACGGTTCGGCAGAATGGTCACGTGGGGCATAAAGCTGGGGCCTTCGCCGTCAGGCAACAGATCGGCGATCAGCATTGCGGCGCTTGTGACAGTTTGGGAGTCGAGTTCGTTCACATCGTGCCTTGGAAGGATGGGTTGAGCGACACGTTTACTGAGCAGGCAGCAAATTCTGAACGATTTTAGATATATAAATGGTGAATTATTTATTGTCAAGAAGAATGTGCGTGTTTTTCAGCCCGAATGAATCCAAGCGGCGCGGTCCGTTTCAAACCAAAGGCGGTGGCGCCCGCTTCCAAAATCTGGAGGGAATGCGCGGCCAACGAATCCATTTCAGGAATGGACAGACGCCCGCCGGAAATAGACCGCAGATCATAAAGCTCAAAAACCGTTTACACAAAATTCATGCCAAGCGCGGAAATATGAACATATTACTGTGATCATGGCTTGTCTATCAAATACACTTCTGAAACATTGTGCCAACTGCCGCTGCGCTTGGAGAGAGGTGCACTGAAAATTGTGCAATGGGCGCAACGATCCCCTCCCTCGGCGTCAGCGGAATCATGGCCCCATGGCCAAGGGCCGATTCTCTCCGGTTCGATGGGGCCTTGGAACATCGAATATACCGGGAATCCCTCATTGCAGAATGACTGGATTGGCACCAAAATAAAAAAGATTTGTGTACCAGGCCGATGCGGAATCGAAGTCCGGATCATGCCATTGATGGGCGGAGTTGAATGTTGATGCGTTCGTAAAAAGTCAGTTTTTGGACGGCTTTGTAAAAAGTTCGAGATCAAGGCGCCCGAATCCCGAGGAATGAGGCGTACTTATCGTACGCCGCAATGACGAGGGATGAAGGGGAACGCAGATATCGGACTTTTTACGAAGTCGTCAATGTTGAAGCTTGCATATCGAAGGCGAAACCTTCCAACCGGAGGAAAATCCATGGTTCAGGATGAACTGCAAAAAGCCTTTTTTACCGGCGTGGGGATGATTGTGATGAGCCGAGACAAGATGCGGCGCATTTTCGACCGGATGGTCGAAGAGGCCAAGATCAGCGCCGAAGACGCCGAGCATTTATTCTCCGAATTGTCGAGCAGCGGGCAGGACGGATGGTCTTTGCTGAAAAGCAGCGTCAGGGGCTCGGTTCGGGGAATTTTGGACGGGCTGGATGTGATCCGCGGCAAAGAGTTCGAAGAATTGGCCCGCCGCCTGGAAAACATTGAAAAACGGATAGACATCCTCGAGGCGCTGCAGAAAAGAGGCCAAGGTCCTTCATGAACCTCAAGACCGTTCAGAACCTGGGGCGCTTCAAGGAAATCGTTTCCGTATTTGCCAAGTATGGATTCGGCGACGTGCTGAGCCACCTCGGGCTGCCCGGCCGGCAGGTGGTAGACAGGATCTCCCGGGTCGATTCGGAATTGACCACCTTCGAGCGTTTGCGCATGGCCTTCGACGAACTCGGACCAAGCTTCGTCAAATTCGGCCAGATCCTGAGCCTGCGCTCCGACATGCTGCCCAAGGCGCTGACCCAGGAGCTGGCAAAGCTCCAGGACAAAGCCGCCCCTGTGCCGGTGGATCAGGTCATCGAAGCCGTCGAGAAAAGTTTGGGCCGGCCCCTGAAAGATGTTTTCTCGGTGTTCGACAAAACGCCGCTGGCTTCGGCGTCTCTTTCCCAGGTCCACCGCGCCGTGCTCCGAAAGGACCGAACCGTGGTGGCTTTGAAGGTCAGGCGCCCGGAGATCCGGGCCACGGTTGATCTCGATCTGGGGATATTCGAATCGATCGCCAAGGTCCTCCACGAGCGGATGGCCGAGGTCCAGATCTACGACCTGCCCGGCCTGGTCGAACTCATCCGCCGAACACTGGAACGGGAGCTCGATTTTGAGCGGGAAGCCCGCTACATGAAGATTGCCGAAAGCCGCATGCAGCATCTTCCCGGCATTCATGTCCCGAAAGCAAACCGCCATCTGAGCTCTCGACGCCTTTTGGTGATGGAATACATCCGCGGCGACCGTCTCATGGACCTGAAGCCCGAAACCCTTGAAGATCCTGCCCAAATGGCCAGGCAGGGGCTCCATGCCACCGTCCAGCAGATTCTCGAAGACGGATTTTTCCATGCCGATCCCCATCCAGGCAACCTACTGGTCATGGAAGGAAAAACCCTTTGCCTGTTGGACTGGGGAATGGTCGGCAGGCTCACCGCCGAAGACCGGATTCAACTGGCCGATCTTCTTGCCGCAACCGTGGAAAAAGACAGCGAGCGGCTGGTGGAGACCCTGCTGACGGTCGGCCGGACCTCCGAGGGCACCCATCCCCGGGCGCTGGAAAGAGAAGTGTTGGAGCTGCTCGACGTTCACATGGCAGCATCGGTGGCCGACATCCGGATTGGGGAGCTGATGCTCGACATCACCGACCTGATCCGAAAGTACCGTCTCCGGGTTCCTCCGGATCTGTTCATGATGATCAAGGCCCTTGTCACGGCCGAGGCTTCGGTCCGGCTCATTTATCCGCAATTGGACGTGGTTTCCGAAATTCGGCCCCATGTCCGACGCCTCGCCGCCCAACGCTTCCAGCCCCAGCGGATTTTAGCCCGCCTCAAAGTTCTCCTGCTGAAGCTGGCGACCTCCCCCGGGCAGTTTCCGAAACGAATCAGCGACATCGTCGCAAAAATGGAGCGCGGGGATCTTCGGCTTCGCTTCGAACACCACCACCTGGATGATCTGACCTCGACGCTGGACAAGATCTTCAGCAGGCTGACCCTGGGAGTCATCCTCGGGGCGATGATCATCGGTTCGTCTCTGATCATCACCACCGGCCTGCCGCCGCTTCTGGGCGGATATTCCCTGCTCGGCCTGGCGGGATACTGCATTTCCGCCGTCGTTGGACTCTGGCTGGTCTACGACATTCTCCGCAACCGCTGACCCCGGGCAACGTCGAAGGGCAAATTCCAAGCACCAAATTCCAAATTAGATCCCTTAGAAAGGCTTTTCTCCTTGTTGGATATTGTGATTTGGTGCGTGGTGTTTGTTTGAAATTTGGTATTTGGTGCTTGGGATTTTTTTGCCCGCCGGTTTCCGTATTTCGCCATCTTACCTTTATATAACACGGCGGCGGGTTCAGCGCGGATCGCGTACAGCGCGAACCGCCCCGCACTCTGAAGACCTCCGGTACTCGGTCCTCACTTCGGTCTCCCTGTCAGAACTTACCACCCTTACCTTGGTGTGGTATCCGGTGGTGAAGATCTTCGACGTCCAGTACCAGGGGGCGCTTTCTACGGGAAAAAAAGGAGGGTTCTTGTAAAGACTCGCCAGTTCAGCAGCGGTGGGCATACGCCAGTCCGTGAAGTTTCCAGTGGACAGTTTGGCGACGTAGTTTTTCGCTTCCTGATAATTCTGGCAGCGATTCAGCGTCTTTTGCGAGTCGAGCAGGCACCAGATCAAACCGCTTTTCTTGTCGACGAAGGTTCCGGCGTTGCCGGCGACAAACCGCTCCCCGGCTGCGGCCAGCTTGATCCCGGCCTCCTTTTCCAACCCTTCGATGCGCATCCGCTCCCGGGCCGCCTGCTGCTTTTGCTGCTCCAACTGCATCCGGCGGTATTGCTCTGCCGCCATCTGCTGCTGCTTTTGAGACTCTTCCCACATTCTTTTTTCGAGTTCGGCGGCAAGTCGAGCTGCGGATTCCCGGTATCGGGTAAAGGTCGTCTTTGCTGCGTAGGACCGGACCGCCTCGACTCGATCCCTCAGCGGGCGGGCATCATCCCGACCCAGGGCCTCAATCCGCTGCCATTGCTGCGCGGCATCGATTCGCATTTCGGCTTCTGCCAGGCGTTTTCGGGCTTCTTCGGCCGCCGGAGAATCCGGCCGCTTTTGTAAAAACTGCTCGAGTGCCATCTTGGCTTTGTAAGGGTCCTCCGCCAGTCCGGCGGCAAGGGCGCCGACTTCGGCCAGGTCCAGTTTTCCCTGCGATTCTTTGCGAAAATCACGAACGGCCTCGGTAAAAGAAGAAATCCCGAAGGCGGAAAGAAATCCGTCGCAGCGATCCACGCAGTCCTGCCACTGCCCTGACCTCTTGCAGTTCAGCATCGCCGTCTCCAGTTCTCGAAACTGGTCGGCGGCAAGGGCATCGATCTGCTTGTATACTTCTTTTCTGTGCCGCCCCTTGGGAAAGCGTTCAAGGTAGCGCCGGTAGACAGCCATTTTCGCCGCCGGCTTTCCATTTTTGCTGTCTTCGACCTGCTTGTAGAGGCTTTTTTCGGCGAGTTCGCCAAGAGAGTCCATCCGCTCCCGAACGTTCTGGGCGTATCTGCCCTGAGGATACCTCTCCAGGTACCGCTGGTAAATCTTTTCGGCCTTGGTTTCGAATTCGGGTGCCGTGAGCAAGCCTTCGACCTCGGCTTCGATCTGATCATAGAAGCGCTTTTCGGCTTCGGTCTTGAGGCGGAGAATATCTTCCGAGGCTTTGCGGGCATATTCGTCGTCCGGCCCGGCCTGAATGAATGCCTCCAACATGGAGACCGCCTGTTCAGCGTCTTTTTCAGCCTCTGCCGCTGCAGCCAGCACCGTATAGGCATCCTGCCGCTTATGCTCCTGCCAGTATCGGAAGCCGAAGACGCCGCCTGCCGTCAGCACCACGACGGCCAGGATTACCGCATAAATCGGCCGAATTTTCGCCTTTCCAGGCCGTTTTTTCTTTTTCGACGGGCCAATTTTTTTGGGGGGGGCTGCCGACGCTTTTCCCGCCGAAGGCGGTGCCTCGGCAATCTCCTCCCCGGATTCCTGATCGCGGCTTTTTCGTTTCTTTAGCGCGCCGGTAAACGTGCGCAGCAGCGGCTGCGCGATCGTGTCCTCGTCTCTTTCAACGGGATTTTCCAGGACGATTTGCGTGTCCTCCCAACTGATGATCTCCATGGCGGCCTCAACGCCCACCGCCTTTCCGCAGGATGCGTCAATTAAAACCCCGTTCTTGATGAAGAGGCACCCGCTGTGGCCTTCGGTGGTCACCCAAAGCGAACAAGAGGGCTTTTCCGCCTCGGATTCCAGCAGAAATGTCGCCAGGCCCACCCCATTGATCTGGCCGCTTCCCTCATTGAGCTGTTCTGCAATCCGCTCTTCCAGGGATTGCGTCGGCAGCCCGATATCCTCGATTTCGAGGCCAGCGGCCGCTGCCTTTTTCCCTCTGCTTGTTTTTCTGGCAAAGCCGAGCCGGACGGCCACCTGACCGAAAGGCTCCGTCAAGGTCTCAAGGGCTCCATAAAAAAGGCCGTTTTCGGTTTTGCGTAGAAAAAGACTCTGCCCCTCGATCTCCCCCTCGATATATCCGAGAATCGGATGGCTGCGAAGCTTGGCCGGCATCGGGTTTAAAGATCGTTTTTTGGGGGAGCCGAAAAAGTCTTCGAGCAGGAGTTCAAGTTCGGATACCGGCCGCCCGGAAGAAACCGCACAATACCGGTTCTGGGTCTGGTCATAGACATGCTCCGCCATGTCAGACAGTTTTTCCAGGGTACTGATCAGACCGACAAATCCCCGGACCGCCTCCAGATCCTCGGTGATTTGTTCCAGATCGCTGCTGATCGCCGAAATTCGGTCCTGGCCGGGTTGCTCCGACATTCAAAAACCTCCTGGAACTTGGATACGGGCCACAGCGCTCCTCTACGATGCTGTGAAGCCGGATGTTTGAATTTTGCCGCACCGCAATGCACCGGAACGAGCTTTCTTGCACTCCTTGGCAAATTCAACTTCCCTAAACCAAAAACACCCTGATTTCAATGATAAAAGCAATGCCTCCGGCAAAGGCGGAAGCATCGTTTTCGAATGCCCCTTACAGCAGCGGCATCGTTAATCCCGAAAATAGAGTGAAGATTCATGCCAAAAACAGGTCCACTTGACAGGGTCTGTTCGATGCTTAAATTTGAGTTACTCAAATAATATCTTACTGTTTTTTTTACATTTTTTGAGATACGGCCATGAAGCCTGCCTTGAAGAGAAATGTAAAAAGCGCTTGCCTAGTGTTTAATCTTTTCCGTCGAACAAGCATGGATTTACAGGACAGCCGAATGGGGGCCTTGGCTCCCAGCCCTTTCCGAGGTGATCCGGGTATCCGGATCGCCTCGGCATAAAGGCCGGTCGGGAGCCTCGAACCGAAAGCTCCCGACTGCGCATGCCCGAAAATATGACGGCAGCAAGGGCTGCCTCCCGCGGTACAGCCGATGAAAGCCATATCCTACAACAAGGAGGAGTGAAAGGAAATGAAGGTCAAACCCGGCGACAAGATCCTGTTTTCAAAGTACGCAGGAACCGAGATCAAGATCGACGGAGTCGAGCATGTGTTCATGAAAGAATACGATATTTATGGAATACTGAATTAATGGAGGAGGAAACAGGTCATGTCTGCTAAGATGATTCGCTACGGATACAGGGCCCGGGAAAAAATGCTTCGCGGCGTCAACACGCTGGCCAACGCCGTCAAGGTCACTCTCGGACCCCGGGGCAACAATGTGGTGCTGGAAAAAAGCTTCGGCTCGCCCACGGTGACAAAAGATGGGGTCACCGTCGCCAAAGAGATCCAATTGGAAGACAAATTTGAAAACATGGGGGCCCAGATGGTCAAGGAGGTCGCAAGCAAAACCAGCGACGCAGCCGGTGACGGAACCACCACCGCCACAGTTCTGGCGCAGGCCGTCTATTGCCAGGGCCAGAAGCGGGTGGCTGCAGGCGCCGACCCCATGGCCATCAAGCGCGGACTGGACAAGGCCGTTGCCGCTGTGGTGGAAGAACTCAAGAAAATGTCGAAGCCGACCAAGGATCGCAATGAAATCGAACAGGTCGGAACGATTTCGGCCAACGGCGACGAAATGGTCGGAAAGCTCATCTCCGAAGCCATGGAAAAAGTCGGCAAAGAAGGGGTGATCACCGTGGAAGAAGCCAAAGCCATGGAGACCTCCCTGGAAATCGTCGAGGGAATGCAGTTCGACCGGGGGTATCTGTCGCCGTATTTCGTCACCAATGCAGAAAAAATGGAGACGCTTTTAGAAGAGCCGTACATCATGATCCATGAGAAAAAACTCTCCAGCATGAAAGATATTCTGCCGATTCTGGAAAACATCGCCCGAACGGGCAAACCGCTTCTGATCGTTGCAGAAGACGTGGAAGGTGAGGCGCTGGCCACCTTGATTGTCAACAAGCTTCGGGGCACCCTGCAAGTGGCCGCGGTCAAGGCCCCGGGATTCGGGGACCGCCGCAAGGCAATGCTCGAAGACATCGCCGTGCTCACCGGCGGGCAGGTGGTCTCCGAGGAGCTTGGCGTCAAGGTGGAAAACCTTGCGCTGGAGGATCTGGGCCGGTGCAAGACCGTCCGGATCGATAAGGACACCACCACCATTGTGGACGGCGCAGGCAGCAGGGAGGCCCTGGAGGGAAGAATCAAACAACTCCGGGCCCAGATCGAGGAGACGACCTCCGACTATGACCGGGAAAAGCTCCAGGAGCGGTTGGCGAAACTTGTTGGCGGGGTGGCGGTCATCAACATCGGAGCGGCCACGGAAACGGAGATGAAGGAAAAAAAGGCGCGGGTCGAAGACGCCCTGAACGCCACCCGAGCGGCTGTGGAAGAAGGCATCGTTCCCGGCGGCGGGGTTGCGCTGATTCGCTGCGAAAAGGCGCTCGATGGCGTCAATGCCCCAGGGGAGGAAAAAGACGGCGTCAACATTCTTCGCCGCGCCCTGGAAGAGCCGCTGCGCCAGATCGTTGAGAATGCCGGCATGGAAAGCTCCGTGGTGCTCAACACCGTCCGCGAGGCAAAAGATGACTACGGCTTCAACGCTGCCGAGATGAAATACGAAAACCTGATGGCCGTCGGCGTCATCGACCCGACCAAGGTGGTTCGTTTCGCCCTGCAAAACGCGGTATCGGTCTCCGGCCTGATGCTGACCACTGAAGTGATGATCACCGACAAGCCGGAAAAGAAAAAGGCGCCGCAAGGGGCCGGAGGATACGACGAAGACATGTATTAAATCCGCTTTCACGCGATTCACCGTCTAAAACGGCGTCTTCGGAAACCATTTTTCCGAGGCGCAACAAGAGGCTGATTCTGAAAGCGGATTACGGGGGAAAACAACAAAAAGGGCGGGTGGGTACTGGACCGATCCGCCCTTTTCGTTTCAACAGGCGGTTCGCCCCTGCGGCTCTCCGTCCGCTCCAATGCCACAGGCCTCCGGGCCTCGCCGGCACATTTTCCCTGCACGGCACATACCACTCACCATGCCCCGTTACTCCACTGCCGCGCGCCGTTATCTGAGGATGTCGCGAATCCCTTTCACGCACAGCAGCAGGGAGGGAAGTAGGTGAAAACACAGGTCGAAAATGTCGAGGGGCCGTTTCAGAGTCCCTGCCTTGAGCATCCGGAATTTTTCCACCACATGGGGTTCGGGAACGAACGGGGCCAAGAGCAGAAAGATCGCCAGAGGGATGAAAATCGCATAGGGGATGTTGTCTAATATGCTCATGGCGGCCATTTTGTCTGCGGCGTTTCAACCAGCAGAAACACCGGAAGCCGAGGCGGCCCATTTTCACTTTTATTCGCGATGGGCTCTGTGATAGATTGGTTGCTTTCAAATTTGGCGCTATCTTATTTCCATCGGTGTTGTCAACGCCCAATCATCTGATCCATCCGGCCGGATTTGCTGAGCCGCATGAATAAAAGAGGACGCTGCCGTCATGTCCGAAAACACCGCTCCATGGGTCCCGACGCTGGCCCTGATCACTGCCGCCCTTCTCTGGGGAAGCTCTTTCATTGCGCTGAAATTGGCGTTTACTGCCTATGAGCCGATGCTGGTGATCTTCGGGCGAATGGCCGTGGCGTCGATCCTTTTTTTGGCCGTCTTTTCAAAACTGGGGGCTTCCAATTTCCGACGGGCGGACCTGAAATACCTGCTGTTTATGGCATTTTGTGAGCCGTGCCTTTATTTTCTGTTCGAAGCAAAGGCCCTGGAAAATACCACTGCCTCCCAGGCCGGGGTCATCACGGCCATGCTCCCGCTCATGGTGGCCCTTGCGGCCAGGCTGGTACTTTCCGAACCGCTGTCCCGCCGGATGCTGGCCGGCTTTGTCGTGGCCATTGCCGGCGCATGCTGGCTGAGTCTCACCGGCGAATCGAGCCAGAGCGCACCCCGGCCGGCGCTGGGCAATCTGCTCGAGTTTCTGGCCATGATTTGCGCAACAGGGTATTTCATCACCCTCAAGTTTCTCGCACGCAGCTATTCGCCCTGGTTTCTGACCGCCTGGCAGGCCTTCATCGGAAGCCTCTTTTTTTTCCCCCTGATGCTGCTCACCAGCCGGGGTCTGCCCTCTCCGGTTCCGGTCGTCCCTGCGCTTTCCATCGTCTATCTGGGGGCATTTATCACCATCGGCGCCTACGGCCTGTATAATTTCGGGATCAGCCGGCTGCCGGTCAGCCGCGCCTCGGCCTATGTGAACCTGATTCCGGTCTTCGCCGTCGCTCTGGGCTGGCTTGTGCTGGGAGAAACCTTCACGGCACCGCAATATCTGGCGGCGATCCTGGTATTTGCCGGGATCTATCTCAGCCAGACAGGAAAAAAACACCAAAAAACAACGACGCCTGCCGCGCCTTTGCAGCTTCTCAAGCCGGTGGCACAAGCCGGTCGGCCGGTTCTTTCCAACGAGACCGGAACAAGGGCTGCCGCGCAGGCACCCTGCAGGGCGGCGGTTGAGAAACCGGACGCTTTCAGGTAAACTGATCAAAAAAACCACCGGGTAAAAAGGAGCCGCTATGTGCGATATCGACGTGTTCGTCTTAAAAGGCGGGGTGGAGGAAAAAATCATGGAAAACGTGGACCGGGTCGAGCGAATCGACGACGAACTGACGCTGCAGAACATCTTCGGCGAACAGCGGCGGATCAAAGGCCGGATGTTGTTCTACGACAACAGCGGGAAAAAAATGGTGTTCGAGGTCCAATCGTAAAACCGCTTTGACGATGCAAGTAAATCCCAGCATCAACAACGCTTTTGCAGCGGCGCGTCGACGGGAAATAGAGGTGGGCCGGTGTCTTTCCTGCGGCACGGACCTGGGCAGCGCGCGGCGGCGGTACTGCTCCATTGACTGCCGGCAGGATCTGCGCCGGAAACTAAACGCCCGGACCGGCCTTCTCAAGGCCCTGAACGCCCGCTATTCCACCTTTTACTTCACTGATACCGCGGTGATCCTGGACATCTTAGCCCACGATTCCCTGCAGATCTTCAGTTTTATATACCCACGGGCACCTGGAACCGCGCCGTCAAAAGACTTTTGCAGACTATCGAACCTGCTGGGCAACACCTGGTGGGATGAAAGGCGCCGCACGAACCGCAAATACCTTGCCAATCAACGGGTTTTTGAGGCGGCCCTGCGCAGCGAGGGCGGCTCTCGATCGGTGCGGCCGCTGGAGATTCGAACCCCTGCTGTCAAGGAGAGCCACCTGGTTCATCTCCGGCTGCGTCGGCAAGATCTCGACAACCAGAAACTGCTCCAGATCATCAAGACCGCTTTTAGAAACCAGGCCATGAAGCACCACCCGGACAGGGGAGGCGACAACCGGTCTTTTCGAAAGATTTTCAGGGCCTATGAAGAAATGCTTTGTTGGGCGGAAAGCCCGACCTTCATTACCCGCCGGGGCTTTCCTGACAAATGGTTCTATGATGGGAGCCGCAACCGCTGGGTCCAGCCCACTCCGGCCTCCCCCCACGTTCTTTAAAACAAGGATGTTTTTTGTCATCTTCCCGGCGGTTGACAAAGCACCGATTCCACCCTACAAGGACTCAGTCCTTGCCGCCGATTTCCGGCATCCGTCAAAATTCCAGCAACGTAAACCGTTCAGGGACGCGACATGAAAGGAATCATACTGGCCGGCGGGTCCGGCACGCGCCTGTATCCGATCACCCGGGTCATCAGCAAACAGCTCCTGCCGCTGTATGACAAGCCGATGATTTACTACCCCTTATCGGTGCTTCTGCTGGCCGGTATCCGGGAAATCCTTGTCATTTCAACGCCCCATGATCTTCCCCTGTTTGAAAAGCTCATGGGAGACGGAAGCCAGTGGGGGATCTCTTTGCACTACGCGCAGCAGCCCCGGCCGGAGGGACTGGCCCAGGCCTTTGTCATCGGCAGGGATTTCATCGGCGGCGGCCATGTCTGCATGATTTTGGGCGACAATATATTTTACGGGCAGGGACTTTCCCTGCAGCTCCACCAGGCGCGAAGCCGCGAAAAAGGCGCCACGGTGTTCGGCTACTGGGTCAGTGATCCCAGCCGCTACGGCGTTATCGCCTATGACGAGGCGAATCGGGTCGTGGACATCGAGGAAAAGCCCGCAGCGCCGAAATCGAACTACGCCGTCACCGGCCTCTACTTTTACGACAACCAGGTTCTGGACATCGCCGCCGGCCTGAAGCCCTCCGCCCGGGGAGAGCTGGAAATCACAGACGTCAACCGTGCCTATCTGGCCCTGAACCAGCTTCACATCGAGCGCCTGGGTCGGGGAATTGCCTGGCTCGACACCGGCACATACAAAACCCTGATGCAGGCGGCAAACTTTATCGAGGTCATCGAAAACCGACAGGGTCTGAAAGTGTCCTGCGTAGAAGAAATCGCCTACCGGATGGGGTTCATCGACGCGGCAAAGGTCGAGCGGCTGGCCGCAGAGTATTCGAACAACGCCTACGGCGCGTATCTGCTCGACCTGATCCAAAAGGGACGATAACGGCGGAGAAGACCGGTGCAAATCGAAAAAACGCCGATCGACGGGGTCCGGATCGTCAAACCCGACATCTACCGGGACCGCCGAGGGTATTTTCTGGAAGCCCACCAATGCCGCCGCTACGAGCAAATGGGCATCGACGTCGACTTCGTCCAGGACAATGTGTCATGGTCGGTGCGGGGAGCCCTTCGGGGCCTTCACTTTCAGCGAACCCGACCCCAAGCCAAGCTGGTATCGGTCCTCTTCGGCGAAATTTTCGACGTGGCCGTGGACATTCGTCCGGACTCTTCCAGCTTCGGCAGATGGGTGGGCGCCCGGCTCACAGCAGAAAAGGGGCGACAGATGTTCATTGCCGAAGGCTTTGCCCACGGGTTCTGCGTGCTGAGCCTCCGGGCCCTGGTTCACTATAAATGCTCCGACATTTATGTCCCCGAAGACGAAGGCGGGATTTTGTGGTCCGATGAGGATATCGGCATCCAATGGCCGGTGAGAAATCCGTTGGTGTCGACCAAAGACCGGTCCTTCCCTCGTCTGGGCCAGCTTGGCGCAAAAGATCTGCCCTCCGTGGAGATACCTCGTTGAAGCTGCTCATCTTCGGCGCAAGAGGACAGCTCGGCTCGGCGCTCGAGCGAGCCAGCCGGAAGAAAGGATGGGCGCCGGCAGCCGTCGATCTGCCCCAGGTCGACATCGCCGATCCGGAAAATATCCGTGCGACGATGAAAGCATCTTCGCCGGACCTGGTGGTCAACGCCGCGGCCTATACGGCCGTAGACCGAGCCGAGGATGAACCCGAGGCCGCGTTTTCTGCAAACCGCGACGGGCCCCGGAACCTAGCCCGGGCCTGTGCACGGTCGGGAATCGTCCTCATTCACGTTTCCACCGACTACGTATTTGACGGCACCGCCGGACGACCGTACAAAGAAGACGATCCGGTGTCGCCCTTGGGCGTTTACGGAAAAAGCAAAGCCGCCGGAGAAGACGCCGTTCGAAGCGAATTGCCGGCCCATTTCATCGTGCGGACCTCTTGGCTGTATGCTGCCCGGGGCCATAATTTCGTCCGGACCATGATCCGGATCGGAAAGACGGAGAAGGTGGTTCGGGTGGTCGCAGACCAGTTCGGCTGCCCCACCAGCGCACAGGACCTGGCCGCCGCCCTTCTCCTTCTGGCGGAACAGGCGGTGACTTTGGGGTCAAAGGCCCCATGGGGCACTTACCACTTCTGCAACCGGGGCGCTACCAGCTGGCACGGCTTTGCCGAAACCATCTTTGCCAAGGCCCGAGGCCGGATTCCGCTCCGGGTCGAACAGGTGGCTCCCATCTCCACGGCTGAGTATCCCGCTGCCGCCCCGCGCCCTGCATATTCATCGCTTTCCTGCGACCGGATCCGCCGTCGCTTCGGCGTCGCTCCCCGACCGTGGCAGGACGCCCTCTCCGAAGTCCTGGAAGAAATCATCGCTGAAGAAACGGCCGGCCGGGGAATTGTCCGATGAAGGGATTCATCCATGTCTATACCGGCAACGGCAAGGGGAAAACTTCGGCGGCCATGGGCCTGGTTCTGCGGGCAGCGGGCGCCGGTCTGTCGGTGTTCGTCTCGCAGTTTGTCAAGGACGGCCGAAGCAGCGAAATCCTGGGCCTGAAGCGGTTTTCCGGACAAGTGCAGGTCGCCGCCTTCGGCACGGGCGGGTTTTTGACGTCGCCGCCGGCCCCTGTCGAAATATCGGGGGCCCGCCGGGGTCTTGCCCGGGTGAAAAGCGTGCTGGAAGCCGGTGCCCACGATCTTGTGGTCATGGACGAGGCCTGCGTCGCCGTCTCCTGGGGCCTGTTTTCAGTCGAAGACCTGTTGTCGGTGATCGAGGCCAAGGCCGTTTCCACGGAACTGGTGATCACCGGCAGGGACGCGCCGGCCCGGCTCATCGCCCGGGCCGACCTGGTGACCGAGATGCGGGAAATCAAGCACTACTTTCACAGCGGCGTGGCGGCAAGACGGGGAATCGAACTGTGAAGAAAGAGCTCACCCTGGTCATCGGCGGATGCCGCAGCGGCAAAAGCCGTCACGCCCTGAAGCTTGCCGAATCGTATCCGGGGGCGCATCGGGTGTTCATCGCCACCTGCGAACCCAAAGACGAGGAAATGCGCGACCGGGTGGCCAGACACCGGGCCGAGCGCCAAAATCGATGGCGAACCCGAGAAGCGCCGCTTGCTCTGGCCGAGGCCGTAAAAAATCTGGGCGAGGCGGCAGATGTCCTGCTTGTCGACTGCCTCACCTTGTGGATCAGCAACCGGATCCTCCAGCAGCCCGATGAAACGCAGCTCCTGTCGGCGGCAGAAAAGCTTGTCGGCGCATTTGCCGCGGCGAAATGTCCCATCGTAGTCGTCTCCAACGAGGTGGGCACCGGGATTGTGCCCGAAAACGCGCTGGCCAGGACCTACCGCGACGCTGTGGGAACGGTCAACCGGATCGTGGCGGCGTCGGCGGATACCGTGATATGGATGGTGGCCGGGATTCCCGTCCCCATCAAGGGGACCCCGACCCCATGAAACGGCTCATCGCCGCCATCGGATTCATCACCTTTTTGCCCACAGGCCGCAAAACGGTCTACGACCCGGTCGGCATGATCCCTTTTTTTCCGGTGGTGGGGCTGTTTCTCGGGGCGATCCTGGCAGGAATCGACGCCGCCGCCGGCCTCTTTTGGGAGGTTCCCGTCGCGTCGCTGATCGACGTCGCCGCCCTGGTCCTGCTCACCGGCGCCCTTCACCTCGACGGTTTGGGAGATACGGCAGACGGCCTGTTCGGCCACCACGACCGGCCGCGGGCCCTTGCCATCATGAAGGACAGCCGGGTCGGAGCCATGGGACTCGTCGCCGTGGTCCTGGGATTGACCCTCAAGTGGACCGGGATCTGGGGGCTGGATTCTCATCGCAGCCTCTGTCTGTTGCTCGTTCCGGCCTACGCCCGGGGGGCCATGATTTTTGCCATCCGGTTTCTCGAATACGGCCGTCCGGAGGGCGGCACCGGACATCCGCTGTTTTCAGCGCCCCTGCCCGCGGCATCGTTTGCCGGGATGCTGCTTCCGGTGGCGGCGTCCTTTTTCGCCGGCACCCTGGCGATCAGGCTCAACCTGGCGTTTGTGCTCTTTACGGCGGCCGTCATCCTTTTTTACCGCCGACGCATCGGCTGCATCACCGGCGACATGCTAGGGGCCCTGGTCGAGGCCACCGAGGTGTTTTTATTTCTCGTGCTCGCCGCGGGAGGGGGACGATGATTCACGGCCATGGAGGCAATATCTACCAGGCGGCGGCCCGGATCGGCTGCCAGTCCGAAGAGATCGTGGATATGAGCAGCAACGTGAATCCCCTGGGACCGCCTCCCGGGCTACACAGACATCTGCAGGACCGGCTGACGGATCTGCATGCGCTGCCCGAACCCGACGCCGCAGGAACCGGCCGCGCGTTTGCCCGCCACAGCGGCATAGATGAGCAGTGGGTCATGGCCGGAAATGGAACCACCCAGTTCATCTACGCCCTGCCCCGGGCCCTCAACGCACGAAAAGCGCTGATCGCCGGCCCCACCTATGCCGATTACGCCGATGCCTGCACTGCCTGCGGCGTTTCGTTTACCATCGTCAATGCAAAACCGGAACACGGTTTTGCGATAGAACCCGACCGTCTGAAAACGGTCCTGGCAGAAGTCGACCTGGCCTTTTTCTGCAATCCGAACAACCCGACGGGAGTCCTGACCCCGGCAGAGTCGCTGGCCCGGATCTGCCGATCGCACCCGCAGGTGCGGTTCGTGGTGGACGAGTCCTATCTTCCCTTCGTCACCGATGCAGACAACAAGAGCATGATCCGGCAGGCGCTGCCCAATGTGCTGGTGCTCAACTCCCTGTCAAAGGTCTTCCGGATTCCGGGGCTGCGAATCGGCTTTCTGGTCGCACCGCCGCAGCTGATAGAAGCAATGCGGCGGCTTTACCAGCCCTGGAGCGTCAACAGTCTGGCCCAGGCGGCCGTCGACTTTCTGATGCGGCCGGGGCCGGAGATCGAAGACTTCCTTGCAGAAACCCGTCGGTTCACCTCGACCGAAACCGCCCGAATTGCCGCACTCATGGCCAATTTCCCGGAAGTGCGCATGTTTCCCGGCGCGGCCGTCTTCTCTTTGCTTCTGCTCCCGGAAACGGTCCCGGCGTCACGGGCCGCGGTTCAGCTGTTAGAAGAGCGGATCCTGATCCGGAACTGTGAAAACTTTGCCGGCCTTTCGAATCGATACATCCGGATCTCTTTGAAAACCCCGGCGGAAAACGATCGGTTGGTCGAGGCCCTGGGGGCGGTGTTACGGGCAGAGAAGTCAACCCAGAGCGACGATGCCCTGCCGCCGAGGCGGCGGTCATGATCACGGCCCTTTCCGGGGTCTGGGTGCTGCCGGCCGCTTGCGCAATGGACCTGGTACTGGGGGATCCGCACCGAATGCCGCATCCGGTCCGGTGGATGGGCAGCGCCATTTCCTGGTCCGAGCCCCGATTTCGGGCGCTCTCTTTCGATCTTCGGCTGTCGGGGGCGCTCATGACAGGCGGGCTGGTGGCGGGTTCCTGGGCCGTCGCAGCGGCAGCCCTCGCCGCCGCCCGGGGCGTCAACCCCACGGTTGCTGCTCTATTGGAGGTGCTGATCCTGTATTTTTGCATTTCGACGCAGTCTCTGGCATCGGAGGCCGAAGGGATCCATCGTGCCCTGTTTTCCGGACCCTTGAACCGGGCGCGAAAACAGCTTGGGCGGATCGTCGGACGGGATACGGAAAATCTGTCCCGGGAGCAGATCGCCCGCGCTGCCGTGGAGACCGTTGCCGAGAACCTGGTCGACGGCGTGGTGGCGCCGTTGTTCTTCGCGGCCATCGGCGGCGCCCCCTTGGCGGCGGCCTACCGGATGGTGAACACCCTCGATGCCATGATTGGGTACCGCAACGAGCGCTATCGGCGCTTCGGCGCTTTTGCGGCGCGGCTCGACGATGTCGCCAACTGGCTCCCGGCCCGCATTTCCGTGGGTTTGATTGCGGCAGCGTCCCAGCTTCTCTCCGGCCGCGGCCGGCAGGCAATGCGGACCGCGGTGCGCGAGGGGAACCACCACACCAGCCCCAATGCCGGATTTCCGGAGGCGGCATTTGCCGGAGCCCTGGCAGTGAGGCTGGGAGGGCCGAGCCGTTACGGCGGTGAAATGGTGGACAAGCCCTTTCTGGGAGAGAACTGCGGGCCGGTTCTTGCCGGCGATATCCTTCGGGCCCGGGACCTGATGGTCCTGGCTTCCCTGCTAGCCCTCGTCGCCATGGCGCTGTTGTTTCTGTTGCTGCACCACCTGCCTTGATGATCGGAAAAACTTACGTGATGCGGCCACCTGACACATACCCCCGGTTGAGTCGATCCTATCGGGGGCGCTTTGCCTTCCGACTCGCCACGACCTCTTATATTTACCCGGACCGGATTCTGCCCAACGTCCAGGCCCTCGCCCCATTTTTCGACGAGATTGAAATCCTCCTGTTCGAAAAGGATTCGCCGCCGTCTTCGGAGGAAATCCTTCAGGTCAAGTCCTTGCTGAAGGCCGAAAAGACAACGGCCAACGTCCACCTGCCGCTGGACATCGATCTGGGCGCCCGCGATGCCGAACGCCGAAAACGCGATGCGGCTCTGACCCGGCTTCGGATCGAAGAGACCCTGCCGTGGCGGCCGACCACCTACTGCCTTCATATCGGTCCTGCTCCGAAACATCCGGACATGACCGCCCTCGAAAAGTGGCGCTGCCGTGCTGCCGGAAGCCTCGGCGAACTGCTTCGGGCGCCGGTGCCCTCCCGACGGATCACCGTCGAAACCCTCGATTATCCGTTTTCCTGGGTCGAACCCCTCGTCGAGGAATTTGACCTGTCGGTCTGCGCCGATCTCGGGCATCTCTTCGTTCACGGCTTCGAGCCGCTGGCCCTTTTCGAGCGACTTGCCCCCCGCATCGAAGTCATCCACCTTCACGGGGTGTCCGGCGGCAGAGATCACCTCCCCCTGAACCGGATGGACCCCTGTTTTCTTCCGGCGACCCGCCGGATCCTTTCCGACTTTACCGGCGTGGTGAGCCTGGAGGGGTTCTCCTTTGATTTTCTGGAGAAATCTGCGGCATTTCTGGAGGAGCTCCTGGCCGGAGTGTAGTGCTCGGTGGCATAATTTATATGACGTGTTGAAAATGCAAAAAACTCACCGCAGAGGCACACAGAACGCAGAGAAAAATCATATGATGCTGGTCGCGGACAATCTGCAGATTCTTCGGCTGGACATACAAGAAGCGGCAGTGCGGCAGGATCCGACCCCGATCGCCCGGCTGGTGAGACAGATGGAGAAGGCCGGGGCAGAGGCCGTCGATCTCAATGCCGGGCCCTGCCAACGCAATCCGGAACAGGAGATGACATTTCTGGTCCGAAGCGCCGAAGCCGCCACCCGGCTGCCGCTCTTCATTGATACGGCCAACCCGCGGGCCATGGCGGCGGGCGTCAGGGCCGCCGGCCGGCCGCCGATCCTCAACGGCTTTTCCCTGGAACCACGGAAGCTGAGAAAGATCCTTCCTTTGGCCGCAGACTATGGACTGGATATCGTCGGCTATCTGCTCGACGGAGACGGCCTGGTTCCCCCAGACGCCCAGGGGCGGCTTTCGGCCGGACTTGCCCTGTTCGAAGCGGCGGCGGCAAAAGGCCTTTCACCGGAACGGATCATCGTCGACCCGGTGGTGCCTCCCCTCTCCTGGCAGGACGGCATCAAACAGCAACGAGAGGTGTTGGAAGTCCTCCGCCTGCTGCCGGACGTGTTGGGCCGGCCGGTGCGGACCGTCGCCGGTTTGTCGAATCTCACCGCCGGCGCCCCCTCCGGGGCACCCCGCCAGGTGGTTGAATCGGCTTTTTTGGCGATGATGGCGTCAGCCGGCCTGTCCATGGCCCTTTTGAATGTCTTTCACAACCGCACCATGGCGTCAGCCCGTGCCTGCAGGGCTTTGACTTCGGACACCCCCTTTTCCTGGGCGGCGCTTGGCCCGCCGCAGAGGCCGACTATTTAGGCTGCAACCCCGAAGCGTTCAGGACTTGGGAATCGAGGCCCGCGCGTCCTGAAACGCATCGGTGACCGCAGCAGTCGCAACGGCCGCCTTTTCGAGAGCGGCCGCGGTTTCAACAAGACCTTTTTCCCGGGCCTTTTCAGCCCATTCCCGGTAGGAGCGGATATGGTCGTCGTTGTGCTCCACCCAGTGCTCCAGGAGCCGTGCAATCTTCTGGTCAAAGGGCATCTCGCCGCCGGCGCCGTGGGCATGGCCGTGGTGATGGCTGTGTGAATGGTCATGGGGATCGTGGGGGTCGTGGTGATGGCTCATGGATGTCTCTCCTTGTTGACAGAGCGATTTCAGGTATACCGTGCCTCTATCGGCAAGCGGCCGGGAAGTCAACCGGGACCGGTCGGTTGTCCTGAAACAGCGAATATGGTAGCGTCTTTATGGCAGCTTTGCTGAACTTCGATCCGGAGGGGCGCGACGATGCATGGAAACCGAAAACTCATCCTCCTCGTGCTGGCCACGCTGATGGCACTTCCTGCAGCAGGCCTCTGTTCCGAATTGCCGCCGTTTGCTCCCTATGTCGAGTCCTATAGCAACGGCTGGATCGACTGGGACGAGATGGCGATCTACGGAATCGGCAGAGGGATGCTGGCCCCTCATTCCGGATCCCGCCCCATGGCTCAGCGGGCCGGCAAAATCACCGCCCTCCAATCGATCCTCAAGATCGCTGCCGGTGTCCACCTCGACGATCGAAAATCTTTGACGGACTTAGGCGCCGGCCCCGTGGTCATCGAACTCAAGGCTTTGATCCACTTCACCGAGCACCGGAAACGCTTTGTCGAGGACGCCCTCGGCCCATACTATGAAGTGGTGCTGCGATCGCCCATCACCGGAGTCCAGGGATTGACCGGCCGGCTTGTCGATGCCTTCAAGGATCGACCGCTGCTCTGGGACAAGCTTCCGAAAAGAGGCGGCGAGGCCGGCGATGCAGACGATGCCCCTTGGCTCGTTCTGGATGCCCGCCGGCCTCAGGGAGCCGAGCCGCTCACGCCGGCGCTGTTTCCCAAAATCATGACCAACAGCGGCCGCATCGTCTACGATCTGGACCGGGTCGACGAAAACGCGCTCAAACACCGGGGAATGGTCCGGTATGTCACCATGGCCGGTCCGATCCAACGGCTTTACGGAACGCGTCCGGATGCAGGCCAATGGCTTTCGCGGCTGCTCTTCCCGCCGCCGGCAGCGGCTGAAGAAGCCACGCCCCGGAAAAAACGGGGGCGGTTCATCGTCAAGAACGTCGAGCAAATCCAAGGCCTGACCAAGACCAACCTGGTGATCAGTGAACAGGACGCGCGCAGCCTTCAGGCCGAGGATGCGTCTTCCCGGATTTTGGAGCGATGCCGGGTGATTGTCATCGTATCCAGCCCGGTCGGAGGCGTCGAGGGCTCTCGTCCAATGCGACCTGCCGCCCCGGTGGCCCTGACGATGGCCGATGTTTGGGCCTTTCTGCCGGCGCCGCTGGCGGGACAGTTTCTTAACCAGATGCCGGATGGGCCGATCGCGCCGGCGATGTATCCCCACTCAGCGGCCCCTGGGGCTTTGTTATCGATGAACCCTTTTGCTGCGCCATAAATTCGAAGTCCAAAGGCTTCATCACGCCGTCACCCATCACCGAGATCGCCCCATGCGCCCTTCCCGCCGTCTGATTCGCCAACATCTTCTGCTGTCGACCCTGTCTACCCTGGTGGTGTTGGGCATCGTGGGATTTCTTGATTTTTCCGGCCGGTTGAAAGCAACGGAGCACCTTTTCTACGACCTGCACTTTCACTGGCGGGGGCCGGTTTCCACCAGCGGACAAATCGTTCTGGTGATGATGGACGAACCGAGCGCAGATGCGCTGCAAAAGGGCCAAGGCCGATGGTCCCGTCGTCACCTGGCAAAGGCCCTGAACGAACTCTGCCGCGCCGGTGCAGCGGTGGTGGGCATCGATCTGGTGCTGGCCCTTCCGGATCCCGACCCGGCTGCCGACCGAGTGCTGGCAGCCGCCGTATCAGGCTGCAGCAATGTCGTCCTGCCCAGGGTTTCCGGCGCCGCTTCGGGTGAAATCCTTCCCCTTCCCGTACTTTCCGAGGCCATGATCGGAGACGGCTTTATCGACCTGCCCCTGGATCGGGACGACGTTCTCCGGCGCATTCGTTTTCTGACCGCCAAGCCGATCGGCGACCAAGGGCTGGCCCTGGTTCCCTCCTTTTCCCTCGAACTGGTTCGGGTCTGGAAAAATCTCGAATTTTCCTTCGACTTTTCCGACCCCAAGCATCTGATCATGGGGGCTGCCGGCGAAGACCGCCTCGCCCTTCCCTACCCGGAACTCCTGATCGATTTTTCAGGAGATCACCGGGTGTTTGCCCAGATCTCTTTTGCAGATGCCGTAGCCGGCCGTTTTGACGACCAGGCAGTGGCCGGCCGCATCGTTTTGATCGGCAGCGTCCGGGCGCTGGAAAAAGATTTCTTCACGACCCCTTTTACCCGTTTCCGCAATGTTCTCCAGGGCTACGAGGAACGTTTCGGCACCCTGGTGGAAGAATTCGCCGCCCAAAAGGAACCCGGCGTGGCATGCCACGCCCATGCCGTAGAGACCCTGCTGCGCGGATCCTGGATTCGAAAGGTTTCTTCGCATTGGACGCTGGGCCTTTTTCTTCTGGCCGCCGCGGCCGGGGTTTTGTTCTTCGTTCCGGGGGTTTCGCTTCGCTGGGCGGTGACCGTTTTCATCGGCGCTGAGCTGTCGCTGCTCGCAACGGCCCATTTGATGTTCCAATCGGCAAGGCTTTGGCTGCCGATCGTTCCTGCAGGGACGGTGTTCATGGGCCAATTCGTTGCAGGTGCCGTCCTTCAGAAGGTCTATGAGCAGCGAAGAAACGCCGTGGTAACCAACCTGTTCGGCAAATATGTGTCGCCCGCCGTAGTAGCCGACATCCTGGAGCAGGACCTGGACGACGCCCTGGCCGGCCAGCGGCGGGAGGTGTCGATTCTCTTTTCCGACCTTCGGGGCTTCACCGCCCTTTCCGAACGGCTCGGCGCGCGCCGCACCGGCAGGCTGCTCAACGCCTATTTCGACGCCATGCTGCCCACCGTCTTCGCGCACGAAGGCACCCTGGACAAGCTGATGGGAGATGCGGTGATGGCCTTTTACGGCGCCCCGGCCGTGGTGGTCGAACACCCAGTGCGAGCCGCAGAAACCGCCCTTTCCATGCTCGACGCACTGGATGACCTCAAGAAAGGCGGCGAGCCGGATGCAGAAGCACTGGAGATCGGCATCGGACTCAATACCGGGGAGGTGACGGTCGGCAACCTGGGCAGCGCCGATTTTATGGATTACACGATTATCGGAGACGCCGTAAACCTGGCATCGCGGCTGGAGGGGCTCAACAAGACCTACAAAACGCGGGTGATCACCAGCCAGGAGACGGCCCGGCGGCTCGGCAAGGGCTTTGTCGTGCGGGAGCTTGACCGGGTTCGGGTCAAAGGAAAGACCGGGGCGGTGACCATCTTTGAATTGGTCGGCTACCGGCAGCGCGTTTCCGAAGCGCGGATTTCTGCGCTGAACACATTTGAAGCGGGCCTGGCCGCCTTCCGGCAGCGGCAGTGGGACCGGGCAGAATCCCTGTTTTCAGAGGTTCTCGACCGGATCGCCGACGACGGGCCGAGCCGTTGCTATCTCGACCGGATCGAATCGCTTCGAAAACACCCACCGGCAAAGGACTGGGACGGGGTAGCGGTTTTTATCGAGAAATAGCCGTGACTTTCGGTACGATGGCCGACCCAACAGGCTCAATATGTTGTGGTTCAATCAAAACGGTTTTGGTCAAGCAAAAGGGAGTGTAGTGCTCGCGGACCTTTTCTCAGAAATGGTATGGCATTGCTTGGCTGAAAGAAGCAGGAAAATCGTTGCACGCCGTCAAATAATGTTAGACGGTTTCGCGCATGGAGCATAAACCGAAATACTCAAAATATTTTGAAAATAAAATTTGCTTTATGCGATTCTTTTTAAAAAATATATTTCCCCGAGGGATATTTTCCAGAAATAACTGAGCATTGCTCCATCAAAATCTATATTACTTCTATTTATCTTAAACCAGCTACTTTATGTAAAATGTAAAAAACCTCTTGTAAATTTATCCTCTTGTCATTATTCACATCAGCCCCTGATGTCCCGAAGTCTGATCTCACTTGTTCAGTAACATCCATGCCTGCAAGGATTTTAAGCGCAACAATTGAATCACTCAAATCGACATTGTAGTCTCCATTTATATCTCCTACTTGGTTGTGAATTTGATAAAGCAATCCATATCCAGCATAATAGGTATCTTTCAGCCGATTTCCTGCAATCACTAAAGCCTTGCTCCCAACTGCAGAATAGGGAGGGAAAGGTTCATCTACAAGGTTTATGGAGGCGTCTCCAGGTGTACCCCATAAACCTCCTGGAATTTTTCCTAAATAGACTAGTTGGTCTACAAGCATGTTGGCTTCATGGCCTCCAATCAATATGAGGTCATTCCTTTCCATTATTGGCACCAGTTGGCCAGAAGTAAGACCTTCTAAGTATAACACCCTTTCATTTGGAATATTGAAAGCAGCCTGAATCCGTTTTGCAATATTTTCATCGTTATTGTGTGTAACGATGGCCGCATTATTAAAATCAAAGTCGTTCATATTATCAGGCCCTATAGGCAAATTATGAACAAATTTCGGACTATAAAAACGAAAGTTTGTACCTGCGAACGCAACATCGAACCTTAGCCCATAATCACCAATAGCCACATCTGTGGGCATCATCCAAGAAAAGCTAACTTTTTGTTTGTCTTCGGCCGGCAAATAGAGTTGCTGAGAGCTCAATAGCTTTATAGGGATATCTTCATACATAATTGTTGGGGTAATTGTAGCAGTTCCTGAAGTTGCAGAGTACAACCAAACATCGAAATTCGTAATTTCGGTTGGAAATATTACTCCTTTTTCAACAAGAATTTCACCTACAGAAACAGGTGTAATTGGTTCAAAATACAGGTTCGCATTCCGCTCATAAGAAACATTATTTATCGTGTAGTTTATGCGTACTTCTGCAGAAAGAATACGCTCAAGTTCATTTTCGTCCCCGATATATTCTACGGGGCACGAAAACGATATTGATTGGTACGCTCCGATGTTAATATCTGAAATCGATCCAATAGATAATACTGAACCATTTGCGGATACTTGACTCATTGAAAAATTACTTATATTGTTTTCTCCAAGGTTTTTTACAGTTAATGTAGTTTCTTCCGTAGTACCGTAAATAAATTCCTCTGGACTTCCTTCTTCATTACTGAATTTTACAAAAACTTGAAAGTTTTTTTCTGGTAATATATCATCATAAGAAGAATGCATTATATTAGCTAAATTATCATATTCAGTAGCAAATGTGGATTTTGATTGTTGAAAATTTTTATATTGATTATTGCAATTATTAAAGTCGTTATTCAGAGTAATTTTATCTGAGTTTATGTATTCATATGGCGCTTCCATCTTTCCTGGATATTGAGACCATTTTTCTGCACGTGTTTTAATAGACCACGCTAATTCAGCCTTATTTTCAAGATAGAGTTCATTTGCCAATGCAATCTCCATCATAAGCCTTGCAAAGGTGTCTGCCTTACTATGATTATTTCTGATTTGATAAGCATTTTCATACTTGTTTGATAAATCTGAGACAAGTTTTTGCATGATTCTTAGATGGCTTGCCCTTGAAAAATCCATACGCAGCTTTATAGAATCTATATCCATCTTCCAATCAATGCTTGTATCAAAAACGCGATTAGAAATAGATCCTACAACAGCTTTTGGAATTTCTGTTACTCCCAACATAGCAACGCTTGCAGCAGTTTCAACATGCCCAACTGCATCGCTTATATCTCCGAATGATTGCCCCGCATCCTCCCATCCATTTGCCAAAGCTTCCATTTGACTAAATCTTTCAAGAGTCTCTTGAGCAGATGTTTCGTTTTCAAGATAGGCAATTGCCTTAATATAAGAAACATGTTCATCCACAATGTATTGATCACCAATCCCGTCAGAAGCTGTATTGCAAAGGAGAGACACGTAAGCAAAGCCTCCTCCAACAGCACCAACGCCAATTCCAATTAACGCACCAGCAGCAGTACCGACCCCAGGAACCACACTTCCGATTGCTGCCCCGGTACCGGTGCTAACAAGAATACCTCCTATGATTCCTGCAGTACCAAATTTGAAAGATTGTTCTAAATCGTCCTCACCCTCAAAATCCATTCCCTGTAATGTGCGTTCAATGTTACTTGCTTGATTTAACCAATACTCCTTTTTTTCCGCCAAACCCTGATCAGAATCATAAGATAGATCAGGGCCGTAAGACATGAATGCGTGATACATTAAAATCGCTTCTGAGATAGATTCATTAAAAACATACTCATCCTGATCATCAATAACTTCAGATACGAGAATATGGGCACCATCTGCAGTTTGTTTGATTCTAAAATTAGAACCAAATATATCGTAGCTTTCTACTGTATTTAGATCTCCCCATTCAGGAGGAATAGTCTGTGTCGCTATATCTATCTCTTCAATATAAATGTTTAACCCTTGTTGGTCTAACGTCCCGGATCCGCTTGAAAAAGGCTCTCTGTTATCTCCAATCGTTCCTCTGTATTTTAATATTATGCTGCCAGTAGCATCTTCATTTAACGTTAGAGGTACTGTAAATGAAAATGAGCCATCATGTTCAAAACTTTCCACCCGATTAGCAGATATCAAATATTCAATGCTATTTATTGAAGACCATTGGCCTGAATTGTTTACTTTATTAATAACTGAATCGACGGGATATTTTGTGATACTATCCCATCCAGTACCAGAAACTTCGCCTATGGTCACTTTGCTGTCCTCAAAAGAGAGGTCCAAATATGAAGGTACATTTGAAACAAAATAATTAGAATTTTTTAGTGTAACAGTGACATTAATTGTATCGCCAGGATTAGGCATTGAATTATCTACATATATCGAAACATCAGGCGTAGCTTTACATGCGAAATCGGCAAAATTAACTCCTGTTTTGTTAGAATCTAAGTTAATTGTTTTAATTGCTGAATTGGAAGTACCAGTGCCCCACCAATCGGTCAGTGATGCTGTAATCGTTCGTGAACCAGAGGGGACACTATTCAGAGTATATTCACCGTTTGCATTGGTTGTTGTATTTTCACCAGTGTCTGATTGAACCAAAACGCCGGCAACAGGTTCATATGGCCACCGTCGCGATTTAACTTGGCCTTGCACATTATAAGTGCCTATGATTGTCACTAATGATGTATTGACATTTAATCCCTGTTGATCTCTTGTCCCTGAACCAGTAGAAATTGGATCACGACTATGCCCGATAGTTCCTCGGTATTTAAATTCTATAGAACTTCCAGGCAAAGCCGTTTGTTTTACTGTCAAAGGAACCGTAAAAGAATAAGATAAACTATTTGAAAAGCTACCACTTCGATAGGCTGAAATGAGATATTCGGTGCTCGTTTTTTGATACCATTCCCCTGAACTATTCACTGCATTAATAGGACTGCCTACTGGTAGTGAAGATACAGAGGTCCAGCCGCTACCAGATGGTGTACCAACTGTTACCATGTCACTGCTAAATGATAGATCAAGATATGTCTTTACATCGGATACAGTGTAATTGATGTTTTCTATAGTAACCGTCACATTGAATGTTTGCCCAGAAACAACTTCTTCATCATCAACATCTATCGAAACATCAGGCGTAGCTTTACATGCGAAATCGGCAAAATTAACTCCTGTTTTGTTAGAATCTAAGTTAATTGTTTTAATTGCTGAATTGGAAGTACCAGCGCCCCACCAATCGGTCAGTGATGCTGTAATCGTTCGTGAACCAGAGGGGACACT